>MDTG01069286.1_pt1 | contig 16950 bp, 14 predicted proteins | sample 811421 | NCBI WGS metagenome assembly MDTG01 (sample SAMN05326645, study PRJNA326480) | marine metagenome | isolation source: seawater | place: Pacific Ocean: South East | collected 2011
TATTTTTTTTAATTTTAATTATTTTTCTTTTTTTGTTCAAGTTTACCAGTGGAATTGATTCAATTAAATTAACAAAATCTTTTGAGCTTCCATCCATTATAGGAACCTCAGGTGCATCAATTTCAATTTTAAGATTATCTATATGCAATCCTGATAAAGCACTCATCAAGTGTTCTATTGTTGATATGCTAGCACCTAATCCATTACTTATTGTTGTACTCAGTTGAGTGTTAGTGACATTTGACCATAAAGCTTCTACAACATTATTAGAATGCAAATCAACTCTATGGAATTTAATACCATAATCCTCTTCTGCAGGTAAAAGAGTCATAGAAACGTCTATGCCTGAATGAAGTCCAATTCCCTTAATATGAATTGGTTGTGACAGTGTTTGTTGTTTATTGTTATTTTGTATATTAATCATAAAAAAAAGTGCTGAATACAGCACTTTTAGGGATATATAAATTTGGCGATTTTAACAACTAACCTAATATTTCAGAGTATTTCAGTTATTTTTAAAATAAAATTAATTAGCTTGCCTCCTCAAAAAAGTAGGTATGTCAAGAAGTTCCTCTTCAGTTTCTTGATTAAACTCTTTGTCTAATTCTGAAGATTCATTTTCCTCAGGACTAAATTCATCTTGAGCACTTTCTAAGGATTGATTTTCTTGAGTATTTTCTAAATTTTCCTGAACCTCTTCCTCCACAGCTATAATAGGTTCAGCTTTATCAGTTGAAGATGCTTCATGCTGATTTTCAGCAGTGATACTATCAAATAAGCTTAATCTTCTAACACTTGTCTCACTGGGATTATCTGATACATCACTTTTAGGCAAATTTTCTGGAATTGTCTCATTGATTTTAATTTTTTGATTTTCTGTTTGATCTGCCGTTTCACTAATTGTCTCCATTCCAATTTCATGATCTTCATCTTTTAAAGAGAAGCTATTGATATTAGATTCAGTTTGTTCATTTGACTCTAAATCATTTGAATTATTATTTTCGATATCTGAAATATTTATATTTTCTGAAGTAGAATGATCAGAGTTATCTTTATCTAATTGATCTTCGTGATTTGGAGAAACATTAAATGTATTCATTGTGTATCCATTTATCTCATTTGTCTTTGTCTCTTTTCTATATATTTCATTATTTAAGTTTATTGATGCAAAGTTTTCATCTAAATTTCTAGATATATTCATATTTGCATCTATTCCTGTAGCAACTATGCTTACTCTTACTAATCCTTCCAATCTTTCATCACAAGTAGTACCATAAATAATATTTGCTTCTTCATCTACTTCTTGCCTAATCCTATTTGCAGCTTCATCTACTTCATAAAGTGTAATGTCTTTTCCACCAGTAATATTAATAATTAAACCTTTTGCTCCTTTTAATGATACATCATCAATAAGTGGGTTTGCTATTGCTGCTTCGGCAGCAGCAATTGATCTGCCTTCGCCTGAAGCCTCTCCTGTTCCCATCATTGCTTTACCCATTTCTGACATAACAGTTTTAATATCCGAGAAATCCAAATTTATCATACCTGGTTGAACCATTAAATCAGTTACACCTCTAACGCCGGCATAAAGAACATCGTCTGCCATTTTAAAAGCATCTGAAAAAGTTGTCTTTTCATTAGCTATTCGAAATAGATTTTGATTAGGTATTGTTAAAAGAGTATCAACAAATTGTTGTAACTCTTCGATGCCTCTCTCAGCAAGTTTCATTCTTTGTGAACCCTCAAAATGAAATGGTTTAGTTACAACCCCAACTGTTAATATTCCTTTTTCTCTTGCTAGCCTAGCTATAACAGGGGCTGCACCCGTACCAGTGCCTCCACCCATACCTGCAGCAATAAAAAGCATATGACTTCCATCTAATTTTTCACCCAAATCTTGAATAGCTTCTTCAGCAGCCTGCTTACCAATATCAGGTCTCATGCCAGCACCTAGTCCTTTAGTACTATTTAATCCAAGTTGAATTTTATTTGGACATTTTGAAATTTGAAGTGCTTGAGCATCTGTATTAGCTATTAGAAAATCGACACCTTCTAAATTTGCATTTATCATGTTGTTTACTGCATTACCTCCAGATCCACCAACTCCAAGCACAGTTATTTTTGGATGAAGATTATCACCTACATCTTGTATAGAAATATTTATAGTCATTTAAATTCTCCGCCGTTTTAAATAGTTTTTAACGATTCACCATCGAGATCGTCAATAAGTTTAACTACATGTTGTATGTTATCTAAATATACTGATCAAGCCAAGCAAAAAATCCAGATATTCCCTGCTTTTTATTAATTTTTGTAGATTTTGTTAGAAAATTCACTTTAAAGTCGTGGATATCAAATATTATTGTTCCAATAACATCACTAAAATTAGGCTTATAAAACTCTCTTTTTAAATTTAAGTGATCATGTGGTTTTCCAACTCTGACATTACCAGAAAAAATCATTTTTACATATTCATCAATGCCTTCAAGTTGTGATCCTCCACCAGTAATAACTACATTCTTAATTTTTTTGTAATGAAAATTGTACTGTTTTATTTTTTGCCATGCAATTTCAAGAGTCTCTTCAACTCTAGGTTTTATAATTGAGTTTAGCATCAACCTATTTATTTGTTTAAAAGAATTTTTTTCACTCGAGATTACTGGGATTTCAATTATTTCATGTTCGTCACTTGGAGAACTATGAAGTGAGCCATATAATGTTTTTAATCTTTCAGCACTTGAGATAGTTGTAGAAGTCCCTTTTGCTATATCATTAGATATATTGTTACTTCCTATCTGAAAACTGTCAGCATAAACACAATTATTATTATCAAATATAACTATTGAAGTATTCGAGTGTCCTAAATCAATACATATTGTTCCTAGTTTTTTTTCATCATCTGATAAAACAGATAGTGAAGATGATATTGGAGAAGGTATATAATTTTCAATATTTATGTTAACTTTATTTAATAAATTTGAAAAATTATTAATAATTTTATTTTTAATTTTAATTTTTAGAAAGTTAATTTTTATATGTTCAGCAAAAACCTCATAAGGGATCTCACTTAAATTTTTATTATCAATTTCATTTGAAATAATGTTGTTTAATATGTCAGTATAATTTATTTCTTTTTCAAAAAATTCCGAATCATTTACTAATTTATTCAAATGCAGTTTTGTAATTTTTTCATTATTCAAATAAATTTCTGAAGAGTAATAATGCATTTTATGGTCAGATAAAGGCACATTTAAATTTATTGAATTAATCTTAGTTTGAGATTCTCTTTCAGCTTCTAGAATTAGAGATTTTATTTGTTCAAATAAATCATCATAATTAAAGATTACATTTTTCTTTATATTTGTAGATGGAATAGTTTTTAATGAGAGAATATTTATATTATTTTTATCTTTAAAATCTGATACTATACATGAAATTTTAGAATTACCAATATCAAGACCGGCCTTAATCATTTTTATATTTTAATATAGATTTACTTAAGTTTCTTAGGTCAATATTTATTATATTATTAATCTGCGCTTTGCTAAGATTTTTTAGTATCTTTTTATAATTTTTAAGAGATTCATAAGGGTTTTCCTCAGATAGCTGTATTATAATATTATTTTTTAACAATATGTTCCATCTGCGTTGTTCAATTAGTTCTAAATTCAATATGTTATTTACAAGCTTATTATCAAAACTATCGATAACTTTTAGGATATCATTAGCTCTTTTGTTTGATGATTTACCAGAGAAAATAATAAATTCTTTATTTTCAAGATTATTAGAAAAATATTCATCAATAATATTTCCCGTTGAGTCAAAATAAAATAATTTATTATTAAAGTTAAAAATACCTATTGGAGAATATTCTATAATATCAATTATTACGTTGTTTTTATAATTTATTGAAATTTTAATATTTTTGATCCAAATATTTTCTTTAATTTTAGAAGATATTTCATCTAAAGGAAGAAGAAAAATTGAAGTGCCATAATAATTAGATAATAAATTTTCTATTTGATTATATTTGGTCTTATGTAAACCTGAAATTTCTATAGATTTAAATTGATAATCAAAATAAACTGAAAATTTTTGGATATGCTTATTTAAAAAAGAATTAATTAAAACGTTGTTATTATAAATAAAGAGAAAAAAAGAAAAGAAAATGATAATTAGTAATGAAAAAAAAACATTTTTTTTTCCAAACTTAATAAATTTTCTTCGATTTAAGTTTTTATTCATTTAACTTTTTTATCATACTAATAATAATATTATCAAAAGTGATATTTTTAAATTTAGCTTGAGCTGGTAAAAGCGATATTGGTGTCATACCTGGCTGAGTATTAGTTTCAAGAAAATATATTTTATTATCTTCTTTATTTAATATAAAATCAGTTCTAGCAATGCTGTTACATCCAAAAATTTTATGAACCTTTTCCGCTAGTTTAAGACAATTCTTATAATTATTTTTACTAATTTTAGCAGGCAATATATTATTTGAATATCCTTTAGAATATTTAGACTTGTAATCAAAAAAATAATTTTTTGGTTTGATTTCAGTCACGGCCAATGCTTCAATCTTATTATTAAAATCTATGGTAGATACGGTTAATTCTTTACCAGAAATAAATTGCTCAATCAGAATTGTATCATGCTTACTTAAATCATTTTTAAAATTAACTAAATTATTTTCAAATTTAATGTAATCTTTTTTACTTCTAATTATATTAACCCCAAAACTTGACCCACTTTTATTTGGTTTTATGACAAATTTTATGAATTTATTTTTAATATTTTTCAAACTTTTTACATTTAAATCTCTTTTTTTCATTTTTATAAATTTAGGAGTTAAAATTTTATTCTTTGTTATAATTTTTTTAGCTCTGTATTTATCAAAACACAATTTAGATGAATTAATTCCTGAGTGTGTAAACTTTATATTATTTTGTCTAAGTATTTTTTGAATTTCTCCATCTTCGCCAAATGGACCATGCAAAGCATTAAAACATAAACATTTTTTATATTTTTTTATTACACTAGAAAATTTTTTTGGATTTACTAATAATGATTCAAAATTTATTTTAAATTTTTTCAATACTTTTTTAATTTCTTTAGATGTTTTTAAAGAAACTTTATGTTCTTCATTATAGCCACCCTCAAGTATAATTATCTTTTTAATTTTTATCTCCAATAATTTTAATCTCCCATTCTAATGTAATACCAAATTTTTTTTCTACTTTATCTATAACTAATTTTCCTAAATTTTCTATATCACTAGACTTTGCTTCGCCATTGTTTATTAAAAAATTAGCATGTTTTAAGCTTATGGATGCGTCGCCATATTTTAAACCTTTACATCCAGATTTGTCTATTAATTCAGCTGCAAATTTATTAGATGGATTTTTAAAAGTACTTCCAGAAGTTTTATCCTTTATTGGCTGCGTATTGGTCCTTTGCAACTTTATATTTTTTATTTCATTTTGAATATCTTTTTTAGAACCATACTCATAATTAAAAAGTGCTGAGGTAATAATCTGATTATTTAAAATATTTGATGATCTATATTTTAGACTTAAATCTTTTGATTTTAAAATATTTTTATTTCCTAATTTGTCGTAAATTTCAATACTATGTAGCTTATCCTTTGTTTCAGAGCCATAACAACCTGCATTCATCTTTATAGCACCGCCAATTGTTCCTGGTATACCAGAAAAAAACTCAAAACCCTTTAGACTATTATTCATAGCAAAATTAGCTAATTGATTATCATAGTTACTTGCCCCGACTTCAATTTTATCTTCATTTATTTTTATTTTATTAAATCCTTTTCCTAATTTTATAATAGCACCTGAATACCCTTTATCTCTTATCAATAAATTAGAACCAGAACCAAGTATGTAAAAATTTCTATTTTTTATCTCATTTAAAATAATTTCTAGTTCATTGCTGTCATCTACAATAATAAAAATTTTGGATTTACCTCCCGTTCTAAACCATGTTAATTTACCTACGTCATAATCATAATAAAACTTACTTTTTAATTTATCTGATATTTTTATAATATTATCCAACATTAAAAATCGTAAAATTCCTTTGCTAATTTAGTAATAGAACCAGCTCCCATAAATAGTATGATGCATTTTTTATTAGTGTATTTTATTAAAATTTTATTTAATTTTGAATCATTTTTAACATGTATTAAATTTTTTTTATTTTTATCTAATTTCTTAAAAAGATCTTTTGAAGTGAAGCCCCTTATTTTTCTTTCTCCTGCTCCGTAAGTTTCTAAAATAATTAAATTATTTATTTTTGATAAAACTTTAATGAAATTACTCATTAAAAATTTTGTTCTAGAGTATCTATGTGGTTGAAATATAACAATCAGCTGTTTTTTTAAAGATTTAGCAGCATTAATTGTGGCTTGTATCTCAGTTGGGTGATGAGCATAATCATCATACACAAATGCACTATTTTTTTTACCTAATAATGTGAATCGTCTTTTTACACCTATATAATTTTTTAGAGATCTATTAATTGCATAGTAATTAACGCCTATAATTTTAGAAGCTATAATACTTGCAGTTGCATTTAAAACATTATGTTTCCCAATCGCATTAATTTTATATTTATTAACATTTTTATTCTTGAATAATTTTTTATTTATTTTTAATTCAAAATCTGAAGACGTTTCATTATTCTTAATATTAATAATTTGAATATCTGATTTATTATTTTTTATAGAATATGTAATTATTTTTCTATTTTTAATTCTTTTAATGATATTGTTTAAATTTTTATCATCAATGCAAGCAATACAAGTTCCATAAAATGGTAATTTATTTATAAAATACTCAAAGGCTCTAAATAATTTTTCTTTGTTTTTATAATAATCTAAATGCTCAATATCAATGTTAGTAATAATAGATATTTGATGAGGTAATTTTAAAAACGATCCATCACTTTCATCAGCTTCAACAACCATCCACTTTCCTTTTCCATAACGGTTATTTTTGGAATAACTATTGATTATTCCACCATTAATAATTGTGGGATCCATATTTGCTTCATCCAAAATTGTACCAACCAAAGAAGTAGTTGTTGTTTTTCCATGAGATCCTGCAATAGCAATGCAGTTTTTATTTTTCATTAAATCTGCAAGCATATCTGCTCTAGAAAGTAATGGAATTTTCTTTTTTATTGCTCCTTTTAATTCAGGGTTCGAGTCTTTTATTGCCGTTGAGTAAACTATTGCATCAGCATTTTTAATATTATCTTTTTTATGATTTAAAAAAAATTTAATTCCTTTATTTTTTAATCTTCTTGTATTTTCATTTTCTGTAATATCACTACCTTGAATAATATATCCCTTATCATGCATTAACTCAGCAATTCCAGACATTCCGATACCAGAAATACCTATAAAATGAATTGTAATTTTTTTATTCATGAGAAATTAAACTATACATTAATTCATTTGATTTTACTGACTTAATATTGTTAAATTTTCTTCTAACAGCATTTATTGTATTATTATTAACTAAGTCATTTATGTATTCTTTTATTTGGTCAAAATTATTTATTCCTTGCTGATGAATAATTGCAACATTTAGATTTTTTAAAAATTTAGCATTTTCAAATTGATGATTATCTTTTGAGTTTGGAAGAGGAACTAAAATAGACGGTATTTTAAATTTAATTAAATCATTTATTGTTCCTGCTCCTGCTCTTGAAATAACAAGTGAAGATTGTTTAAGAATATTTTCTATATTTTTATAATAATCATTAATTATAAAATTGCATTTCATATTTTTAAGTTCATTAGAGATATTTGAAATTAAATAATTAGGGCATTGTATAATGAAATTAAAATTATTTATTTTATTTTTATCTAAATTTTTAATTAAATTTATAACAAAATAGACTAAATATTCAGACCCCTGACTTCCACCATAAATAGAAATTGTAAAATTATTTCTATTTTTAAATAAATGATTTATCTTAAAATTATTTGATAATTTTTCTGGAGTTCCAACTATAAATGTTTTTTTTAAAAATTTTTTTTTGATTTTATTTCTTATATCAAAGTTTAAGAATATTTTATCAACAAATTTTATAAAAAATTTATTGGTTCTTCCAACAATAGTATTTTGTTCATGGATATAAATTCTTATTTTCATTATTTTTTTAAACAATAAACAAGCTAATAATGGTGACAAAGAGGCATAACTACCAAATGAAATCACTATTTTTGGCTTGAAATATAAAATTAAAAATATCGATTGAAATAAACCAATTAGTAATTTGATTGATCCAATTAATTTATAAAATAAATTTCCATTCAGAGATGATGCATTTATAACTTTAACATTACTTTTAAAATTATTAATAAATTTATTTCCTCTATGATCAATTATAATATTAAATTGGATGTCATTTTCATTTAAATAAAAAGCAAAATTTTCTGCTGGAATTACGTGCCCGCCAGTACCACCAGTGATTAATAAAATTTTCTTATTCATTTAAAAAATTTCTTTTATTTGTTAAAGAAAGCAAGAAACCAAATAAGAAGGCTATTGATATCATTGAAGAGCCTCCATAGCTTACAAATGGCAATGTCATACCTTTTGTTGGCATTAATCCCAACGAACTAAAAATATTTATTAATGATTGTAATCCAAATAAACAAATCAAACCACTTGTGGCTATAATTTTATAAGGATTTTTAATACTCAAAACGTTTATTAATGTTCTTACAATTATGGATAATATTATTAAGATTATAAGAAGACAGAATATAAAACCTAATTCCTCTCCTGCTACAGCAAATATAAAATCAGTATTAGCATCAGGTATTTTTTCTTTTAATATACCCTGTCCAGGACCTTTTCCAAATAATCCACCATTTTTAAAAGCTAGTAAACTTAGGTCAATTTGATATGTATCAGTTCCTCCGATTCCACCTAAAAAAGAATTTATTCTTGATTGAACATGATCGAAAATAAAATAAGAAAAAAAAGATAGCATTATTATAAAAATTATCGCAACTATTACGAGATAAATCGATAAACCAGCAACAAATAATTGACAAAAAAATGTTGCTGAAACTAATATAGACATACCTAAATCAGGTTGAATTAATATTAAAATCAATAGGATAATAAAAAAAGAAAAAAGAATTTCAAAATAAAATTTTTTTCCTTCGATTGATTTGCTAACAAACCAAGCTGTTAAAATTACAAACATTGGCTTTATAATTTCAGAAGGCTGTATTGTGAAACCAAAGAATTGAAACCATCTTTTTGCTCCCTTTACTTCATATTCAAAAAAAACAATTAAGAACATTAAAAATAAAAAAAATAAAAAAGTAAATAATGAAATTCTTCTTATTTGTTTATCATCAAGAAATGATAAATAAATCATAAGAACTAAAGAAAATATAAAAAAAATAGAGTGCTTATTGATAAAAAAGAATTTGTTTGTTGAAAAAGATAAAATTAATCCAGTAAGGCCCAAAAAAATGAATAAAATAAAATTAAATTTATCAATATTCAACCACCAATCTTGAATATCTTTCATGACAATTTTGTATATTTTTTAATAATTTTTGTAAAATACATTCCTCTGTGCTCAAAATTAGTGAATTGGTCGTATGAACTACAGGCAGGTGCAAATATTATTGATGGTTTAAAATCATATAATTTAATATCTTTAAATAATTTGAATACTACTTGATCTAGAGTATCAAATTTCTTTGTATTTAATTCCTTTTTTATAGAATTATTAATATTCGATGCTGATTGACCATAAATATAAGTACATATAATTTTATTTTTATATTTTATTAAATTTTTAAAATCAGTATCTTTTGCCTTTCCTCCTATAATAAGTAAAATATTATTGAAGGATTTAATAGAATTAATTGTTGAGTTTAGATTAGTTGCTTTACTATTGTTAACAATTAAATATTTTTTGTTATTGTAAATTATTTTTGATCTGAAGGGTAAGCCAATGAAACTTGATACTGTTTCAAAAAAATATTTTCTGTTAATTTTAAAAATTTTTGAACAAATATAAGCTATTATAATATTTTGCTTATTGAAGTCACCAAATAAGTCATTTGAAATTTTTTTTATAAAGATTACTTTACTTTTATAAAAATAATTATCTATAATTGCATTTTCTTTAAAATATACATCTGCATCGTCATTGATAATAGAAAAACTTATTTTTTTTAATTTATCTTTTTTATAAAATATTTTCTTGGAATACTTATCATCTAATGAAATTATATTAATTCCCTTCTTTGTTAGAATATTTAATTTTTGAGAAATATAATCTTTAAAATTATTGTATCTATCACCATGATCATTAGAAAGATTAGTAATAATAGATACTGTTGAATTTATGTTTTCTATTGTTTCTAACTGAAATGAACTTAATTCAATTACATGAAATCTAAATAAATTTTTATTTTTCACATAATCGCATAAGGGTTTACCAATGTTCCCACCTACAAAGGTTTTTTTATTACTTTTCTTTAAAATATCTCCAATTAATTTTGTTGTAGTTGATTTACCATTTGTACCAGTTATAGCTATTATTTTTTCATTTTCTAAATTTGATAAATATAGATTAAGATCTCTTTTGATTTTTGATTTTATAAATTTATTATTAAATTTTTTGGTTCTTATTGTAATACCTGGTGTAACATAAATATTTTCAAATAATTTTAAGTTTTTTAATTGAGGACGTAAAAATATTTGATTGTTAAAGTTATTTTTTATTTTTTTTCTTACAAATTGATTATCATCCCATAATTTAAATTCTTTTTTATTTTTTATAAGAAGATTGACTATTGATAGTCCTGATTTACTTAAACCATAAATGTAATCCATAATTTATCTTATTCTTAATGTGGCCAAACCAATTAGTGCTAGAACTATAGTTATTATCCAAAATCTTATTACAATTGTTGACTCAGCCCATCCTTTTTTTTCAAAATGATGATGCAGTGGGGCCATAAGAAAAACTCTTTTTCCAGTAAATTTGAATATCATAACCTGTAAAATCACAGATAGTGTTTCAACAACAAATAAACCCCCAATAATTGCTAACAAAATTTCATGTTTTGCCATTATAGCAACAGATCCAAGAGATCCGCCTAAAGCTAAAGACCCTGTGTCTCCCATAAATACTTTTGCAGGAGGTGCATTAAACCAGAGGAAACCTAATGCCGCACCAATTAATGAGCCACAAAAAATAGATAGTTCTCCTGCGCCATTTATGTAACTAATTAGTAAATAGTCAGCAAAAACTTTATTTCCTGATACATAGGTAATAAATGCAAAAGACATAGCAACAATCATTACAGGTACAATTGCTAATCCATCTAAACCATCTGTTAAATTTACAGAATTAGCTGAACCAATGATAATAAAAATAGAAATTAGAAAATAAAAAATACCAAAATCTATAATTAAATTTTTTAAAAATGGAAATGACAATGAATTACTAATGTTAGGATCTATATTTTGAATTATTACATAAGTTATTAAAAAACTAAAAATAATTTGAAAAATTATCCTAGTTCTAGATGATAAACCGTAGCTTGATTTAGTTTTAATTTTTTTATAATCATCAACAAATCCTATAAGACCAAAGCTTATAATTGTAAAAAGAGCTATCCATATAAATGGATTATTTAGGTCTGCCCACAATAATACTGACACTAGAACACTAAGAATAATTAGTAATCCGCCCATTGTTGGTGTACCGGCTTTTTTAAAAATATGCGACTCTGGTCCATCTTCACGTATTGGCTGACCTACTGGTTGTATTAGTGATAACTTATCAATAATAAGTTGTCCAAAGACTAATGAGAAAAATAGAGCAGTAAGTACCGATGCTCCAGCTCTAAATGTGATATAACTAAATATATTTAAAAATCCAAAAATACTCTCAAACTCAAATGCAAAATATTTAATCAAGTTTTATTTACCTTCATTTTTAATAAATCTTTAGCAAACATATTGACTTCTGTTTTGTTAGAACATTTAATTAAAATAGTGTCATTATTATGAATACTTTTTTTTATATAATTCATTATTTTTAATTTATTTTCTAAATATATGTAATTATTATTAACTAATTTTAATTTACTTACAGATCTTCTAAAGAATTCGCCACATAAAATAACTATTTTAAATTTATGATGTTCAATGGTATTTAACACCTTATTATGCATTTCATTAGATATTTTGCCCAATTCATTCATATTACCAATAATTAATATTTTATTTTTAGAAGATAATTTAAGATGACTAAAATACTCAATACTTTGAATCATAGTATCTGGATTTGCATTATACGACTCATTTATTAAATTAAAATTTATATTGTTTAATAAAATTTTATGTTTCAAACCTCTTCCTTCAACCGGTTTTAACTTTTTGTTAAATTTAGATATAATATTTAAATCAATATTATTCTCTGAAAAAAAAGCATAACAAAAAAGTAAATTATTTAATTGGGATTCGACTATATCATTAAAATATAATTTTATTATTTTATTATTTATTGAGAAAAAGACTTCGAATAATTTTTTTTTATCTTTAATTTCTTTTATAAAATATTTTTTTGATTTACTATTTATTAATATAATTTTTAATCTGTTTTGGTTCTTTGCTTTTTTTAAAATTAATTCTTCGGAAGTGTTATTTATATTTAAATATATTTTTTTTCTCAAACTATTATACCTATAAAAAAAAATATTAGATTTTTCTTTGGCTATATTTATTTTATTTTTAAAATTCTCAATGTGTGTTGATTGAATATTTGTTATAAAAATTTCTGAAGGTTTTACTAATTTTGTCAAAATTTTAATTTCTCCAAAATTATTTGTTCCCAATTCAAAGATTGCGTATTTTGATTTTAAATCTAAATTTAGTATTGAAATCAAAACTCCAAGTTTGTTGTTATAACTTTTAATTGAAAAAGAGGTTTTAAATTTTTTAAGTAAAAAAAAAGATAAAGTCTCTTTTAATGTTGTCTTACCTGCACTACCTGTAATTCCAATTACCTTACCATTATATTTTGATCTTTTTTTATTAGCGATTAAGATTAAAAATTTTATAGTATTTTTTACAAATTTAACTTTTTTGCTTTTGGTTACATAATGTTTATCTGTTATACAATACTCTGCCCCTTTTTTTATAGAATGTTCTATAAATTCATTTCCATGTTTTTGTTCCCCTTGAAGTGCCAGGAAAATGTCTCCTGGTTTTATATCTCTGCTATCAATTTTAATTACATTACTATTATCAAAAATATAGTTTTCAATTTTGTTTTGATTAATCATTTTAAAATTAGTTGTTTTGCTATCTCATAATCGTCAAATTTGTACTTTTTATTTTTTATTATTTGAAATTTTTCATGTCCTTTTCCTGCAATAATTAATGTTTCACCAAATACTATATTTTTGATAGCAATCTGAATTGCTTTTTTTCTTTTTGGAATTTCTATTGCGTTTGGACAATATTTAAGTAACGATTTTCTTATAGATTTAGAATTTTCCCACCTGGGATTATCATCTGTGATATATATCTTACTTGCATATTTTGATGCTATTTTTGACATTAAAATTCTTTTATCTTTATCCCTGTCCCCTCCACACCCAAATAATAATGAAGGTTTTTTGTTTTTAATAGTTTGAGACGTCAATATTTTTTGCAAAGCATCTGGTGTATGTGCATAGTCAACAATAATTGATGAACCTTTTTTATCATATTTAATCTTTTGTAAACGACCTGGAGGATTAGTAATAAATTTCAACTTGCTAATTATTTTTTTTTCATCAATTCCTAGTGCTATACAACAAGATATTGCACATTCTAAATTTTCTAATTCTATAATTGAATTTAGCTTTAAATTATTTATTACATATTTTCTTTTATTAATATGTAAAATAAAATCATCATTTTTTTTTAGAAAATAAATATTATTAGATCCAAAATAAATTATTTTGATATTTTTCTTTACCAAATAATTTTTTAATTGTGCAATATTTTTAATACTAGAATTAATAATTGCTATTCCATCTTTCTTTAAGTGTTTTTTAAAAAGAGCTAATTTTGATTTCTTGTATTCAGCTTTAGTTATATGATAGTCAAGGTGGTCATTAGTTATATTTGTTAATACTGCTACATCTATAGATAAATTTTTTAATCTTTTTTGATGCAATGAGTGGCTTGAAGCCTCAAAAACAAAATGGGAATTATTTTTTTTTTTTGAGAAACTATTTTTGATTAATTCTTCATATGCAGGTGTTGTTAAGGGATTATCTGCATATTTAATTCCATTTATATAATAACCTAAAGTGCCTATTGTTTTATTTTTTATTTTGAGATTATTTAATAATTTTGAAACATACCATACAACAGAGGTTTTTCCATTTGTTCCAGTCACAGCTAATATTTTTTTTGGAGCAAATGGATAAAGTTTATTTAGTAAGATTTCTTTTTGTTTTTCAATATCTTCAACTATAAATTGGGGTATATTAATATTATTTTGCTTCCGGTTTGTTATTAATGCAGATGCTTTATTATATATTGCCTCTTTGATATATTTTTTATTTGATTTTGATAATTGATTATAAAAAAAAATTGAATTTTTTTCTACTAATTTAGAATTACTTGTTGCCGTAGAAAAATATTTATTTTTTTTTAGGTCGAAAATTTCTTTAACATCAATTATATTTTTTATTTCAGATAATTTCATTAAATTCTTTATACGAATGATTTGTGTCTACTTTTAGAATTTTTTCTCTTTTAGTTCTTGGGATATTATAAAGTTTTATTAAATTAATTATAATTTGTTTAACTAGAGGTGCATTAACCCTTGCTCCCGTCATTCTTTGCCTTGTTCCTTCTTCTTTTTTTGGATATTTAATAGCTGTGTAAATAACATATTTAGGATCGCTTATTGGAAAAACTCCTATAAAAGATGTTAAATTTCTATCTTTATAATAACCACCCTCTGGATTTAATAATTCAGAAGTTCCTGTTTTTCCACCAATCTCATAACCATCTACATTAACTCTTGGACCTGTATATTCAGTTTTTGTAACTACTGATCTTAATAAATTGAGAAAAAACTTAGATGATTCAGTTTTATTTAATATATTTTTCTTAGTTTTAATTTGGTCTTTTAATAAAATAGTTGGGAGTACTTCATTACCATAGTTTGATAATGTTCCATATGCTTTAAGTAAATGCAATGGTGTTATTGAATAACCATGACCAAATCCAATTGTGGCTGTTTCCATCTTGCCCCAATTATTTTTATTTCCTAAAGGTTTAGCTGCTTCTTTGATTTCTATATTTACACGATTATCAAAACCAATTTTGTTAAAAAAATTTTTTTGGTTTTCTTTTCCAATTAATGTTGCAATTTTTGCTGTTCCAATATTTGAAGACTCTACAATAATCTTTTCAACATTGTATATACCATTTTCTTTAAAATTGTCATGATCACTAATTCCGTTAAATTTTTTTTTTACATCAAATTTCATTTGAGGATCTATAATATTTAAATCATAACCCATCGCTGCAGTAATAGGTTTAAATGTTGAACCCATTTCAAAATTAGATTGTATTACTCTATTTATAAGATTTTGCTCTAAATAAGTATTCTTGTTTTCAGGATTAAAATCTGGATAACTCACTGATGATAAGATATTACCATTTTTAATTTCCATTAAAACTGCCAAACCTGATTCAGCTCTATAATTATTTATTGTTTCTATTAAATTTCTACGAACCATTTGTTGAAGATTAATATCTAAAGTTAAATAAATATTTTTAGATTTTGATAATTCACTATCAAAAAATCTTTCGACACCTGACTGTCCCTTTTGATCAATATTAACATATCCAACAATATGTGAAGGAATATTCTTAAAAGGATATATTCTTTTCTTTTCTTTATGAGTTCGAATATATATTTCTCCAAGATTTATTATTTGCTGATACTGATTGGGTGTAATATGTCTCTTTAACCAAACAAAATTTTTATTAAGAGATAATTTATTATTTAAATAATTACTATCTATTGAAAGTATTTTTGATAATTTTAGAGAAAGCTCATTTTTATTTTTAATTTTATTTGGATTAATAGATATTGATAAACTGTCTATAGTAGTTGCTAAAATATTTCCATTCCTATCATAAATATCTCCTCTTGTAATAAGATCATTTCCACTTAAGTTTGAATAGGATTTTTCTGAAAATAACATTACATCCGTTATCCTGTAAACAGATATAAAATATACAAAAATAAAAATAGTTATTGAAAAGAAAACCCTTTTGTGAAGAATTTTTAATGAGTCACTGTCAAAGAGTTTAAACTTTTTTTTCATTAGTATTAATTTTCTTTATTTTTTTTAACTAGATAAAAAAAATTATTTTTTTTTGATAGGCTATTTACGGATATTAAATTCAAATTTTCATTCTTTTTATAATCAGAATAATAAATTCTATGTAATTTTTTTATGTAATCATTGTTTTTGTGAATTGTTAATTCTATTTTATTAATGTGTATTGATTTATTAATTTTGTTAATTTTTAAAACTAATTCATCATTATCTTTTTCGATAGTTCTAGTGATGTTAGCTAAATAAATCATCGCTAACGCAATTATTAAATTAAGTAACATAAAACTAAGAATTAGTTTTTTGTACTTCATAATTATATTTTTTGAGCTACCCGGAGTTTTGCTGATCTAGATCTAGGATTATTTGAAATCTCAGAGTCTGATGGAACTATTGGTTTTTTGGTGATTAATTTTAAATGAGTTTCCAGCTTATCAGGAAACTCCGGGAAGTGGCGGGAGGAACGCCATCGTTTACCACTATTGTGGTTAATAAAATCTTTCACAATTCTATCTTCTAGA
>MDTG01429670.1_pt1 | contig 16950 bp, 16 predicted proteins | sample 811421 | NCBI WGS metagenome assembly MDTG01 (sample SAMN05326645, study PRJNA326480) | marine metagenome | isolation source: seawater | place: Pacific Ocean: South East | collected 2011
AAAAAACCCGATCCCATTTCGAACTCGGTCGTGAAGGCCTCCAGCGCCGATGGTACTTAGTCTTAAGGCTTGGGAGAGTAGGACGCCGCCTATTTTAATCCTCTTACATATTTACAATGATTTGATGTACTCTATCTCTATATTACTTACATAATCAAATTTTGTATTAACGGTTGATTTGTACCAATTGTAGTTAGGTTGTTTAAAACCTTTTTTTTTGTACTTAAATAATTTTTTAGGAATTATATCTCCAAAAATGTGTGAATAAAAATTAACTTTATTTTTATATTTAGAATGTAAATCATATTTTGTTATTAGTTTAAATAATTCGATATCTACAAATGGGACTCTTACTTCAACCCCATGTGCCATACTAGCCCAATCTGTATCCCTTAAAAGTTGGTTTTTAAGATAAAAATTAATTTCTAAAAAAGTAGTATCATCCTCTATATTTAAATCTAAATTATTAAAAATCATATCAATTATATTTTCATCCTCACTTATAACACCCATATCTTTGAGTTTGTTAACTGGTATAAAAGATCTAAGAAGTAACCATATATGAGATCTATTCTTATAGTATATATCTAATAAATTTAATTTATCTTTATTAATTTTTGAAAAATATTTTAGTAATTTTACAAATAATACCAAAAATTTATTTTTATGAAGGAGGTCTACTCTATTCAAAATATTATAACCATTAAATATTTCATCCGCTCCCAAACCAGACAAGACAGTCTTAATTTTATTTTCTCTTGCTAATTTTGAAACATACCAAACATTCGTACCATCTATTGAAGGCTGATCCATACTTTTAAATATATTTTCCATATCGTTTTGAACATCTTCATGAGATATTTCTTTTGTGAAAAGTGAGTGATTGCCTATTGATTTATCTATATTTTTGATTTCATCGTATGATCCATCTTTGAAATTTATAGAAAAATTACTAACCTTGTAATCAAATAAATTTTTAATTGAATTATAAATTAGATTTGAGTCCAGTCCATTTGAGTAGAATAAACCTATGTTCGTGTCAGCAATACAATGAGAAGAAATTGAATCCAGTATAGTGTTTCTAAAATTACTAATTGTTTCACTAGAGATTTTTATATTTTTTTTATTTTTAAAGCTTTTATTTAAATTAAACCATTGTTTTTTTATTAATTTTTTTTCATCAAGATCGTAGTATAAATATTGTCCAGATTTAACACTATGTATATTTTCAAAGTAAGTTGAAGGTTCGGGTATAGAACCAAGAAAATAAAGTGCCTTTCTTGAACTTGAATTAATTTTATTTTTTACTAAGCCACTTGATACTAATGGCTTTACTTGAGAACAAATTATCAGACCTTCATTTGTTAAGCTATAATACAGAGGTTTAATACCAAAATGATCTCTAGCAAAAAAAACTTTATTGAGTCTTCTATTAAAGATCATTATAGAAAACATACCTCTCAAAAAATCTAAAACCTTTTCTTTATATAAAATATATAGCTCAAGTATTACTTCAGTATCTGAGGTTGTTTTTAATTTTACATTTTTATTAATTAATAATTTGGATAATTCTTTATAATTATATATCTCACCATTAAAGCATAACAAATAATTACCACATTTAGACTTGAAAGGTTGATCCGATCTAGCTATCGGATCAATTATAGCTAATCTTCTAAAACCACAATAAATACCATTTTCTGATACTAATCCGTAAGAGTCAGGCCCTCTTGATTTTAATAAATCAAAGGCTTTAGACAATTTTTCTGTTAATGTACTTATATTTTTCTCATTTGAAAAAAAACCTAAATAGCCACACATTATAAGGATATTTTAATCATTTAATTTAACATTTATTAAAATTATTTATTGAATACTGAGCTTATTATAGCTGCATTTTTGATTTAAAATACAGTTTTTTATATCATCCAAAATTACACTTAAATATTTTGGATATAAATGCACGCCGTCATGATGAGTCAATCTGATTTCATCTAAATCTTTGGAATTAAATACATTATGATTAGTAAAATCGAAAACATATGGGCTTAAACTTATAGTTTCTTCCCTAAAATCCTTATACTTATCAAAAATATCATATTCTTTTAAATATTTTTGTAATCTTCCATTGTATGGCAAAAAATAATTCTAATGTTGCTATAATCTCTATTCATTTTCTTAATTAGTTTTAGATTTTTTTCATAAGAGTATTTAATATTCATTGTATTATTCACAAATTTTTTTTCATTATCTAAAATTAAATCTTTTGAGGGATTATTTTTTAATTTATTTAGGTTAATCTGATCGAAACCATTTTTTTTTATAAAATTTTCACTTTCTAAAGAGTATTTTTTTAAAACTTCATAGTCGCTGTACACTTTAATACCTATAGTATTTTTTAAAAATAATTCCAAAATATGAAGTTTATTATTTTGAGAAATTAATTTTTTCTTAAATTCTTTATCTCTATAGTTATCATTTACCATGTAATGTTGAATAAAGAGATAAATAACACTATCCTTATCTAAATTGCTCATTGAAATTTGATAATTTAATTCTTCAAGAGAGGCTCCTGCCAAGGTATAGTTAAATGGATTTTTGAATAAACTATGATCCTCTTCAATATCTGCAACTATACTACTACCTAATAAAACTTCTTCATAATCGCCTAAAAAAAGGTTGATAGGCTTGAATTCTCTTAACATAGCTTGATTAAAGTGTAGGTTTTTATATTGATTTTTGAAAATATTAAATTCATTAAAATAAATGTTAAAAATTAAAATAGATAAATGTAATAAGATTATAATTGTTAATAATATTCGCATGTTAAAACATAAAATAAATAAAAGTTTCTTGTTTAGATAAATTATAAAAAATAAATATTGATAAAATTGGCATTAAAAAGTTTATTAAATACTTAGTAGAAATATACTTATATTGGTTATGTTTAACTTGTATATTTGAATAAACTTGATCATTTTTAAATAATTCTAATATATTTGGAAAAAACATTACTATAAATAAAGATAATAAAATAATTATATGATTTTTTATAATTCTCATTATTTCAAGAGGATCAAAATTCCATATAAATTCAATATGAAAAATACTATTGATTACTTCTAAGTCGTTAAATCTAAAAAAAATCATTGTAAAAGATACGTAGATAATAGTAATAAAATTAAATATATAGCCTAAGATAAAATTTTTTTCAAAATTTAATTGTCTATTTTCAAAACCTAATTTCCAAATATGATTAAATATTATTCCAAGCCCATTTAGTAGACCAAACAATAAAGTAGATAAGTATGCCCCATGCCATAAACCCACTAAAGCAAAAGTCGTAAATACACTAATTATTAAATTTAGGTATGTAAATTTATCTAAGTACTTTGAAGATGAAAGTCTATAAAAAATCTTATTAAATATGTAGTCAGTTAAAAATCTTGTAAGAGATATATGCCAATTTCTCCAGAATATTATTAGTGATTTTGCTTTTAAAGGTGAATTAAAATTAATTGGTAATTTATATCCTGCATATCTAGCTAAACCTGTTGCGATATCTGAATATCCTGAAAAATCAAAATAAACATAAAATAAATAACCTAGACTACTCAAAAATAATTTAAGAATACCGTAATCGTTAGCACCTAATAATTCTTCAGATGAAATTTGAAGGTTATTTGCTAAAACAACTTTTTTAAATAAACCTATTATAATTAAACTCGTTGCTATTTTAAAATCATTTGAAAACGTATTTGAAATAATTTTTTCTTTAATATTTTCTGTAAATTCATTAGATCTTATTATAGGCCCAGATATTAATTGAGGAAAAAATATAATATAGAGTAAAAACTTAGAAAATTTCCAATCTATTTTTTTTGTGTAATTATCTAATTGGAAGGATATTATTTGGAATGTATAAAAAGATATTCCTAATGGTAAAGGTAACTTTGAGTTATTTAAATTTACATCAAATATAATACTTAGATTATCAAATATAAAGCCAAGATATTTAAAAAATATCAATGGCAATAAATTAATTATTATAATAAGTAAAAGATAAAATTTGAATTTTTTTAATTTTAAAAAAAAAAAATTTATTAAAATTAAAATCAATAGTAATACAAAAAAACCAAAACTATAGAATACGTAGAATACGACTGAAAAAAAAATTAATGAGTATCTAATATTTAAATTGAATTTTTTTAAAAAAAATATTGAGATAATATAAAAAGGTAAAAATAGATATATAAAGGTATAACTTGCAAAATCCATTGTTTACTAGAAATTCTAATAGAATATATTAGAATTTTATAATATTATTATAAATGAATATTCAAAATAATTCAGAAAAATTTTGGCTAAGTATTGCTAATAATCTTTACTGGACTAAAAAACCTAAAATTGCATTAAGGGTACATAAAAATAAATATCTATGGTTTGATGATGGCTTAATTGATATTTACTATAATCTGATTGGTAGGCATTTAAATAGTAAAAAAAAAGATTACAAAATAATTTATATTTTTGACGAATGCAGTGAAATTAAATCATATTCTTACTCTGAAATTAATGATCAAGTTGATAATTTTTTAACTAATATAGATAATATTAAAAAAATAAGAAAAATTTTAATTCATTCAAGAGCCTCTATCGAGTCGGTAGTAACAATGTTAGGATGTATTAAATTAGGTATTGAGTTTTCAGTTGTTTTTGAAGAATTAAAGAATGTCGCTATTTCAAAACGTATAAATTTATTTAAACCAGACTTAATTTTATCAAATAATTACAAAATAAATTCTGAACATAATAAAAATAAAAAAATTAAAATTTTAAGATTTGACAAGGCTTTGAAAAGAAATTCTAAAAAAAAAACCTTTTTTAAGTAAATCTTTCAAATCATCAAAAAAAATATTTACTTTATTTACTTCTGGTTCTACTGGTATGCCAAAGGGCATAGTTCATTCACTAGGTGGCTATATGGTTTATGCTTTTTATACTTCTAAGAAAGTCTTCGGTATGTCTGACAAAAGTTTTATTTTAACAGCTTCTGATGCTGGATGGATAAATGGACATACTTATGCTTTATTTGGTCCTTTATTGTGTAAATCTAAAACTTTAATTATGGAAAGACCGTTAATGCTCCTTAATAAAAATTCTATTACTAATATCATAAATTTGGGTATAACAATTTTATATCTTCCAGTTACTATTATAAGGATGTTAAGGTCTTTAAATATTGGAAAAATAAATTCTAAATATTTAAAAAATTTAGGTTCAATGGGTGAGCCCCTCTCTAATGAAGTTGGCAATTGGTTCTCGAATAATTTTAGTCTACAAAATAAACATATTATTAATACATACTATCAAACTGAAAATGGTGGAGTAATTTCATCTTTTTGTCATAATTCTAAATTTAAAAAAAATATTCATGACTCAGTTGGTAATAGTATTAGTAAATATATTAAATTTAATAGTTTATTAAAAAAGAAAAAAGAAATCAAAATACTAAATCCTTGGCCAGGTATTATGACAAATGTCCTAGGTGGCAGAAAATTGTATAATAATTATTTTGATACTAATAATAATTATTTAATGTTTGATTTTGGATCAAAAAAAAACAACAACATCTTTATTCATGGAAGATCAGATGATGTTATTAATATTAGGGGACATAGAATAGGTTCAGAGGAGCTAGAGTCAACAGTTCTTAAAAATAAAAATATTATTGAGTGTTCAGCTGTATCTTTGGAGGATGAATTTGAAGGTTCTGTTTTTGTGCTTTTTATTTGTATAAAGACCAATTATAAAATTAATTTTAATTCCATAGATAAATTAATAGAAAATAATTTTGGCTCATTTGCCATACCAAGATCAACTTATGTAGTAAATGAATTACCCAAAACTAGAAGTGGAAAAATTATGAGGAGAATACTTCGACTACTTATTAATAAAAGATATGAGGAATTAAAAAAGGAGGATACGAGTACCATTTTAAACCCAAGTACAATAAAAGAAATTAAAGAGGTTTTATCTAAATGAAATTAAATGAGGAATTATTAAATAAGATCATAGAAATTGTTTCTGAGAATTTAAGTAATGAAACTATAGATATCAATTCTTCTAGCTCTAAAATATCAAAATGGGATAGCATGTCTCATATTAGAATAATTTTATCACTTGAAAAACAATTTTCAAAAATTGATAATTCAATATTACATGAGCTAAATTCTGTAAAAAAAATCTATGATTACTTTTTAAATAAAAAAAACAACTAATGAATATTCTTTTTATTGGTCTGGGAAAAATAGGCTATAATATAGCATCTCATTTAAGCAAAAAAAAAAATATAACTATTTATGTTTATAATAGATCAAATTACAAAATAAAAAAATGGCTACAAAATAATTATGGCTTTGAGTATGAACCAAAGAAAAAAAATTTAATTAAATTTGATTATATTATCACCTGTGTTACTGATGATTCTTCAATAGACAGTATATTTCTCAAAAGAAAACTCTATAAGAATATAAAAAATAAAGGTCTTATAATTGATCATTCTACTATTTCTTATGAAAAAACTGTTGAAATTAGTAAATTTTTTAAACAAAAAAATATTTATTTCTATGATTGCCCAGTAACTGGAGGAGAGGAAGCCTCTATCAAAGGAAGTTTATCAACAATGTGCGGTGGTCATTATGAGCTTTTTCATAATATAGATAAGATTTTGAATATATATTCAAAAGTTACAGTGTATTGTGGTAAATCTGGAATGGGTACATTAAATAAATTATCTAATCAAATTTTGATGTGTAATCTTATTACTCTTAGTGAGTCTATAAAATTTAATATTAAAAATAAAATTAATTTAATTAAATTTTTCAAAATTACGTACGAGGGTTCTGGTTCATCTTGGATATTAAAAAATAGATACAAAAAATTCCTTGATAATGATTTTAAGGATTTTGGTTATTCTATATCTTTATTTTATAAAGACTTATCTTATGTTATAAAACGTTCAAATACACTTAATTTAGACCTTGAAGTTGTAAAAATAGTTCATAAAAAATTAAGACCTATAGCTCAATCTAATAAAAAAAATTATGACATATCTTATTTTATAAAGAAATATTCAAAGTAAAAAGATGAACAAAATTTCATCAAAAATTTTACTTTTAATTATTTCTTTTTTTTCTTTAGAGTTTTTATTCCATTTTGCTTACTTATATAAAAATAATAGTTTTATGTGGCAAAGAGGGGATGATATTTTAGTCTATAATCCTTTTTATTTTTATAAATATAAACCCTACATTATAAATCAAATGCATGGATACCCTGATAAATTAGGTACTGATCAATATGGCTTTATTTATAATTTTGATATTGATAGAACAATTGATGAGAAAAACATAAATATCTTTTTAATGGGTGGCTCTACTGTTGAGGGTAGAGGTTCTTCTTCAAATAGTAAAACAATTCCATCTCTATTAGAGTCTTGTTTAAAAGAAAAATATCGACAAAAAATTAACGTTATTAATTCAGGTTATTCTGGCTATACAGTTTTACAACAAATTAATTTTTATAATTATTACATTAAAGAAAATTTTAAAAAATCTGTTAATTTCATAATATTTTTTGATGGGTTTAATGATGCTTATTATACTATTACAAATAAAGGAATTGGTATAGAGGGAGTCAATCACCATATATACAGATCATATTTTAAGGATAAACAAACTTTAAAATTTAAATTAAATTCATTTTTTTCAAATTTTTCAGGTACATATTTATCAGTATCAAAAATATTTATAAATCAGAATAATAAAAATAAAATATCACTTCATAAAGACAAAATATCAGATAACACAAAAAATTTATCAAAAAAAATCGATGAATTTAAATTAAGCCTGAATAAAGAGAACATAGGTTTTGTCCATATTATTCAACCATATCTTAGTTCAAGTAATAAAAAAATCACCTCAAAGGAACAAATTTTAATAAATAATTATTTAAAAAGAATGAAATTAAATCAAAAAGAGTATTTCAATCATCTAGATAATTTTTTTAATAAATATATTTTTTCTAATAATAACAGTTTAGATTATTCAAAAATCTTTATAAATAATAAAAATAATTTATATTATGACACTGTCCATTATAATGATCACGGTAATAAAATAATTTCAGAAAAAATTTGTAATGACTTTCCTCTTATCTTTGAGTTAGAAAGCTACAAAGGTTAAATTATTATTATGATTTTTAAATTTGATGAGAAAAAAACTACTAATACTTTTTTCTTATCAATTATTCTCATTTATATTTTTTACATTATATATAAGCTTAACTACTATATTTCAGTTCCAGATGAAATTAATTATTTATTAAACGGATTATTTTTACTTGAGGGAATAAAACCACATTATTCACATGCGCCATCATCTTTCATCACTTGGATCTCCTTTTTCAAGGTTTTATTAGAATTATTTTTTTCTTACCTATTGAATTTTATACAAATAATATCATCGTCAGATTTCTTTTTTAATCAAACAAATTTAATTATAACTAATCACTATCAAGATTTATCAAATTTAAGAAGCATAGTTTTCTTTTTTCACATTATTATTTTAATTATAACTATAGGTTTAATAAATAATTTAGAAATAAACAACTTTCAAAAAATAATTTTTACTTTGTTACTTTTTTCATCACCCTTATTTCTTTATACAATATCTTTAACTCTTCCAAATTTTACTGGATGGTCATTTCTAATAATTTCATTTATATTGGCTCAAAAAAAGAAAACTAATTTAGTTATAATAGCTATTTGTTTAGGTATTGCTGCTTCTAACAGACTAGAATTAATCTTATCATGCCCATTTATTTATTTTTATTTATTCGATAATAAGAAAGCAAATTTTAAAGATGCATTAATTTTTTTATTTTATGTTTTCATTATATTTATTTTATTAGCTCCATGGTTTATAGGTGATCTATATGCAAATATCAAAACATTAACCTCATATTTTTTTAATAATTTTAGTTCATCAAGCTTTTTCAACTTTGGAAATGATATTTCATTCAAATATGAAAAATTTATTTACTTAAATTCACTATTTATTTTTATTCTATATTTACTTAAATCTATCATTGAAAAAAAAAATACTTATTCTTCAAAATATCTTTTTTTATTAAATATTTTCTATTTATTATCCTTTTTTATAACACCAAAACCAATACTACACATGGGTTTTATTATTATTTTAAATTATTTAATTTTTTTAAATCTATTTGTAAATTTTTCTAAAAAATCAATAAAACTTTTTATTTTATTAGTTTTATTTATAAATTTTATTTCTTCAATACTTAATTTAAATTTAATATATGGTGAGAAACAAGCTCTTCATTTTTTAAATAATAATTTAAATATGAAAAACTTGACTATTTATAAACCTCAAACTTTTATCGAGCTTAATACTAACAAATCATTTTATTTAAATAATGTTAAATTATTAAAAGCTGAAAAACTTTATCAAAGTTTTAATTCTAACATAAGACCACTTGAAGATAACTTTTTTTATACCAAATTTAGCAATAGTATTTTGTATAACATACCTAATACAAAACTTATATATGGTATTTATAGACGATATTTTTTTATAAATGAAAATATTAATACTTCAATTAAAGATAATATATTTAATATAAAAATTCTTGGAAATAATAAATATTTGGCTCAGATGCATAATAGTAAATTTAAATCCTCTGATATTTTGTATACTGTTAATATCAATGATAACAATAAATCTCAATACGATAACTTTAAATTATTATTTAAAAAAGGAAATGTTGAGATTTACAATACTTGTAGTAATTCATGCTAGAATTTATTAACGTATATCAACTAAATTATTTTGAAATAGTACCAATTTTTTTATGTTTTATCTTTTTATTTAGAAAAAGTCATAAATTTGAAAATTACAATATAACTAAAACCAATGATTTATTCTCATATCTTTATCTTTTAGTTTTTATAATAACAAGTGTCACTTTATTTACATTTTATTTTGATCTAGGAAGAATAGATAGAGGTACTTTGCCTTATGCAGGTTTAATTTACCATAATCATAATTTTTTACCTTTCATTGACTACGGTCTTCCTACAGGATTAATAAGTTATTTTTTAAGTATATTATTTTCCCCACTTATATCTTTAAATAAAAACTTATTTATAATATTACCTCCATTATCTTTAAGTATTTTTGTGGGTCTTATTACCTTTTACTATCTAAGAAAAATTAAATATAATATTTTTGTTTCATTATTTGTTTCAAAAATATGTTTTCTCTCACTAGTTTTTAATGAAATTTGGTATAACCAATTAGCTTTTACAATATTATTTTTATCAATAATAATTTATTTTATAAAAAAACAATTTTTTGAAAAAAATTATGTTATCTCTACTCTTTATTTTTCATTCTCTTTTATTCTAATTTTTTATACAAAACAAGATACTGCAGCATTTAGTTTATTAATATTTTTTTACTTAATATTTAAAAACTTTAACTTTAAAAAATTATTTTTATTTTTTTTACTATTATTAATTTTATTTATACTTGTATCACTAATAATTAATTATAATTTTTCAGGTTTATTTTATTGGTATAATTATTTGATTAATGATTATCATGGTTATTTATTGGAAAGAATTTTTCAATTTCAATTTTTAAAAAAGCTTTTAGACCAGTTCGTGCACTTTAAAACATTTTTTATTGGTTTTTCAATAATATTTTTTTGTTCTAGTTTATTAAAAAATAAAAATATTTTAAAAATCGAAGAATTTATTTTATTTTTTCTGACTGTTTTAGCTTCTATCGTAATTTCTAATACTTCGTCAATTTATCATCCTAATACAATTATGTCTCAACCAACTGCATTGTTATTAATCATATTTCTTAACATTAATAAAATTTCTTATATTAGTAATTATCAAATAAAATTAATTGATCACAAAAAAATAATTACCATACTTTCAATTTTTACATTCCTTGGTGCTTTGAATATTCTACTTTTAAATAATGAATATTATGAAAAAGTCAATATTGATAGAAATAAGTATTTTTTTTATACCAATAGTGATATGGCAAGATTATATAATCAATATGATAATTTAATTATCAACTTAACAAATTCTATAAACCGAAAACCTTTTGTTTATGCTTCTAATTATTTTCCTTTTTATACAACCAAAGTTGATTTTAAACATATTAAAGATACTCCATTATATTTGCATGAAGGTGTTACTTATAAAAAAAATGAAACTTTAGACATTTTCTACGAAAACTTTAGAAAAAATAATTATGATGTTATTATACAAATTGAAAAAGTAACTGATATTCCATATGATAATGTTTACGGATCATATACAAATAAAATTAAAACATTTATAAAAGATAACTATCTTTTATATTCTTCTGGAAAAAGAACTTTCCATTTTTGTTGCAATAATGCAAACATGGATGTTTTTATTTACTTAAACAAATCTTTAAGTAAACATATTAATCCGGACTAAATTGTTCTTTGTGATTAATATTTGTTGAAATTTGGTCTTTTTTATTAATTAAAATATTATTTATAATTAGATAATCCATTTCAGTCCCCATGAAGCACCGGTAGGCATCAGTTGGTGTTTCAACAATAGGCTCTCCTCTTACATTAAAAGAAGTATTAATCAAAATTGGACAATTTGTTAAATTTTTAAATTCTTTTATTAATTTATAAAGGTGAAAGTTTTGTAAATCATTCACAGTTTGAACTCTTGCAGAGTAGTCTAAGTGTGTTACAGCAGGTATTTTAGATCTAATTTCATAAAGGCGGTCAAAATAATCTTTATTTTTTTTTTTCGTCAAAAATGTATTTTTTACTTTTGGTGTAAATAACATATACTTAGACTGAAATTTACTATTAAACCACTCATTTAAATCCTCTTCTAAAATAACAGGAGCGAAGGGTCTAAATCCCTCTCTAAACTTTATTTTTAAATTTAACTTTTTTTGCATTTCAGGTGACATAGGGTTAGCCAGTATAGACCTATTACCTAATGATCTTGGTCCAAATTCTGATCTCCCTTGAAACCATCCTATTACATGATCAGTCTTTAATTGATCCGCAACTATTTTGTAGAGATCTGCATAATCATATTTTTTATATTTTACTTTAAGGGTTTTAAGCTCATTTTCTGTTTTTTTTAAATCATAAGAAATACCTAAAAGTGAAGATTTCATTGAGTCATCGGGATCTATCTCTCTTAAACTTTTTTTAAAATCATAATGATAAGTAAGCGCTGCACCCAAAGATGTTCCTGCATCTCCTGAGGCTGGTTGTATCCAAATTTCTTTGAAAATATTACTATCTCTAATCTTTTGATTTGCTACACAGTTTAGGGCTACCCCTCCTGCTAAACATAAATTATCGTAATCACTAAATTCCTTTTTAATATTTCTTAGCATATTGATTAGTATTTCCTCTATGACAACTTGTATTGAAGCTGCTAAGTCCATGTGGTAATTTTCTAACTTGGCTTCAGGTAACCTAGTACTAAAACCAAATAAATTTTCAAAATTTCTATTAATCATAGTTAAACCTTTTGTATAATTAAAAAATGACATATTTAAACTATATGATCCATCATCATAAATCGTCACAAGATTATTTTTTATTAAAGTTGAATATTTGTCTTTACCGTAAGGTGCAAGTCCCATTACTTTATACTCACCAGTATTGACTCTAAATCCAAGATATTGAGTAAAAGAGGAGTACAAAAGGCCCAGGGAGTCAGGGAATTCAATTTGTTTAATTTTTTTTAAAGAATTTTGATTACCCAAAAATACAGAAGTAGTTGCCCATTCACCCACACCATCATTTATTAATACAATAGCTTTTTTAAAGGGAGAGGGATAGAAAGCACTTGCAGCATGACTTAAATGATGTTCAGAAAAAAATAATTTATTTTTATCAAATTTATCAAAATATCTTTTAATAAACTTAATTAAAATATTCTTTTGAAATAACTTTTCTTTAAACCAAATAGGTGCAGATTTATTATAAAATTTAATACCCATAGGTGAAGTTTCTACATAGTTTTGTAGTAATCTTTCAAATTTCAAAAGTGGTTTTTCAAAAAAAACAATTTTATCAAAACTTTCATTATTTAAGTTGTAAACATCTATTAATTTTTTGAGAGATTTTTCAGGAAAAGAACTATCGTGTTTTATTCTCGTGAATCTTTCTTCATGTAAACAACAAATAATTTCACCGTCTTTTATTAGTGAAACAGAACTATCATGAAAAAAACACGAAATTCCAATAATGTAAAAACTCATTAAAAAACAGTATATATTAAAGGACTAAAAGCGGTACCTTGAACAAGAAATAATATTCCACCTAATATAAATACAGCCATAAAGACAGGTATTAAAAAAAGTTTTTTCCTCTTGAATAACATTAAAATCATCTCTTTGAGCAACTCAATCATTAAAACATATTCTCGAAGTTATTACTTTCAAAAGTCTCATTATTCCAGTTAGTATTTTTTTTTTTTGACTTTCTTATCATAAAAATTTTTGATGGTATTATTACTAAAATGTAAATTGTAAGTAAAATAATTGGATTTATAATTTTTGATAATAATTTAGCAACTTTACTGAAAAATATATTAATATATTTAAAAATAAATGGAAATTTTAAGCTAGCTATTAATGAAAAAACTATCATTAACATTAATATTATTGATATATTTACATTTCTGTTATACGCAAAAAAAATAAAAACAATAATAAGCAATAAAGTAAAACTTTTACCAAATGATTTATTAGAGGAGATATTCTCTTTAATGCTTGATTTAAATTCCATGATTTTTGTTAACTTTTTTTTCTATCTTATATATAAGAAAATAATTAAAAACATAAAAAACTAGATAATAAAAGAACAGGTATTTAAAAGATACGTAATTATATGAAAAGTTAATAATAATTATAAAAATAAACAATAAGTTAATTAAGGATATTAATAAAGATGCTAATTTATTAGCATTTTTTGGATTATTTAATTTTGACATGAATTTTGAGTATACTAGATGATGTAAATGTAAATTATCAGGTTTAAATGGACTAATGTTTAAAAAAAAGTATCTCCTAATCATAGATATAAATTGCTCACAAAAAGGATATGCAAAAAGACATGCAAATAACCATGGATCAAAATTATATGAAATATTTTGAAAGTTTAAAACCATGACACTTGAGATAAATCCAAGGAGATAGGATCCACCATCACCCATATAAAAATAAGATTTTTGAAAATTAAAAAAGCATAAGATACTTACAAATATTAAAAACAATATTAGTTCATAAGATTTACTGAAGAAGGATAATATAAGCAACAATTTACAAAATTCAAATAAAAGAAGTCCATTTAGGCCATCTATTACATTATAAGATATAACTATTACTAAAATACAGAACGAAGTTATTAATAGATTAAATATAAAAATTTTATTTAATGAGTCTATCAATCCTACATTAAAGTTATTTATATAGTTATCAGATAAATATACATACATAACTGTTGTAAATAGTAAAAGAAATAACTTTAACTTATTATTAATTTGGAATAAATCATCAATAAATCCAATTAAAAAAATTATTATTGAAAAAAAAAGAAATATAATAGTATTTCCAAACATACCAAAAGATTTGAAATTAAAGATATTTATCAATAAAAATATCAATAAATAAAGTCCTCCTATTCGATCTATTTTTTTTTTTACTATATCGTGATTATTAGTGTTAAATTTGAATTTTATAAATGAATATTTAAATTGAAAAAGTATTAACGTTATAATAAGTAACAACGAAATAAAATAAATAATCATCCCAGAAAATTAGATATTATTTTTTCTATCTTAATTGAAGATTTGCCATCACCAAAAGGGCTCTTTTTATTAATCATAGATTTATATAGAGCGCTACTTTTTAGAAGTATATTAGCTGTATTTACAATTTTTGATTTATTTGTACCTACCTTTTTAATAAAGCCACTTTTAATACCCTCGCTTCTTTCAGTTGTATCTCTAATCATTAGCAATGGCTTATTTAAAATACTTATCTCTTCCTGAATGCCACCTGAGTCTGAAATAACAAAATATGAGTGCTTCAACAAGTTTATAAATTCTACATAATTTAAGTTATTTGATAAAATAATATTTTTTGCTTTTTTTAAATATTTACTTATCATTTTTTGTACTAAAGGATTTGGATGACTGATAAATATAATGAGAACTTTTGGATTATTTTCAGATATATCCTCAATTGCCTTTAATATATTTATATATTTTGAACCAAAATTTTCTCTTCTGTGAGCTGTAATTACAATAAATTTATGATATTTGTCTCTAATTTTTAATTTTGAGAAGACCTCTTTTTTAGAAGATTTATAATTTCGTAGTATAAAATTTATTGAGTCAATAACTGTATTTCCAACTAAATAATTTAACCCATATACTTTTTCATTTTTTAAATTATTTAAGTTTTGTATTGTAGGACAAAAATTAATACTAGAAATTCTGCTAATAATTTGTCTATTTGCCTCCTCAGGAAACGGCGAATTTAAATTATATGTTCTAAGTCCTGACTCTAAATAAGCAATTGGAATTTGCAAATTGAATGCACAAATTGCAGATACCATGGTAGTTGTAGTGTCTCCTTGAACAACAATCAAATTTGGATTTTCTGATATGAAAACTTCATTTAAATTTTTATAAATATTTGACGAAAGTATATTTAAATTATTTTTTTTATTTATTTTTTTAAATGAAAAATCCATTTTTATTTTAAATATATTATTTGTTTTATGAATTAACTCTTCATGTTGTCCAGTAAAACATACTTTTACAGAATATTTTTTTTTTGATTTAAGTATTTTATAAATAGGAAAAAGTTTTATTAATTCTGGTCTTGTACCTATGATAATTAATAATTTTTTCATTTTATTTAAATAATTTATTGTAAGCTATCTCTACTTTTAGTTTCTCTTTTAAAAAAGTTAAGCCATTTTTGCCCATAAGTTCTATATTTTTTCTATTATCATAAAACTTTAATAAAACTCTCATCATCTCATTTGGATTATTTGATACACAATTAAATCCAGATTTAGATAAGCTCAAATAATCATTTAAATCTGACTCTCGATTTGAAAATGATAAAATAGGTATTCCTGCAATCATATAATCAATACATTTTCCAGGTATCGTGGGCGTTTTGTTTTTATCTGAAAGTACAACTAATCCAATATCATATTTACTTAAAATGGTTAAATATTTATTTCTATCAATTAATTCATTTATTTTAATCATTTTATTTAATTTGTTAATTTTTACTAATTCAACGAGTTTATCCTTTTGTCTTCCTTCTATAAAAAAATCAAAATTAACTTTAAAATTATTTAATTTTAATAATTTAAAAAAAGGTAATAAACTAATTAAATCCTGGGCTGGTCCTGAAATTCCTGCAAATATAATTTTAATTCCATTATTTTCATTTGCTACAACATTGTAATTTTTTTGGTATTTTTCTAATTTTTTTTCATAATTCGCCCAATTTAAAATTACATCCATTTTATTTGATAAATTAGGATACTGGTTGGCTAAATATTTTAAATTTCCTTTTGAATGAAGAAATACTTTGTCAGCATTATCAATAGAAATTTTTTCTATTTTTTTATAAAAGTTATATACAATAGAACTTTTAATTATACCTAAAAACTTTGCATTATCTGGAAACATATCTTGGATATTAAATAAAATCTTTGTATTACTTTTTCTAATAAATTTACATATCAATCCTAGAGTTAATGGTGGCGAATATATATATACATATTCAAATTTATTAATAA
>MDTG01135617.1_pt1 | contig 16948 bp, 9 predicted proteins | sample 811421 | NCBI WGS metagenome assembly MDTG01 (sample SAMN05326645, study PRJNA326480) | marine metagenome | isolation source: seawater | place: Pacific Ocean: South East | collected 2011
CGCCCCCGCAGCTCGGCGCCGAGGGCGCGCGCCAGGTCTGCGCGCCCGTTGAGCATGTCGATCCGGATCGCCTCGGCCAGGGTCTCCGCCTGCTCGAGGGCCGAGCGCCGCTCGAAGCTGCGCAGGGTCGTCTCCGTCCGGCTGGCTTGCTGGGCGACGACCGCCGTGAAGCCCGCGCTGAGGAGCACCCCCAGCACGCCCGCGAGGGCTAGCCCCGCGACCAGGCCGCGCCTCCGCTCGAGGAAGGCCCCCGCCTTCTCCCCCCAGCTCCGGGCTCGAGCCGCGATCTCCCTCCCCGCGAGGGCCGCCTCGAGGTCGTCGGCCAGGGCCTCGACCGAGGGGTAGCGCTCGGCGGCCTGCTTCCGCATGGCCCGCCGGCAGATCAAGTCGAGCTCGCGCCGAACGGGGGGACGCCCCCGCTGCGCAGCCAGCGCGCTCGGGGGCAGGGGCTCCTCGCCCATGACCTTGAACATGAGCTGCATGGGGTCCTCCTCGCTGGCGAAGGGCGCCTCGCCGGCCAGGACGTGATAGAGCGTGGCCCCCAGCCCGTAGACGTCGCTGAGCGGGCCGATCCGCCCCAGCTCGCCGTTGGCCTGCTCGGGCGGCACGTAGCAGAGGGTGCCGAACAGGCGCCCCTCGATCGTCGCCCCGCGCGTCGCCTCGCCCCCGGTCGCCAGGCCGAAGTCGCCCAGGCGGGCCTGCCCCTCGCGGTCGATCAGGATGTTCTCCGGCTTCACGTCGCGGTGAGTCACCCCCTGGTCGTGGGCGTAGGCCAGCCCGCGCGCGGCGCCGAGCACCAGCCGCACCGCCTCCTCGAGCTCCTCGGGGCTCGAGACCGCCTCGGCGCGCTCGCGGAGGGTCTCCCCCTCGACCAGCTCCATGACGATATAGAGTCGGTCGTCGGCCTCGCCGGCGTCGAACACCCCGACCACGTTGGGGTGGCGGAGGCGGGCCGCCAGGACGGCCTCGTTGCGAAAGCGCCGCACGGCGCGCGGGCTGGCGTCCTCCCCCGCGCGGATCGTCTTGATCGCGCAGGGGCGGTCGAGGCGGAGGGAGCGCGCCCGGTAGACGACCCCCATGGCGCCCCGTCCGAGCTCCTCGAGCAGCTCGTAGTCGTCCAGGCGGAACTGGGGCGCGCGCGAGCCGAAGCGCGCGGTCTCGGCCGCGGCCGCGTCCTGCGGCGGGTCCGCCCCGAAGCGCGCGGTGGGCGTCGGGGGCTGCGCGCGGGGAGGCGGCTCAGCGCGCCCCGAGGGCGCGCGCCCGCTCCGGGTCGGCATGGGCGGGGCGCCCGCCGGCGGCGCCAGAGGCGGCGAGGAGTCGAGCACCGTCGATACGCCGGAGTCCTGGGCAGGGTCCAGGACCAGGGGGTCGACCATGGTCTCGACGCCGTCGGCTGCGGGCTCGCTGGAGGGGTCCAGCAGGGTCCGCACCGAGTCGGGGTCCGGTCGCGCGGGGAGCGGCTGGGTCGAGAGCGCGTCCTCGAGGTCGTCGAGCCCCTGGGCGCGGCCGGGCCCGTGGCGGACGCCGAGCGGCCCCAGGCGCCGCTCCAGCTGACGCACCCCCTCCGCTCCGAGCCCCGCCTCGTCGCAGAGGAGCTGCGCGAGCGAGCGGGAGTCGCCCTGCGCGCGGGCCTCGACGCACGCGACCAGCGCGCCCTGAGGCACGAGCTTCAGCTCGCCAGCCAGGATCGCGAGCCGCGCCTCGAAGTCGTCCAGCGTCATACGTCCATTCTCGCCGCTCAGCGCGCGAGCGCCGCCTCCACGGCGCGCAGACGCTCCTGGACCTGCCCCCGGCGGGGGTCGTTGGGCGGAGCCTCGCTGAGGAAGCGCTGGAAGTCGGCGCGAGCTCCCGCCCAGTCGCGGGCGAGCTGGCGGGCCGCGCCGCGCAGACCGTAGAGGCTGACCTCCGGGCGGAGCTCCAGGGCGCGGGTCACGTCCGCTTCAGCCTTGGCCGGCTGCCGCAGGTTCAGGAGCGCGTTGGCGCGGTTGGCGTAGGCCTCCACGTAGCCGGCGTCCAGCTCGAGCGCGCGCGTGCAGTCGGCCACGGCGCCCTGGGGGTCGCCCGTCTGCCGGCGCGAGATCGCGCGGTTGTTCCACGCCTGAGGGTGGTCGGGCCAGCGCTCGACGACGTGGGTGAAGTCCTCGATCGCGCGCGCGTGATCCCGCAGGGCCTGGTGCGCCAGCCCGCGGTCGTTCCAGTGCTCGCGCGTGTCCGGGTCGAGCTCGACCGCGCTGTTCAAGGGGCCCAGGGCCTCGCGCGCGCGGCGGAGGTGCATCAGCAGGTTCCCCGTCCGGTAGTGCGCCTCGGCCAGCCTGGGGTTGCTCGCGAGGACCGTCTCCGCCAGGCGCAGGGCCTGGTCGTGCTGGCCAGCGTCCTGCAGCCGCGCCGCCTCGCGCAGCGCGCCCTGGGGGTCCGCGACCGGGTCGAGGTTCGACGCCGCACCGAGCGAGTCGACCGTCTGGCGGAGCGGCTCGTGCTGGGGGTGATCCAGCGGGGTCAGCTCCAGGGCGGCCGCGAAGCTGTCCCGCGCGTCGGCGAGTCGCCCCAGCCCCCGCAGGGCGTGGCCCCGGTTGAGCAGCACGTCGCGCGAGCCCGGGTGGAGCGCCTTGGCGCGCTCGAGCACCTCGAGCGCCTCTGAGTGGAGGCCTTTCTGGATCAAGGCCGCGCCGAGGTTCGTCAGCGCGTTGAGGTTGGCGGGCGCCAGGGAGACGGCCTGGCGCAGGTCGCTCAGGGCCTGGTCCAGCGCGCCCGCCCCGAGCAGCAGGCGTCCGCGCTGCTGCCAGCCCAGGGCGAAGTCGGGCTCGAGCTCGATCGCGCGCTCGATCGCCGCCAGCGCCGCCTGCCGGTTGCCCTCCCGGAGCAGGAGCGACGCGCGGTGGGTCCAGGCCTTGGCCAGGTTGGGCTGCGCCTCGATCACCGCGTCCACGATCCGCTGCGCGCGAGCAGGGTCCTGATAGCCCGCGAGCGAAGCCTCGACCAGGCTCAGCTCGGCGTGCGCGAGGCCGCGCGCGCGGGCCCTCGCGACCACGGCGCTCGCCGCGTCGAGCCGCCCCGCTTGACGCAGGTAGACCGCGTGGAGCGCGGCGATCTCGGCGTCCCGGGGCGCTAGCTCCTCCGCCCGCGCCAGGTCGGCGATCGCCGCCGCGAGCTCGTGCCGATCGCCGCTCAGCTGCCCTCGCTCGCGCCAGGCCGCCGCGTAGCGGGGGGAGCGCGCCAGGACGCGCGCGAGGACCTCGCGGGCCTCGGCCCAGCGCCCGGCGCGGCGCAGCGCCTGCGCCTCGACGACCGCCAGCTGCGCCTCCCTCTCCTCCGGTGCGCTCGCGCTCGGGCGCGGACTGGCGCTCGCTGGAGCGGTCGCCGGAGCGGCCTCCGCAGAGCTGGAGGGACCAGCCCTCGCGACCCGCGGCGCCGGCGTGGGCGAGGGACCCGCGGGGAGCAGGACCCCGACCCCAAAGGCCAGGCCCAGCGCGAGCAGCGCGAGCGCGCCCCACGCGCCGAAGCGGGGAGCGCCGCTCCCCGCGCGCAAGGCCGCCTCGAGCTCGCGCGCCAGGGCCGCGCCGTCGGCGGGGCGCCCTGCCGGGTCGCGCGCGAGGGCCCGCAAGCACACCGCCTGCAGGGGGCGCGGCACCTCGGGGCTGACGCTGGAGGGCGGCCGCGGCCGGGAGTCCACGATCCGGTTGCGCAGCTCGATCCAGCTCTCGCCCTCGAAGGGGAGCTCGCTGGTGAGCGCCTCGTAGAGCACCACCCCCAGCGCCCACACGTCGCTGCGCGGGTCGAGCTCGGTCCGGCTGCCCTCGACCGCGCGCCACATCTCGGGAGCCAGGTGGGTCGGCGTCCCCAGCAGAGCGCCCGTGCGGGTCAGGCGCTCGAGGTCGTCCGCGCCCGCCAGGCCGAAGTCGGCGACCCGCACCTGGCCGCGCTCGTCGACGAGCAGGTTGTCCGGCTTCAGGTCGCGGTGCACGATCCCCTGCTGGTGCGCGTGGCCGAGGGCCTCGGCCGCGTCGCGGACCAGCTCGACTCGCTCGGCGAGCGAGAGGGTGCGGAACACGTCGCGCAGGTCCCGCGCCCCCTCGACGCGCTCGCACACGTAGTAGGCCAACCCGCTGGCGGGGTCGACCCCCGCGTCGAACACGCGCAGGATCCCGGGGTGCTCGAGGGCCGCCATGAGCGAGGCCTCGCGCACGAAGCGCTCGGGCGATCCGCCCCGGCGCGTCTTGATCGCGACCTCACGCTGCGTCTGCGGATCGAAGCCGAGGTAGACGTCCCCCATGGCGCCCGAGCCGAGGTGACCGCGCAGCTCGTAACGCCCGATCCGCCGCGGCGGGACCGCGCGCTGTCCAGAGCCTGAGCCAGAGCCTGAGCCGAAGGAGTGACGGGACACCCGCTCAGCCTACGCGCAAGACGACGCGGCCACCCCCCGAGCTCGGGGGTGGCCGCGCCCAGGGGGCGTGGTGGATTGGGCGCGGGGCGTCAGGCCCTGCGCGTCAGGTCCCGACCGTCCTGAAGCGCGGGCGGAACACGTCGGCGCTGCTGATCCAGCGTCGCGGGCGCGCGGCGAAGCGCGCCCTGGCCGAGAGGGCCTCGCGCAGCCGCGCCACGTAGGGCATGTGCAGCACGTGACGCGAGCAGTAGGGCTTCCCCTCCTGCGTGGGCCGCCAGCACTCGCGGCAGCGGATCGCGCCCACCTCTGGGTCCGGTTCGTTCATAGGCTCCCTCCGCCGCTCGTGGTGCAAGCCTCCGACCGCCCGCAACTCCAGCAGCCCGCGCGAGGCGCGCCACTTCTGTCGGGTCACTTCTGGCGCGCAGCCGACCTTCCTGTCACCGCCGGCCGGCGTCGCATGTGCGCCCAGGGCTGGGCAGAGCGCCGCCCGCCCGCCGTGCCAAGCCCTTAGGCGAGCAGCAGGTAGGGATTCCCTTCCGATCGTAGGCCGGCTTTGCGAGCTGGCCATCGGCGGGCCAGGGCCGCGCCCCGAACGGAGGACGTCATGCTCGAGAGCAGCAACGCAGCCATGCAGGAGGCGCGCGCCACGTGCGCGCGCGTCGCCCCCACCGACGCCAGCGTGCTGATCCTGGGAGGGACCGGGGTCGGCAAGGAGCTCCTCGCCCGCGCCCTGCACGAGGACTCACCCCGCGCAGGCCGCTTCGTCGCGCTCAACTGCGGCGCCGTGCCCGAGACCTTGATCGAAGCCGAGCTCTTCGGACACGAAGCGGGCGCCTTCACCGGCGCGACGGAGAGCAAGCAGGGCCTGTTCCGCGCCGCCGAGGGCGGGACCCTCTTCCTCGACGAGGTGGGAGACCTGCCCCAGGCGGCGCAGATCAGCACCCTGCGCGCCCTGCAGGAGCGGCGGATCCGACCGGTCGGCAGCTCGCACGAGGTCGAGGTCAACGTGCGGATCGTGGCGGCCACGCGCTGGGACCTCGACGCCGAGGTCGAGGGCCAGCGCTTCCGCGCGGACCTGCTCTACCGCCTCGACGTGATCCGCATCGTGATCCCGCCCCCTGCGCGAGCGCCCCGAGGACGTGCTGCCCCTCTTCGCGCGCTTCTCCCGCCAGCTCGCCGAGCGCCACCGCCTCCCCCCGCGGGAGTGGACCCCCGCCTTCGAGCGCGAGCTGCTCGGCTACGCCTGGCCGGGAAACGTGCGCGAGCTGATGAACCTCGCCGAGCGCGCGCTCCTCTCCGAGCGGCGAGGCCCCCTCCAGGCCGGCGACCTCGAGCGCCTCCTGAGCGGGAGCGGCCGCTTCCACCGCGGGGACCTCGCGACCGCAGGCGCGGCGCCCAGGGCAGCGCTCCCGCGCGGCGCCGCGCGGCGCACGCTCGCCGCCGAGCTCGAGCGGACGGAGCGGCGCTACCTGACCGAGCTGCTCGACGAGCACCCCGGCCGGATCAAGGTCTCCGCGGCGGCGGCGGGGGTCAGCCGCCGAACCCTGCTGCGCACCTCACGCAGATGTTCGGGACCCTGGTCCTACGTGGACACGCGGGCGTAGATCGCGACTCGCTTCATGGCCTACCTCCGAGTGTGCAACCTAGTGCGAGCAAGTGAGCACAGCAGCCTGACTTCCGGCGTTAGGCTAGATCACTGAAGGAGTGCCGGTCATGAGAGACGAAGAAACCCTGGCTGAGTTAGCACAGGCTGTTCAGAGAGCTCTCGTGAGCTTTCAGGTAATGAGGCGAGCAATTGACAAGCAGCTTGGTGAAGCAGGAACGGGTGATACCGCTGAGGCAGTTGGAGCGACTGCCGGGTCTAGAGCGGCGCCTCCGGCTGCGGAGTCAACGCCAGCTTGGAAGGTAAACATCGACTGGATGATTGGTCAGCGAGGCGCATGTGGGAAACCTGACTGCTTCTTCTTTCCCGTCTTTGTTGATCTGTCGAAATGCAATTTCACGTTCCGTGGTCCTAAGTCAGCTCGCGAGTGCGTCAACGAAGCGATTCGGTGGACTATCACCAAGAGAGAGGAGTGGGAGGCTTGGGCTCTCAATTGGCTTTGCGCGGGCCAAGCGCACAACCCTGCGGCGCGCCAGGAAATCCTGAAGCACTCTGCTGAGTGCCTGGCCTACATAAGCCAGATGCGTCCCTTGGACTAGGGACCGGCACTCTCTTGATCGTTCGCGCAAGCGCGACCCGCGGAGGGCCGCCCTGATCTCTCTCTACCAGTCGTCCTCGGTCGCGTCGTCAGAAAGCGAGTCGAGCAGCACATCTTTCAGGCTTGGCTTCGGCTGGTCCGTGGACCTGGGCCCTGGTGCGGGCACAGTAGGAGTAGCCACAGGGGGCGCTGACGCCTTTCCTGGTCTTGGGAACTGAGCCAGGCTGCGCTCCTCGTCGATGATCTCCAGGGCGTCTCGCATGTCGAAGCCGAGCAGGCGCGCAACGGCGCCAATATCGTTCTGCTCGGCTGTCGTGATCACGTGATCCTCAAGGGCTGCGATCACAACGCTCCGCAGGTAGGAGCGATGGATCTCGTGAACACGCTCACGTGAGAGGCCCCAGTCCACCGCGACGCTGAAGAGGGAACTGGCCTCCTGGGCCGTCACGCGGCGGTCTGCCATGACCCGGTCAAGGAGGTCCAGATACTCCGCTTCCTGCGGCACGCCAGCGGCCGGGAGTCGATCAACCAACGAGGTAATGAATCCGGCCTCTTCGAGTTCTTGCTCCGCCTGGGCCTGATCCCTGGTGTAGGTGAGTCCTCTTGCGGGAAGCGTTGGCCACGCCTCTCGTGGAGGGTGCTCGTCGTTGACCCCAACCCCTTCGAGGGTGAAGACCCCACCCTGCTGGACCATGGCCAGGTAGGCCGCCAAGAGCCAGGCGCAGGCCTTTGCGTCGGCCAAGGCGGAATGCCCCTCTTCCAGGGCGATTCCGAACTGTGCGCAGGCCTGAGCGAGGCGCCGGGAGCGGACGCCAAAGCGCTCGCCAAGCTTGAGGGTGCAGATCTGCGGGATCTTGCGAGGAAGCTCCTCGCCCGTGCGCCGGAACTCCGCCTCGAGAAAGCCTAGGTCGAAGGCGACGTTGTGGGCAGCCAGCACGCAGCCGCTCAGGCGGGCCACCAGGTCGCCGGCTATGTCAGGGAAGCGAGGAGCGCGCATGACGTCGCGGCGCTCGACCCTGTGCACGTCGAGGCGGCCAGTTCCCCTCCTCGAAGGGTTCACCAGGGTCGACCACTCGTCGTAGAAGCTGCTGCCGTCGCCGGAGAAGCGGACGATCGCGACTTCCACGATGCGATCCTGGGCGGCAGACCACCCAGTCGTCTCGAGGTCTACGACAGCGAACAACGTCTTGTCGAAACGGGGCAAGGCAATTCCCTCCCCGACCACCGCGGTAGTTACTCACATGGGGGCAGCGGCATCAAGCGAGCGCCCAAGCACGGACACAGCGCCACGCAGTGCGGCAGGGGGGCTCGCGTGCACGCGCGCGCCCATGAGGCGCGAGGGGACGGCGGACTAGGCGGAGCTCTCGCCGACTCCCAGCGCGCCCCCAAGCAGGCGAAGCCTGCCAGCTTTGCGTAGAGTCCCGCTCCTCATGGCAGCCGCGAACAAAGACGAGACCCCTCAGGGCAACCAGCTCGGCACCTTCGGCGGAGTGTTCACCCCCAGCGTCCTGACGATCCTGGGCGTGATCATGTTCCTGCGCGCCGGCTTCGTCGTCGGCGAAGCCGGGATCCTGGGCGCCGTGGTGATCCTCGTGATCGCCAAGCTGATCACGGTCTTGACCACGCTCTCCGTCAGCGCGGTCAGCACCAACACCCAGGTCCGCGGCGGCGGCGCCTATTTCATGATCTCGCGCGTGCTCGGCGCCGAGTTCGGCGGCGCGATCGGCCTGGCGCTCTTCTTCGCCCAGGCGCTCTCGGTGCCCTTCTATATCCTCGGCTTCACCGAGGCGGTCGTGCGCAGCTTCCCCGCCTACGCGCCGCACTTCCAGACGATCACCCTCACCACGGCCGCGGTCCTGTTCGGCGTGGCCTACGTGGGCGCCAACTGGGCGATCCGAACGCAGTACGTGATCATGGCCGTCCTGACGGCCGCGATCGTGGTCACCCTCGGCGGCCTCGTCGTCAGCGCCAACGGGGAGAACTTCGCGGCCAACTGGGCCAGCGGCTACACGCTCCTCGACGCCAAGGACCCCGAGGGCGGGCGCTACTCCTTCTGGCTGGTGTTCGCGATCTACTTCCCCGCGGTCACGGGGATCCTGGCCGGCGTCAACATGTCGGGCGACCTCAAGGACCCCGCCAAGAGCATTCCGCTGGGGACCTTCCTCGCCATCGGGGTCTCCTTCCTCGTCTACCTGGCGATCCTGATCCTCTGCGGCGCGGCCTTCACCCGCGCCGACCTGATCGAGCGGCCCTACGAGGTGCTCAAGGAGCACGCCCTGGGCGGGTTCGGGATCATGGTCGCGGCGGGCGTGTTCGCGGCCTCGCTCAGCAGCGCCCTGGGGAGCTACCTCGGCGCGCCGCGGATCCTGCAGGCGGTGGCCCGCGACCGGATCCTGGCGCCCCTACGCCCCTTCGCCTACGGCGCGCCCGGGAGCGACGAGCCCCGCCGCGCGCTCGAGCTGACCGGGGTCGCGACGGTCGCGGTGCTCTTGTGGGCGGGCAACGAGAGCAGCGGCGGCGCCCTGAACGCCGTGGCCGCGATCATCACGATGTTCTTCCTCTACACCTACGGCATGACCAACCTGGCGGCCTTCATCGAGGCCTTCGGGAAGAACCCCAGCTTCCGCCCCCGCTTCCGCTTCTTCCACTGGACGGCCGCGCTCCTGGGCGGCCTGGGCTGCGTCGGCGCGGCGCTCCTGATCAACGCCGTGGCGGCGGTGGCCTCGCTGCTCTTGATCCTGGGCCTGCTCTGGTATCTCAAGACCCGCGAGCTCGAGGCCAGCTTCGGCGACGCCCGCCGCGGCTTCGTCTACACCAACGTGCGCAAGAACCTGCTCCGCCTGCGCGACCTCCCCGAGGACGCCAAGAACTGGCGCCCCACGATCCTGGTCCTCTCGGGCAACCCCGCCTCGCGCGAGACCCTCGTCAGCTACGCGGTGTGGCTCGAGGCCGGGCGCGGGATCGTGCTCCTGGCCAACGTGCTGCGCGGCACGGTCTATCAGGCCGCCCAGCGGCGGCGCATGGCCGAGAAGCAGCTGGTCGAGTTCTGCCGGACCAAGTCGATCCAGGCCTTCCCGGTGGTCGCGATCGGCGAGGACGTGACCCAGAGCCTCTCGCTCCTGCTGCAGACGGTCTCCCTCGGCCCGATCCGGCCCAACCTGGCCATGTTCGGCTGGGCGTCGGCGAGCAAGGACTTCGCCAAGCAGGCGAACCTGATGCGGATCGCCGACGGCTCGCACATGAGCCTGGTCGTGCTCCAGGACCGCGGCGTGCCTCCCGTCGAGAAGGCCGGCCGGATCGACGTGTGGTGGCGCGGTCGTCAGAACGGCGAGTTGATGCTCCTGCTCTCGCACTTGATCACGCGCAACTGGGAGTGGCTGCGCGCCGAGATCCGCGTGCTGCGCCTGATCGACGGCGAGGCCGGGCGTGAGCCCGCCAGCGAGGCGCTGCAGGAGCTGATCCACGCCGCGCGCGTGGACGCGACCGCGGTCGCCGTCCTCGCCGGGGAGGGCGAGAGCTTCGCCGACGTCTGCCGGCGCAACTCCTTCGACGCAGACCTGGTCGTGCTCGGCTTCGCGCTGCCGGAGGAGGGCGACGAGGAGGCCTTCCACGAGAACTTCAGCGCGATCACCGAGAAGCTGCCCACGACGCTGCTCGTGCGCTCCTCGGGGCGGGAGAGCCTGGTCTAGCTACTCCTGCTCGGTGCCCCACACCATGTAGGAGGGGCCCGTCTCGCGGTAGCGCATCACGTAGCCGACCTGGGGCTGGTTGGTGCCGACGTCGATCGTGTCGGCCACCACGTCCGCGCGGCTGACCCAGGTCAGGGTCCCATACCAGGGCTCGTAGATCTGATACTCGACGGTCCCGTCGCTCAGCTCGCGGCGGTCCACCGCCAGCACGGCGTGCGAGGAGTTGGGGCTCTGGATCCCGAGCGGGGTGGGGATCCCGCGCAGCAGGTTCTCGTCGAGGATCTCGCCCGCCAGGGCGTTGGCGTCGCCGCTGGTTTGGACCAGCTCGTAGTCGATCCCTGCCAGGGAGCGACCGACCTCGTCGACCAGGGCCTCGCTCGAGTCCCACGACACGCCCGCCCCGCCCCGCTGATCGCGCGCCACCGGCGCGCCCTCCTCGGCGAGCAGGAGCTGCTCCTGCTCGAGCGCGGTCTCGAGGTTGTGCGCGTAGGGGTTGTTGGGATCGACCGCGTGGACGTCGCCCGCGAGCCGCATTCGGAGCGCGTAGACCGGGTCGAGCTCGCCGCGCAGGGCTTGGGCGCGGGTCGGCGAGCACGAGTGACCGTACTGCTGCGTCAGGGCGCGCCCGCTGGCGAGGCGGGCGTTGTCGTCGAGCCACTGCGCTCCCCGGCCCTAGATCTCGCCCGAGAACCAGGTCAGGTCGGCCAGGTCGTTGCCCGCGGCGAGGGCGCGCAGCAGGTAGGCCTGCTCGGCGGGGTCGCTGTGGTTGGCCAGGAGGCCCGCGAGCTCGGCCTGCTCGTCGCCGTCCATGCGCTCGAAGGCCCGCAGGGCGCGCTCGCTCATGTGATCGCCCAGGACCTCGCGGACCGCGTCCTGGCCCTGGGCCGCGGCGAAGGCCTCGGCGGGGTCGAGGGGGGCGGCCGCGGCGGGGTCCGCGGCGGCGGCCTGGCTCGTCGCGGGCAGCTCCTCGTCGAGGAGGTGGTGGCGCAGCAGCTGCACCCCGCCGTTCTGGTGCGCGACCTCGTCGGCCGACTGGTGCGCGACCGGCTCGGACCGCGGGGTGGGCACGGGGCGCGGGGTGGGGACGGGGCGCGGCGCGCTGGAGGGCAGGCCGCTCCAGGCCGCGGCCAGGAGCGCGTCGTCGGGGCGGCGCGGGCCGAAGCTGTGCAGGACCTGGTTGCCGCGGACCTCGACGAAGGCGCTGGCCGGCAGGTCGGCCGCGAACTGCGCCGCCTCCTCCGCCGTGTTGAAGCGCATGCGGTCGATCTGGAAGCCCCCGAAGCGGACCTGCACGCCCTCGGCGTAGACGGTGCCGTCCGCGAGGGTCCACTCGGCGGCGCGGGCGCGCTGCGGCTCGCCGTAGGTGGTGGTCAGTCCAGCCACGTAGCCCTGCTCCCGCTCGCTCAGCTCGCCGCCGACGCGGACCTGCTGAGCGAGAGCGGGGCTGGCCAGGAGACAGACCACGAGGGCCAAGACGCCGTTGAGCCGGATCATGAGCGAGGGTCCTTCCTTCTTCCGCCCCTCCTGGCGCACGCTCACGACCTGGTCACCTCCTAGCTAAGTCCATTAATGTCAACGACCCCGCCGTCTCACGATGGTTTCACCCGGATCCCCCCCTCCCAGGCCGTCAACTGAGTTTCGGGCTCCGCTCGCCTCCCGGGCCGGCGTGAGGGGATGCGTGAGCAGGCGTCCAGAGTCATGGTGGACGGGCCCACCCAGGAGCTGGATTGAGCGACTCCCGCCTGCGCGCCCTACAGCGAGCCGCCGCCCTCGGCGACGAGGAAGCCCAGGCGGCCCTCGCCCGCGCCTCGGGCCGGCGGAGCGAGGAGGAGGTCAGCTTCCCGCCCTGGCGCGAGCTCTTGACCCGCGGGGACCCCGCCGCGCCGGTGCCCCTCAGCGACGGGGCCCTGCGCGCCCTCGAGGCGGAGCTGGCGCCCCTGGGCCCCGAGCGCGTCGGCTCCGCCTTGGACTTCGTGCGCGACGGCGGGCCGGCGGGGATCCTGGACGAGCTGGCGGCCGACGAGGAGGCGACCGGGGCCCTGGGCCTGGGTCACTTCGCGAGCTGGTCCGCAGAGGCGCCTCCGCGCCCTGCGCTCGCGACCCTGGCCGGTCCAGCCCTGCTCCGCTACGGAGTGCTCGCCTTGGCGGCGCTGTCCCCCGGCGAGGTCCGCGGCTCGGGCTACCTCCCCGACTGGCTCAGCCTGATCCTCGTCGAGGGGACCTCGGCCCGGGTCCAAGGCCTGGGGACGAGTCGCCTCGCCTACAGCGAGCTCGAGCTGAGCGTCGTGGGCGACGCGCTCGAGGCCGCCGGGCTCGAGCGCGACCTGCCGCTGCGGCTCCTCCTCCGCCTGACCCCCTCGCCCCGGCCCTGTCCGCGCGAGCGCGGGGTCGAGGCCCTGCGCGGGGTCGGCCTCGCCCTGGGGCGCACGCGCCTCGAGCTGACCCAGGCCGCCCTCCGCCGCCCGGGCGAGAGCTTGCGCGCGCACGTGCTGGACCTGCTCGAGCGCCTCGACGTCCCCCTCGAGGGCCTGTGGGACGACATCTTCGCCTGCGCGGCCGACCGCAGCCCCGCCCAGCAGCGCGCCGCCTGGCGGCTGATCCGCGCCCGCTGGAGCGAGGCCGAGGAGCAAGCCGAGGTCTGGCTGGACTCCGCCGAGAGCGAGCGCCGCGCCCTGGCCCTGGAGCTCCTCGGCGAGCTGGGCGACCCGCGCGACACGACCTTGCAGGCGCGGCTGCGAGCCGGCCTCCAGGACCGCGCCAAGTCCGTGCGCAGCGCCGCGGGTCCCGCCGAGCAGCGCCTCGCGCAGCGCCAGACCGAGCTCCCACGCGGCCAACCCTCCGAGCGCCTGCCCCCGCCGGCTCCCGAGGCGCGCCTCCTCCTGCGCGAGGCCTGGGCTCACCTCGGCGAAGAGTCCTTCGCCAACGCCTGGCGGCGGGTGTCGGTCGACTACCCCTGGCTGCGCCCGCACCGCCTCGGCGACCCCGTGCCCGCCGGGGCCGACCCGGTCGAGCTCCTGCGCCCCTTCGCTCAGGCGCCCGGAGTCGAGCTCGGCCACGTCCTGCGCGCGGCCTGCTTGAGCGACAAGCGCTGGCTCCGGCTCCGCAACGGACAGCGAACCCTCGTCCGCTCGGCCGAGCCCCTGGCCCGGATCCACCTCGAAGCGCAGGGCGCTCCCCTTCGCCTCGACGCCCTCGCCGCGGCCTGCGCCTGGGTCGGGACCTCGGCGCGCTTGATCGGCAGCCTCGCGCTCGAGCCGCCGCGAGAGGGCCAGCTCCCCTCGTTCTCGCTCCGCCAGGGCTGGGAGCCAGGCGACTACTACCAGACGCGCCAGGGGCTGGCCGCGGGCCCCTTCCTCAGCAGCGGCTGGCACGACCCGCACTCCGAGCACGCTGCGCTGGTCCCCGAGCTCTACGCCGTGCTGACCTCGCTCAGCGAGGTCTCGCCTGAATTGGCCGACGCGATCGCCCACCAGGGTCAGCGCTCGCAAGAGGGCCCGCTCCGCTCGCTCGGCCTGCGCGTGTTCCGCGAGCGCCAGCTCACCTGCGCGCCCCTCAGCGAGGACCAGGTCAACGCCTACTGGGTCGAGGGCTACCTGCGCCGGATCCGCTGGCTGGGAGAGCTCGCCACGCCGAGCGCCCTGGATCGCCTGCTGACCCTCCGCCAACGAGAGCAGCGCCAGCAGGTCCTGCTCGAGCTCGAGGCCGCGATCCAGCGCTGCGCCTGAGCATGCGACCACGAGTCACCCTGCGAGCTCTGTCGCCAGTTCGTGAATCAGGACTCGCTAGCGCGTTTCGCGACACCCCCGCCGCCCCGCCCTCCCTAAGGCCCCTCCGTGCGTCCTCGCGCGCGCCGGCACGACAGGTGCGATCACCCCCGGCGGAGGTGTTCATGATTCAAGTCTTCAGCGAGGCCAGCGCCGAGCGCCTGCGCGAACAGCTGACCGAACACTCGGTCAAGGCCGCCGCCCTGCTCGACGTGATCGAGTGCGCCGCGGCCGGCGACCTCTCCGTCGAGGTCTCGGTCAGCGGCGACGACGTGATGGGCAAGCTGGCCGAGGGGATCTCGCGCCTCCTGGCTTCGGTCCGCGAGTCGGTGTCCTCCATGGACCGCCGCGCGGGCTTGCTCGGCGGCTCGGCCATGGAGCTGGTGCGCGGCAGCCAGGAGCTGCGCGAGCAGGCCGAGCGCACGGCCCGCGAGACCCAGGACGTTAGCGAGGGGGTCGCGGACATGGTGGCCGCCTTCGAGCAGGGCGCGCGGGGCGCGCGCGAGATCGACGAGAGCTCGAACGCGATCTCCTCCTGCACCTCCCGCGCGCGGGACGTGGCCGGGACCGCGGTCGTGCTCGCAGACGAGGCCGGCCAGGCCGCGCAGCGCCTCGGCGAGTCGAGCCACGAGATCGGCCAGGTGCTCAAGCTGATCCGCACGATCGCCGAGCAGACCAACCTCCTCGCGCTGAACGCCACGATCGAAGCCGCCCGCGCGGGCGAGGCCGGCAAGGGCTTCAGCGTGGTCGCCGACGAGGTCAAGGCACTCGCCCGTCAGACCAGCCACGCGACCGAGGACATCTCGCGGCGGGTCCAGGCGATCCAGACCAGCAGCGGCGAGGTCAGCCAGAACCTGGATCGGATCCGCGAGATCGTCCGCCAGACCCACGCGCTTCAGGGAGAGGCCGACGCGGCGGTTCGCGAGCAGCAGTCAGCGACCCACGTCCTGCGCGAGAGCATGTCCTCGGGCTGCGACCTGGCCCGCGACGTGCGCCAGCGCGCCGAGCTCGTCGGCCAGGACTGCACCCGCACGGTCGCGGGCGCGGTCTCGGCCCAGGTCGCCGCCAAGGGCCTCGACCAGCTCGCGGGCGAGCTGCGCCAGGACGTGTCGCGCTACCAGTTCGAGTCGAGCGCTTTGATGCCCTGGACCGACGACCTGCGCATCGGAGTGGGCGCCATGGACGAGCAGCACCGCGTGCTCGTCGGCCTGATCAACCAGGTCCACCGCAACGCAGGCGACGACCGCCAAGCCACGGGCCAGGTCCTGACGGCCCTGGCGGAGTACACCAAGGTCCACTTCAGCGTCGAGGAGCGCTTGATGCGCGAGCACGGCTACCCCGAGTTCGACGGACACGAGCAGAGCCACCACGACCTGCTCGCCAAGCTCGAGCAGACCTTCGACCGCTACCGCGCAGGCGAGGACGTCGGCGCCGAGCTCTTGGCCTTCCTCAAGGAGTGGCTGCGGCACCACATCCTGAAGTCGGATCGGAAGTACGCGAGCTACCTGAACGGGCAGGGGATCTACTAGGGCTGTGTTGGCGAGCGAATACGCCCGCCGAAGCTCCCTCCTGCCGGACCAATCCCCCGCCAGCTGTCGCATTCTCGCCATCCTCGGCCGCCCAGATCTCGGTGTCCGGTGTGGACGCGAAACGGTAGCCCTGTCGCCGAACGGACTCTTCTGGCCACAAGTCGTTGTCCCTCAGCGACCCGCCCTCTCTGGCAGCGACCTTGCTCATGGCGAGCGTGTTCGCAGGGAGGGTTCAAATGAGAACGTCGACGCTCGGGTTGGTGGTTGTTTTCTTGGCGCTCAGCGGTGTCGCTGGCGCCAGCGAGCTGCTCGGTGAGTGGCGGATCGCGGGTCAGCGCGACGGGTCGGCCTACTCGGGCCGGGCCGAGATCGAGCGCAACGGCTCGAGCCTGAGCCTCGACTGGTCGATCGACCGCGGGAAGGGCGAGCACCTCGGCGGCTCGGTCGCGGCTGACGAAGGCAGCTTCACGCTGCTCAAGCGCTACGGCGTCGGTCAGCGCCTGCGCTGGTTCTTCACCCGCCGGCGCACGATCGCCTACCGCGGCGCGCTGCGCCGGGTCGGCCCCGACGAGCTGCGGGTCGAGCTCTCGGCGGGCGGCCGCGTCGTCGGCCAGGAGACCTGGACCCGCAGCGCCCCGGCGCCCCAGCCGGCCCCCCAGCCACAGCCCCAGCCCCAGCCGGCGCCGATCCCCGGCCCCGACGAGCTGCCCTTCGTGCACCCGGATCGCTTCGTGCCCCAGCCGGGGACCGACGTGTGGCACGTCGAGTTCAACCTCAGCCAGTTCCGCGGCGACATGGCCCAGCGCGGCCTGCTCTCGGGCGACGCCGCGACCGACCAGGCCATGCTGCTCCGACTGCAGAGCCTCGTGCTCCAGCGCGTCAACGAGCTCTATCGCCGCGGTCGCCAGGGTGAGGCCCAGCGCGGGCGGAGCTGGAAGATCAGCTTCACGGCCAAGCGCCCGCAGGCCGACCCCCTCGTGTTCCCGGGCGTGAGCCAGCCCCGGGTCGGCGTCGACTACTCGCGCATGGAGGTCGGCGGCTCCGACGGCGGAACCCACGGTCGCGTGCCCCGCAACGACCACGGCAACCGGACCAAGGAGGACAACAGCGGCTCGCGCTGGGGCGTGTTCTCGGGCTCGATCCGCGGGGCCGACTCGACCCTCGACCCGCCGCTCCAGGCCAGCGACCGCGGCTACGTCGACGGGAGCTATCACCTCGGCGACGGTGACGCCGCGGCCGACCGCCGCTTCCTGCGCGTCCAGGAGGTCTCGGCCGACTGGGCCACCGCGCTGGCCTCGACCACGGCGCACGAGGTCGGCCACTCGGTCGGCTGCCCTCACACCGGCAAGAGCCGCTTCGGCTGGACCTACCGGGCCGGCCCGCG
>MDTG01120866.1_pt1 | contig 16947 bp, 18 predicted proteins | sample 811421 | NCBI WGS metagenome assembly MDTG01 (sample SAMN05326645, study PRJNA326480) | marine metagenome | isolation source: seawater | place: Pacific Ocean: South East | collected 2011
AAATTTGTCTTTTCGTTTTTGTATCTTCTGCTCATAGAAAAATTGTATTTGATGCTTTGCATTATGTTGTTGAGGAAATTAAAAATAAGGCACCTGTTTTCGGTAAAGAATTATTTAGTGATGAGTCATATAAATGGAAAGTAAATTTATAGTATGGTAGACATAAGTAATAAATCAATCACAAAAAGAACTGCTGTTGCCCAAGCAGTCCTTAGAGTTGGCTCCAAAAAAACTATAGAGGCTATAAATAAAAATAAGGTGCCGAAAGGAGATGTATATGAAATTAGTAAAGCTGCAGGATATATAGGAATAAAAAAAACTCCTGAAATTTTACCAAATTGTCATCCTTTGCCCATAGAACACGCAAAAGTTTCATTTTCAATCCGGGGTTTAAATATTTCAATTAAAATGTTAGTAATATCGAATTACAAAACAGGTGTAGAGGTTGAAGCCATGCATGGTGTTAGTACAGTAGCATTAAATATGTACGATATGTTAAAACCAATTGACAAAGAAATTGAGATTTTGAACATAAAATTAATTGAAAAGAAAGGTGGTAAGTCTGATTTAATAAATCATTCCTTTTGATAATGAGACTTATAATCAACCCAGGTATCAATATCGACATTTTTGCCCTTTGAATTCATCAAAATTGTGTTTTTGCGTTCTTCCATAAGTAATTTTCGGGCTCCAAAATCTTGACTTAAATTTTTTAGTTGATCAAAATATTTCCTAGGGAATATTGCTGGTACGCCAGGCTTATTATGATATGAAGTAGCAATAATACTGTTAGATTTTTTTTTATATTTTTTAATCATACTAATTAAATACTCCTTGTTTATCATAGGTTGATCACTTAAAATAATTAAAAGAGCTTCATTGTTTTTCCCAAAAAAATTTATGCCATGAGAAATAGATGAACCCATCCCTTTTTTCCAACCCCTATTAATTGTAGTTTTAATTTGTTTTGAAAGGGATTTTAAAATTTGATCAGAATTAGCTCCTAAAACTACACAAACATTATCACTGATTTGAGTTACTTCATCGATAATATGTTCGAGGATATTTTTTCTCTTCCAAGGTAACAACTGTTTTACCTTACCCATTCTTTTTGAAGCCCCTGCAGCAAGGATCAAGACCCCTATCCCTTCCATAAAATTATTTGATAATTTTTTAAAATCAAATCAAAAAATTAATTGGTGTCACAACAAGTTTGCTTTTGACTTTCTTCTACAATTGAATTTGATTCGGTATCACAACAACTTTGCTCTTGACTTTCTTCTACAATTGAATTTGATTCAGTTCTGTAATTATTAATAATCTCAGCCAAAATACTTATGGCAACTTCACTTGCAAGTTTTGCATTTATGTCAAAACCAACTGGGCTTCTAAGGTCATTAATTCTTTCATTCGAGATTCCTTGTTCCTTTAGATAGCTTCGTATATCAATTGATTTATTCTTGCTAGCTACAAAGCCAACATAATTAGCTTGCGTTTCAAGAGCTTTTCTTACCGTTTGTTTATCTCTATCACCTTGAGTTGTAACTATAATATGTGTTTGTTTGTCAATATCAATTTGAGAAAAATCAAGCTTGTCGACCATTTCGTTAACAGAAGGGAACATATCTGGATCTATCTCATTTGCAACAACCACAACTTTAAAATCTGCAGCACTTGCAAGTTTTACTAGATTTCTAGCAATATTTGATTTTCCAGCAATAATCAATTTAGGTTGAGTTATAACCGGTTCTATTAAAACTTCAACCGTACCTTTACTTTTACATGACATAATATATTGTTTGAAATTTTCATTTTCTGAACTTCCTCCATTAGGTGAGACCCTTACTTTTCTATATTTTTTTGATTTAATAACCTCTAAAGCTTCTTTAATTATAATTCCACGAACACATCCGCCTCCAATCCATCCAATCAATTCACCAGTCTCTAAAATAATAGCTTTATCTCCAACCTTACCTGAGCTGGGAGCTATTCTATCTATAACTTGTGCTATGGCAAAATCTTTATTTTTCGCCATATATTTTTCAATTTTTAAGGCTATTTCGTTAAACATCCATTAACAATTTTTCCAATTTTAATAAACTATCAAGGTTGTGAGCGGATTCGAATGAATCTAGATGGGGCATAGCATTAACTATTCCTTTTTGAATAGGTTGGTAACCTTCTGATCCCTTTAAAGGGTTTAGCCAAACTAAAGTTTTACATTTCCTACGGATTTTCCTTACAGATTCGCGAAGAACAGTTACACTTCCTGTTTCAAGCCCATCACTTAGAATTACAACGACATTTTTTTGACTCAAAAATTTATTCCCATAAATATTTAAAAATTCAGTAAGTGATTCTCCTATTTTTGTGCCACTTGACCATGTTCTAAGGTTATTACTAATTTTTTTTAATATTTCTCTCTTATTATTCAATTTTAGCATTGGAGTAATATGAGTTAATTCAGTACTAAATGTAAAAAATTCTAAGGATTTGAAATATTTTTTTAAAATCAACACATACTGGAGAAGATAAAAACTATATGTATCCATTGAACCACTTATGTCTAGTAGAAAAACAATTTTTCTTTTTTCTGTCTTTTTACTTTTTTTTGACAGATCAATCATCCACCCCCCCTTTGAAATTGATTTTCTAACTGTCCTTCTAATATCGACTATACCAGTTTTAGACTTTGTCATTCGCCTTTTCAACCTTAGACTCATTTGATGAAAAAGTTCTTCTGCTAAATTTTCTAACTCTTCTTTATCTCTGACTCTGAGCTTTGAAAAGTCAGTGTATCTTAAGCGATTATTTTTATTTGCCCCAACAGTTTTTTTAGCATCACTGTCCTTGTCTTTTTCGTTTTTTTGAAATGAAGTCCCCAAAAAAACTATCGATGATTCTGTTTTTAAGCTATTGTTTAATTTTACATCTTTTTTTCTTGGCTCCAGATTTTCTTTAAAATTTCTACTCCAAAATCGATCAAATAATTCATCAAATCGATCAAAGTGTTCTTTCCTACTGCAAAAAATTACTTTTAAGGATGATTTAAATATTTTCCTATTAATTACAAGCCCCATATTTGTTATTTTAAAGGCATCTTCTGTCTGCTGAGGGCTAATTATTAATTGTCTTTCTCTACAATAAATAGAGAAGTCAACTAATCTCCTTTTAAATGTTTCTTCTAACAATGGCATTCTTAATCATTCAATTGGAATTAAAAATTCCTGCACCGTCTTATTTAGAACAAACTCAATATCTTCTTGGTGTTTCAGAACACTTCCAATAGTGTTTTGAACGATCTCATCAGTAATATTTTTTGAATTGAGTAATAATAAAGTTTTAGCCCAATCAATTGATTCTGCGATACCAGGTGGTTTTTGTAATGAAGATTTTCTTAAATTATTAATAAAAATTACTACTTGAGAAGCAATCTTTTCATCTATGTTTGGAAGTTTTTTATGAATTATATCAATTTCTACCTCTTTACTTGGAAAATCGATCCAATTATATAAACATCGTCTTCTTAAAGCATCACTTAACTCTCTTGTTCTATTTGAAGTAAGAATTACTAGGGGTTTAGATTTGGAACGAATAGTTCCTAATTCGGGAATAGTTATTTGAAAATCAGATAGCAACTCCAATAAAAAGGCTTCAAATTCTTCATCTGCTCTATCTATTTCATCAATAAGTAAAACTACTGGATTTTTGGAGGAAATTGATTTTAAAAGAGGTCTTTTTAGGATGTAATCCATCCCAAAAATTTTCTTCCCTATTTCTTCTTTATTTTTATCCTCTTCAAAAAGCTTAATATGTAGTAGTTGTTTTTGATAATTCCATTCATATATACTAGTATTTACGTCTAATCCTTCATAACATTGAAGACGTAATAGATCTGTTTTTAAATGATTAGCTAAAACTTTAGCTAATTCAGTTTTACCAACTCCAGGGTTGCCTTCAATAATTAAAGGCTTCTGAAGTTTATCAACTAAGTAAAGGCTAGTGGCTAATTCTTCGCCTAAAATGTAGTTTAGCTCATCAAATGACTTTATGAGATTATTTATTTCTTTGTTCAAATCGATTAATTTAAAAAAACCGTGGTCTTTCGAACACGGTTTAAATATATTTTAAAGTTTAAAAAATTAAAACTGAAAACTAAGCTTTTTCTAATTTCTTAGAAAAATTTGAAACAAACTGCTTAAATAATTGATTTGAAACAGTATTAATTAAACGTGATCCAAATTGGGCAATTTTGCCATTAACTGTTACATCCATATTAGCATCTAACTTTACACCTCCTTCATCTCTTTCTAAAAGATTGATAGTCATTTTCATAGCAGCATTCCCATTTCCTTTAGAATCAACACCATCTCCAGTAATAATTATTTTTCTTTCTTCTTTATTAATTTCATCGTAAAAAATATCAGCATCATATTGAACACCCATAGGTCCAAATTTCATTCCAACTTTTCCTTTATATTGATTTTCCGCAACTTTTTCACTAATAGATACTCCTGGAACGCAGTCCATTATCTTTTCAGGATCAATCAAATGGCTCCAAACTAACTCGGTATCTTGAGGGACTTCAAATGATTTATCTAGTTTCGTATTCATTTTCTAAAAATAATTAAAATCTTCAAGAATGCGCTTGAATAGCCTCCCAAACTTTATCGGGTGTTATTGGAATATCTAAATGCTTTACTCCTAATGGGGAAAGGGCATCAATGATAGCATTCGCAATCGCAGGAGGAGCTCCAACGGTAGGAGATTCAGCTACACCTTTTGCTCCGATTGGATGATGTGGAGATGGCGTAATCGTATGACCTGTTTCCCAATGAGGAGATTCAACAGCAGTTGGAACTAAATAATCCATAAGAGTACCATTTAGAACATTCCCTTGCTCATCATATTGAATTCCCTCATACATTGCTGGCGCAATGCCTTGTGTCAAACCTCCGTGGACTTGACCTTCTACAATCATTGGATTAATAATGTTTCCACAATCATCAATAGCAACAAACCGTTTAACATCAATAGCACCTGTTTCTTTATCTATTTCAACAACACAAATATATGCACCATTTGGAAAAGTCAAGTTTGGAGGATCATAGTAATGAGTGCTCTCAAATCCAGGCTCCATACCAGGGGGGATATTAGTGTAGGCTGCAAAGGCAACATCTTGAATAGTTTTAGATTTTTCAGGAGCACCTTTTACAAAATATTTTCCGACTTCCCATTCGATATCATCTTCGCTAACTTCAAGTAAATGTGCTGCAATTTTTTTCCCTTTATCCCTCAGTTTTCTTGCAGCAATTGCAGCTGCAGCACCTGCTGTAGGAGTACTTCTTGAAGCATATGTCCCCAACCCATAAGGGGCGGTATCAGTGTCTCCTTCTTCAACTTCTATGTCAGTATAAGGTAAACCTAATTCTTCAGCTAAAATTTGCGCATAGGTAGTCTCATGTCCTTGACCTTGAGATTTAGTACCAAATCTAGCAATGGCTTTACCAGTTGGATGAACTCTTATTTCAGCACTATCAAACATTGCAATTCCAAGAATATCAAAATCTTTAGATGGTCCAGCTCCAACAACTTCAGTAAAAGTAGAAAGACCTATTCCCATTAATTTACCTTCTTTTCTTTTTTCAGCTTGTTCTTTTTTGTATTTATCATAATCAAGCATATCCATTGCTTTTTGAAGAGTAGCGTGATAATCACCACTATCATAGGACCACCCTAAAGGAGAAGGGTAAGGAAACTGATCCTTCTTTATAAAATTATTCATCCTTAATTTGGCTGGATCCATTCCAATCTCATTAGCAAGTCTATCAACCATTCTTTCAATAGCATGAGCGGCTTCAGTTACTCTAAACGAACATCTATAAGCAACACCACCAGGCACTTTATTAGTGTAAACAGCATCAAGCTCTGCAAATGCATGTTCATAATCGTAAGACCCCGTACAAATAGAAAACATCCCTGTTGGATATTTTGAAGGGTTTGCGGATGAATCTGTGTAACCATGATCTGCTAAAGTAGAAACTTTAAATGCCTGAATCTTTCCATCTTTAGTTGCAGCGAGTTCACAATCCATATGATAATCTCTTGCAAATCCATTAACAAGATTCTCTGATCTATCCTCTATCCACTTGACAGGTTTTCCAATTAAAAACGTAGCTGCAATAGCTACTACGTAACTAGGGTATACAGGTACTTTTCCACCAAAACCACCTCCTATGTCTGGAGATATAATTCTAATTTTCTCCTCAGATAAACCAACATGTCCCGCAACTAAAGCAACAACTGTTCTTATTGCGTGAGGCGCTTGAGTAGTCATATATATGTTCATCTTTTGGGTGTCTTTATCATAAGATGCTACACATCCACATGTTTCAATTGAAGCAACGTGAATTCTTGGGACATAAATACGCTCTTTAACAACAATGTCTGCATTTGCAATTACTTCGTCAGTTTTTGCTTTGTCTCCTTGCTCCCAATGATATATGTGATTATTTTTTTGTCCTTCTTTATCTGGTCTGAGTAATGGCGCATCTTTGTCAAGGGCAGTAAATGGATCGACAATTGGATCCATTACTTCATAATCAACTTCAACTGCATCAGCTCCATCTGCTGCAATATATCTGTCTGTTGCAATAACAGCACAAACCTCTTGAGATTGGTGCATTACTGTGTCAGTTGGTAAAACCATTTGAGTATCAGACAAAAGTGTCGGCATCCAATGAAGGTTATACTGGGCTAAATCTTCACCAGTTATAACTGCCAATACTCCATCTATAGCAAGTGCCTTGTCCTTATTGATTTTCTTGATTTTTGCATATGCGTATGGACTACGTACCATTACCATATGCAACATTCCAGGTAATTTGACATCGTCAACGTAATTACCTTTACCATGAAGAAATCTTGCGTCTTCTTTTCTTTTTACTGAGTGGCCCATCCCGCCTACTTCAGGAGATGTTTTACAACTAAACATAAATAAAATATTTTTTAATTTTCAACTGATTCTTTTCTCATTTCATCTGCAGCTTGTTTTACTGCCTTTACGATATTGTTATATCCAGTGCACCTGCAAAGGTTACCTGAAATACCCCACCTAATTTCTTCCTCTGAAGGGTTAGGATTATTTTTTAAAAACTCCAATGACCTCATGATCATACCAGGTGTACAAAAACCACAATGGAGTCCATGCTGATCATGAAATCCTTGTTGCAATGGGTGATTTTCTCCTTCTGGAGCAACTCCTTCAATAGTTTTTATTTCTGAACCATCTGCTCTTACTGCTAAATAAGTACATGATTTAATAGATTTCCCATCTAGTAAAATTGTGCATGCACCACAATTTGAAGTATCACAACCAATATGAGTTCCGGTTAAGCTAAGCTGCTCTCTAATGAAATGAACTAAAAGTGTTCTTGAATCAACTTCTTCGGTAACAGTATTGCCATTAATATTTAATGTTATCTCATGTTTCATAATTTTTTTTTAGCTATTTGCACGTTCAAGTGCTTTGTTCAACATCTTTATGGTAATAGACTTTGTAGCAGCTCTCTTGAAAGCCTCAGAACCTCTAAGATCTGATTCTGGATCACAATCTTCAGCTGCTATAGTCCCAGCTTGATCTATAAGATCTGAGTTTATTTTTTTGCCCTTAAGTAATTCTTCAGCTCTTTCTAGTTTTAATGGAATAGCATTAACATTTGTTAAGCCTATACCTACTTCTGAACAAATGTCATTATCCATTTCTAGATAGACTGCTGAACCAGTTGTAGCATAATCCCCGACTTTTCTTTCCATTTTGTAATAAGCACCCCCAGAATTTTCTTTAGCTTTTGGAACTTGTATTTCAATAAGAATTTCTGATGGTTCGAGGTCGGTCATATAAAACCCATGGAAGAAATCACTAACAGCTAATGTTCTTTTCCCACTAGGACCTTCAATCAGAAGAGTTGCATTCATTGCCAACATAAGTGATGGTTGGTCATTTGCTGCATCTCCATGAGCGATATTACCACCTATTGTACCAACATTTCTAACTGTCGGATCTGCTATAAGCTTAGCAGCATCTGTGAAAATAGGGTACTTGTCTTTAATAAGTGGAGAATATTCTATTTCAGATTGAGTTGTAAGAGCTCCAATTTTAAGTAGGTCACCTTCTTCTTTTATGTATGAAAGCCCTCCTATTTTTGATATGTCAATTATATGCTTTGGTGAAGCAAAACGAAGCTTCATCATTGGAAGTAGGCTATGACCTCCTGACATATACTTTGCTTCATCACCATATTTACTTGACAAAGTAAAAGCTTCCTTTAAAGAATTTGCCTTGTAATAAGAAAAACCAGCTGGTATCATAGTTTTTAATTTTTAAATCGAAGTGAAAATATAATAATTTAATTAGAATGGTCTCCTGTGTCTTTAATTTCTATTTAGACTAATTATAAATAATTATACAAGAATAAATTTTATATATTCACAAAAAATGATAAATCGTTGATATATTTAGACTATAATGCTACATCTAATTGTGATCCTGAAGTCCTAGATCATATGATTCCATATTTTTCGGGGGAATTTGCAAATCCGTCAAGTAACCATGCACTTGGTTGGTCAGTAAATCAAGCTTTAATAGATTCTAAGTCTAAAATAGCAGATATTTTAGGAGTAGAAAAAGATGAAATAATTTTTACTTCTGGATCTACTGAGGGGATTAATATGATACTTAAATCTCTGTTTTTTTTAAGAGACAAGAATAAAAACCATATTATAACAACGAAAACAGAGCATAAGGCGGTTTTGGATACCTGTTATTGGCTGTCTAATCAGGGAGCATTAATAACTTATCTTGATGTAGACAATCAAGGAAAAATAGATTTTGATCAACTTGATTCCTGCATAACGGATAAAACTTTTTTAGTTTCTATAATCTTAGCTAATAATGAAACAGGATACATTCAACCTATTTCAGAAATTAAAGAGATTTGTTTGAAATATAATGTCCCCCTTTTTTCCGATACTACACAAGCTGTTGGTAAAATCAAATTAGAGAAATTTATTCCTTTTGTAGATTATGCTTGTTTCTCAGCTCACAAATTTTATGGCCCAAAAGGAATAGGGTTTGTATATCAAAATAAAAATTCTTTCAATTCGCTCGATGCATTCATTCATGGAGGTGGCCAGCAAAATGGATTTAGGGGAGGAACTCTAAATACCCCTTTAATAATTGGGGCTGGAAAAGCTTTTGAAATTACAGCTTCTAATTTTGTTTCTGATTTTAAAAAAATGAAAAAATTAAGAGATAGATTAGAGTCTGGTTTATTAATACAAGACAAGGTAAAAATTAACTGTTACAAACAAGAACGACTTATTAATACCACAAATATTTCAATAGAATATGTTGATGGAGATGAGTTAATGAGATCTCTTAGAACAAAAATTGCATTATCAAATGGATCTGCTTGCAATTCCGAATCTGTAAACCCATCCCATGTTCTTATTGCTATGGGATTAGATGCGGCACTTGCATTTTCATCATTAAGAATTTCACTAGGCAAAAATACTACCGAAAATGAGATAGATAAAGCAGTAGAGATTATTTCATCTGAAGTTCAAAAAGCAAGAGAAAAAAACATACTGTGGGAAAAAAAATAATCTTTTAATCCCTATCATGTATTGGGCCAATTTTCTCCCTTAAGCTCCCTCCATTTTTGTTTGAAAAAACACTTAATATTTCAGAAAAAATACTTGTAGAAATTTCTTCAGGAGTATTGGCTCCTATTTCGAGTCCACATGGTGCATATACTTTACTTAAAGAATGCTTACTGAATTTATATCCTTCATTTTTTAGATCTTTTAACAATTTTTCATACCTTTTTTTGGGGCCTAAACATGCTATGTAGGGTGACTTACTTTTTATTAATGAAGCAAAATTGTTTTTGTCAGTCTTATAATCGTGAGCCATTAAAATCACAGCTGTTCTTTCATCTATTTTCGGTCTTTTTTCTTTATCCTTTTGGTAAAGACCTTTTATTCCAAAAAGTTTATCTTTTTTTAGTTTTTGAATGTTCCCAATTAAACTTACATCCCAATCCATTACCCTTGCTAAATCTAAAATAGGGTAAACATCATAATTATCTCCAAAAATGGCAACATGAAATTGTTCCGGTAGAAACTCAATAAATGCATTGATGGAATATTTTTCTTTTTTAATTTCAAAAAATTTTGATTTACGATTTTTTAAAACGTGATTTAAAGAAGTAATTATAGAATTTTGAAAATCTATATCTGAGCAATCCTCTAAAGCCATTAATTCTGAATTAAAATAAAAAACATCTCCAAGTTTTAAAGCTTTATAATTACCCTCAATATTTGTAATAGTGACTATAATGTGTGCCTTTCTTTGCTCAATACATTTTTTTAAAATTGAAACAACTTTTTTCTCTTTATTTATTGGTGTAATTAAAACATCAATTATTCCATTACAACCTAATCCAACCCCAATTTGATTTTCGTCATCTTTTGACGTATCATATGTAACTATAGATGGTTTTTGACTGATTATTGCCATTTGAGAACGCTTTAACGCATCTCCTTCCAAGCAACCTCCACTAATTCCTCCTTCAAAAATTCCTGATTCATAGACTAACATCCTAGCACCTTCTCTTCTATAAGAAGATTCTTCTACCCTAACAACCTGTGCAATTGCAGATTTTTCATTATAGTCTTTATTATTAGACTCATAAAATCTAATTAGTGATTTAATTTCTTTCATTCTCAAACATAAATTACTAAAACTTAATCTTTTCTTTAATTTCCTATCTTTAAGGCGTAAACATAATAAAATTCTGAAAAGAATTGATAATTGATTCTTATAATAGAAGTGTAGACTATGTTCGGATTGCAGTTACTGATCGCTGCAATTTGCGTTGCTTTTATTGTATGCCAAAGACTGGTATCCAATATGAACCAAAAAAGCATCTCTTAAGTTATGAAGAGATTATTAGACTTCTAGAAATTCTTGGAAAATTAGGATTTAAGAAAGTTCGTTTTACGGGAGGAGAACCTTTTTTAAGAAAAGATTTTATTAAACTACTGAGAAAGACCAAGGACTTAGGGACGTTTAACTCTATAAACATAACTACCAATGGAACGCTTTTACATAAATACCTAGATATTTTAGAGAGTTTAGATATTAAGAATATAAATTTAAGTTTAGATTCACTTGATAGAGAAAGATTTAAAAAAATTACAAGACGTGATGATTTTGATAAAGTCATTAAAACTTTTTACACACTTATAAAAAGAAAGTTTAATGTAAAAATTAATGCAGTTATAATGAATGGAATAAATACCGAAGATATCATTTCCTTATCTAGATTAGCAAAAGACTATCCAGTATCAATTAGGTATATCGAAGAAATGCCTTTCAATGGTGGAAATAAAAGTGAAATAGGTCTATATAGTGCATCTAAAATTTATAATGATTTACAAAATGCTTACCCTGAAATCTATCAAGAAGAATTTAAACATGGAGAAACGGCTAATAGATTTAAAATAGATGGTTTTAAAGGAGATATTGGAATTATAGCAGCTTTTTCAAGAACTTTTTGCGACAGCTGTAATCGATTAAGAATAACATCCAAAGGATCGATAAAAACATGTCTGTATGACCAAGGAGTTTTCAGTATTAGAGATTTTATTCGTAATGGAGCAAGTGATTATGAAATAAAATCAAAATTTGAAAAATTAATAGGAATGAAACCAAAAAATGGTTTTGAAGCGGAATCTGATAAAAAAAATAGTACTTATTCAAGAGAAAGTATGAGTATTATTGGGGGCTAATGGAAAATACATTTGTTTCATATGAAAAAGCGCAAGAAATATTAGATGAAAATGTTTTTGAAATTATTAATGAAAAAATACCAATAGAATTATGCAATAATAGAGTTTTAACTGAAGACTTAATTGCTGATCGAGATTTCCCCCCCTACGATAGAGTTACTATGGATGGAATAGCATTTAATTACTCTAGCTATCAAAATAGTAATCGTGATTTTGTAATTGAATCCGTTTCTGCTGCAGGTACACCCGAGCCAACACTGAATAATTTATCATCTTGTATAGAAGTAATGACTGGTAGTATGTTACCTGTCAATTGCGATACAGTTATCAGATATGAAGATCTAACGATTTCTAAAAATATTGCTAACATTAAAAAAATAGTTGTAAATAAGGGTCAAAATATTCATAAAAAAGGCTCAGATATAAATAAAAAAGATATTATAGTAACTAGCGGGTGTAAAATTTCAAGTGCTGAAATAAATATTGCTGCAGCAGTTGGAAAAAAAAAGATACAGGTTGCCAAACTTCCTAATGTAATTGTAATTTCAACAGGAGATGAATTAGTTGATATTGACGAAAAACCACTGCCATTTCAAATTCGAAGATCAAATGTTTATGGAATCCAGAATTCACTTGAGGATTGGGGTCTAAAAGTAGATCTTGGGCATTTATCGGATGATAAGTTAATTATGCAAGAAAAAATCTCATCTTATTTAAAATACTACGATTTGTTAATCTTTACTGGCGGAGTATCAAAGGGAAAATTTGATTTTTTACCGGATGTTCTTCAAGAGTTGAAAGTAGTAAAACATTTTTATAAGATTCAACAAAGACCTGGAAAACCCTTTTGGTTTGGAAGTAGTAAAGATGGTTCAAAAATATTCGCTCTTCCGGGAAATCCTGTTTCTTCGTTTGTTTGTCTAAATATATATGTTAAATATTGGATAGATAAATCCCTAGGGCTATCAACAAAAAAAATAAAAGTAGAATTACTAGATGAAATCAGATTTGATCCGAATTTAGTATATTTCCCAGAAGCAAAGCTATATTTTCAGCCTAATGGGAGCATTGGAGCTAAAGCCATTCTTGGGAATGGGTCCGGTGACTTTGTTAATTTGGTAAACACTGATGGCTTTCTAATTCTTCCCCAAGAGAGGAAAAAATTCAGAAAAGGCGAAATATATGAATTTGTCCCTTATAGAAAATTATAAGAATGGATAAGACCAAAAACACATGCTGCTCCAATACAGTTGATAAAAAATCAAGTAAAATTAGCTTTGCTGATCAGGCTTCAATTTTTACAACTATTCTATTAATATTGGCGCCCAAATGTCCGTATTGTGTTTTAGCATATACTAGTTCTATCCTTCTTTTCCTTGACATTGAGAACAGTTTTTTTTTACCGTATGCAGCTCATTTTAAAACTATTTTAGGTACAATTATTTTCCTTATAATTTGCTATAATTATAAAGGATTCAAAACTTTGATTTCAATTACAATTAGCGGAATAGCATTAATCTTACTTATAACTACGAATTATTTTTCTTCGTTTTTAATTCCTGATGGGTTTGTTTATTTTATCTTTTTATTTGCTGCTTGGTATAATGGGAACTTCTTCTATTTTAAAAGTTTTTTGCAAAAAAAAATTAAAGGGTATTTATTAATATTCTAATACCAGCAAAAAAAACTAAAACTGCAGTTAAGATACGGATCAATTTAGGAGAAAACTTTACAATACTTAACCTAACTCCCAACTGTCCGCCTAAAACTACTGCAATTATCAAAACAATTATATTTGGCCATAAAATACTTAAAGAACCACCATATGATAGGCCAAACAATGCAGAAACAGAATTAACTAAAATAAAAAAACTTGCTAATGATGAAATAACTATAGGTTTGTCCCATTTTAAATGGTTAAGAATTGGAGCTAAAAAAATACCCCCACCTATCCCAACTATTCCAGATAAAAAACCAATCAATGCGCCTAATATATATGAAAAATATGTTGGATATTCTTTTGTTATTAAATCATTATTTTTTTCTAATGATTGATAAATAAGAAAAAAAGCAGAAAAGATTAAAACTGAACCTAAAATAATAAAGAAAGTTTTTTCTCCTAAATTAAATAATGCTCCAATAAATGCCAATGGAATACTTGTTATAACATATGGTGCAAATCTTTTGAACTTTAGGTGTCCTTTTTTATAAAACAAATAACAACTTCCAGAAACTACAAATAAGTTGCACAATAAGGCAGTAGTTCTAATCATGTAAAAATTAATTAATGTTATACCTAGTATGGCTAAATAGCTTGAACCACCACCAAAACCTACTGAAGAGTATATAAATGCAATAGCGAAAAAAATCAGAAAAAGTAGAGATAGTTGACTTATGGTTAATGACATAATATCTTGAATTTGTCTAAACCACCAATTATAGATTTAAATTTAGTTTTTGGATATTTTCTATTAAATATTTCAACTGCTTCAAAACTTCTTTTACCTGATTTACATATAAGATATACTTGTTGATTATGAAAAGGTGGATTAAAACTGTTTTCAATATCAGCTAAAGGAATATTTAATGAGTCATCTATATTGTATGAATCGAATTCTTCCTTATCTCTAACGTCAATTAAAATATAATTTTGTTTTTTTTGAATTTTTAAAAAATTTTCACAAGAAATAGATTTTTCTGCATCACATAAAATTTCTTCGTAGGAAGGTTTCAGTTGGGTTATTTCTTTATTCTTAGGATTTTGTTTAAAATTAATTTTATTTATAGTTTGTTTTAAAGCATCAAATAGCCACAATTTTCCAGACATAACTTCCTCCAAATCTGTAAGAATCTTAATTGCTTCAAGAGCTTGATTAGAGCCTACTATACCAGGTAGTATTCCTAAAACTCCATTTACATCGCAACTTGGAACTTCATCAGAATTGGGCATTTTTGGGAATAAACATCTATATGTAGGACCGTTTTTATAATTAAACACAGACATTTGTCCTTCAAAACCATAAATAGCTCCGTAAATGAATACTTTATTTAAAATTATACAAGTATCATTAATTAAATATCTTGTGGAGAAATTATCAGATGCATCTACAACTAAATCAAATTTTTCTATAATCTCTAAAGCATTTTTTTTACTGAAATATGCGTCGAATGAAATGATTTTGGTTTCTGAGTTTTGTTTTTTTAAGAGATCTTTTGCAACTGCAATTTTTTTCTTACCAATATCATTTTCTAAATATATTACTTGTCTTTGTAAATTGTGGATTTCAATATTATCATTTTCAACTATTCCTAATGTGCCAATGCCCATTGCATTAAGATATTGAATAACGGGTATTCCTAATCCACCTAAACCAATTACAAGAACTTTTGAATTAGCTAACATCTCTTGACGTTTTTTTCCAAAGCCAGCTAGTTTAGTTTGTCTGTTATATCGGTTATTGGAGTTCATTAATTAATAAATGATTTAGCAGTTATATAATCATTTAATGAATTAGCATTGTAAAGAAATTTATCGGAGCTAGGATAAATCATTTTTATATTTGAATTAATTAAGAATTTTCTAGCACAAGAACTTTTAGAGGACTTCATGTAATTAATAGCATAGGATAAACCTGAAGGCTCCCAAATTGATACGAGAGGTTCAGGTAAATTAGTTTTTTTTGTAGCAAAAGCCGTAGCATTTTTTCTAGGATTTCTTGATCTCACTAATAATGATAATGTTTCTTTATTTAATAACGGGAGATCACAGGCTAAAACTAACCAGGCCACTTTTTTATTATAATTATGAGCGCTTAAAATACCATTGAAAGGTCCTTTATATTTGTCTTCATCGACAATAAATAATTTTTTTTTTAGTTCTTTTTTTTGTTCATTTCGAATACTGAAATAAACTTCATTACAAAAAAAACTAGCCAGATTATACAAAAATTCCCTTTGAGGAATTCCGTGGTAATCAATTAGCCCCTTATCTTTTCCCATTCTAGAACTTTTACCTCCTGAGAGTATTAGGCCATTTAATTTTGGTAGTATCATTAGGATAATTATTAATTAATCAACCTCCACTCACGGGAGGGATAAGAGCTATTTCATCTAGAGAATTAATTTGTAAGTTGTCTTCCGCAAAATCTTTATTGACAGCAATTTTTAAGGAAGATAATGCTCCTAATTCAGGAAAATCGTTTATGAGTAATTTTCGAAGTTCACCCACAGTTGCTGGTAAATCATTAGCCAAACTAATATCTCTTGGTAAAGTTATTTTAGAATCTCCAATTAGATCCTTTGTAATTCCGAATAGTAAAATCTTCATTTTTTACACTCTAAAATTTAAAAACTATTATATAAGTCGGTTTCTTGAGTTGATTAGAATTCTTTATTAATAACAATCAGCAATATACAAGTTTTTTATACTTTTAAACCATTACTAAAACCATCCTTATTGGTTTTTTGTTTTTTACTATTTAAGTCTAATTTTAATTTTTTTCAATATTGCTTAAGCTCAAATCTAAAGTTCAGTCTATTAAAATGTTACTTATTTTTTTATTTATTATCACCAATTTAAATTCTCAACAAAAGAAATTAGAGTATCATGTAAAATTTTCTTCAAATGAAATTAAAATTGATGGAGTCGCTGATGAGAATTCATGGAAAACAGCAAATAAAATGTATGCTAATTGGCAACATTTTCCTAATGAAACCAATGAATTCAATAACCCAACTGAGGTGAAAATTTTATTTGATAATCAAAATATTTATTTGCTGTGCAAATCATTCTCCAAAACAAAAGATTATGTTATACCCTCTTTAAAATGGGATTTTAGTGGTGCTGCCTCAGATAAAGTCAATTTCCTTTTTGATACTTTCAGCGATGGAAATAATGCCTATATGTTTGGGTCAAATATGCTTGGAGTTAAAAGCGATATACTTGTGACAAATGGGGGTATTGGTTCGTCAAGATCAGACATTAATAGGACATGGAATGGGAATTTTGATGTTGAAGGTAAAGTTTATGATGGGTTTTATTTAATTGAAATGAAAATTCCTCTTTCTACTTTTAATTATCCTGAAAATTCT
>MDTG01090356.1_pt1 | contig 16946 bp, 18 predicted proteins | sample 811421 | NCBI WGS metagenome assembly MDTG01 (sample SAMN05326645, study PRJNA326480) | marine metagenome | isolation source: seawater | place: Pacific Ocean: South East | collected 2011
ACTTTGATTTTAGCCATAAAATAAAAATATAGATTGATTAAGTAAGATTTTTATACATATTAAGAAAAAATTAGCAAACTTTTATTTATGTTTAATTCAATATTTCCTAAAATTCATAAAGAAGGCTACAAATTTTTAGCCATTTCAATCATTATAACATTTATATTTTTACTTTTTTCAAAATTTTTAGGTTCAATTTTCATTTTAATTACCATATGGGTCTATTATTTCTTTAGAGACCCTGATAGGTACTCAATAAATGACGATAGATTTTTAGTAAGCCCTGCAGATGGATTGATAACAGAAATTTCAGAACAAACAGGACCAGTAGAACTTCAACTAGAAAACACTACTTTTACTAAAGTTAGTGTTTTCATGAACGTTTTTAATTGTCATGTCAATAGAACCCCAGTGGCTGGAACCGTAGATGAAATTAATTACAAACCAGGAAAATTCTTAAATGCCTCACTAGACAAAGCTAGTGAAGAAAATGAGAGAAACTATTATAAAATTAGATGTAACAAGACCAATGAAGAAATAATAATTGTGCAAATAGCAGGACTAATAGCTAGAAGAATAGTTTGTGAGGTTGATCAAGGACAAGGTTTAAAACAAGGTGAAAGAATTGGAATGATACGGTTTGGAAGTAGGGTAGATATATTTTTTAAAAATAAAAAAATTCTAGCTAAGATTGGCCAAAACGTAGTAGCAGGAGAAAGCTTAATAGCTTCTGAATAATGGAAGAAAAAAAATTTAAATTAGTAACTTCAAAAAAAACAAGATATTTACTTCCAAACATTATTACCTTAGTAGGTGTCTGCCTTGGCATTAGCTCAATTAAGTTTTCAATTGACGGAAATTATAGTTTAGCTGTAATTTTTATAGCTATCGCAGCAATTTTAGATGCTTTGGATGGCAGAATAGCCAGATTGTTAAAAGGAACATCCGAATTTGGAAAAGAACTAGACTCACTCACAGATTTTGTTAGTTTCGGAATTGCTCCAGTATTAATATTATATTTTTGGGAATTAAATAGTTATGGCAAACTAGGTTGGGCGATTACATTAATTTATTCTGTGTGTTGCGTATTACGATTAGCCAGATTTAATTTAACTAAAACTGATAAAGCCGAAGCATGGAAGAACAATTATTTTGAAGGCATACCTTCCCCAGCAGGAGGTCTATTAATACTGATGCCACTTTTTTTTGAACTTTCAAATTTGAAAATTAATTTTGATATAACTATTATAGTACCTTACTTTACAGTTTTGATAGCTTTTTTGTTAGTTAGTAAAATACCAACCTTATCATTAAAAAAAATATCAATTTCTCCAAAAACTACTGTATTTATTTTACTAGGTATAGGAACAACATTTATTAGTTTATTATTTTATACTTTTAAAACATTACTGATTTTTTGTTGTTTTTACCTAATCTCTATTCCAATAAGTTTTTTCATGTACAAAAATCATAATAAAAAAGAATTATCTGAAACATCCGAAGATGAGCATGAAGATGTTTTATAATGAAAAAATCAAAAAGAACTAAAAAAAGCAATACTTGGAAAATTAAACAGCATAGGGACCAATTTTTTAAAAAATCTAAAACTTTAGGTTATCGATCAAGGGCAGCTTTTAAATTAATAGAAATAAATAAAAAATTTAAATTCTTAAAAAATCATTCAAATGTTTTAGATATAGGATCTTATCCTGGAGGATGGTCTCAGGCAGTAAGTAAGACTGTTAGATCGGGTAAAATATTAGCGCTAGATATTAGAAAGATGGATAAAATAAAAAATGTTTCATTTTTACAATCTGATTTTCTTAGCAATACCGCCAAAGATCAGATTTCTCAATACTTTGGAAAGAAATTGGACGTGATTATTTCTGACATGGCTGCTGATACAACCGGTAATAAGTCTTTAGATTCCATTAGGACAAATCAATTATGTTATGAAGTAATTGATTTTTCTTCAAAAATATTAAAAGCGAAAGGTGTTTTAATATCCAAATTATTTATGGGAGATGATTTTCTAGAAGTCATAGAATTTGCAAAATCTAAGTTTAAAAAAGTACAATTTTTTAAACCAGAATCTAGTAGAAACGAATCACGGGAAACATATATACACTGCGCGACATTAAAGACTTTATAATTTTCAAAAATTGTATATAAGTGTTTATGGAAGCAATTAAAGAAGCATTAACTTTTGATGATGTTTTATTATTACCACGATTTTCAAACATCTTACCTGCAGAAACTAACCTCTCTATCAATTTAAATAAAAATATAAAATTAGAAGTTCCGTTTTTATCATCTGCGATGGATACAGTCACGGAGTCTTCAATGGCAATCGCTATGGCAAAATCTGGAGGAATAGGAATAATTCATAGAAATTTAAATATTGCGAAGCAAAGTAAAGAAGTTGCTAAAGTTAAAAATAAAAAATTAATTGTTGGAGCAGCAATAGGGACTACTCAAGATGATATCAAAAGAACAAAGTCACTTATTGATAGTGGTGTTGATCTAATAGTTATTGACACTGCGCATGGTCATAGTCAGAAAGTTTTACAAATACTAACACAAATAAAAAAAAGCAGTCGTAATACTCCAATTTGCGTCGGTAATATTGCAACTAGAGAGGCAGCAAAGACACTATATAATTCTGGAGCTGACATTATAAAAGTTGGTATTGGACCTGGCTCAATTTGTACTACTAGGATGGTAGCCGGTATAGGAGTTCCTCAAATTACTGCTATCTTAGAAGTACGTAAAGCGCTAAAAGGAAAAAATGTAAAAATAATTTCTGACGGAGGTATTAAATTTTCAGGGGATATAGCAAAAGCCATAGCTGCTGGGGCAGACGCAATTATGATGGGCTCAATTTTTGCTGGAACAGATGAAAGTCCTGGTAAAAAATATAAATTTAAAAATAAATTTTACAAAAGATATAGAGGAATGGGCTCAATAGGAGCAATGTCTGCAGGTTCCTCCAATAGGTATTTTCAAAAAAATTACAGCGATAAATCAAAATTTGTGCCAGAAGGTGTTGATGGACGAGTTGAGTATAAAGGAAGTGTTTCTAAAATAATCTACCAACTTAAAGGAGGGTTAAAATCATCAATGGGGTATATTGGAGCAAAAAAAATTGAAGATATAAAAAAAAATGCAAGATTCATAAAGATAACAAAGGCAGGATTTTATGAAAGCATGGTACATAGCGTAGAAATGACTGAGTCAAATTTAAATTTTAAATTATAACTATGAAGCTTCTATATCTAATATTTTTCTTATTTATTAACTTAAGTTTTTTAAGCGCTAACAATGATTTTTACGGGGAAGGAGTTTCTCATTTTGAAAAAGAGGAGTTAGATAAAGCGAAATTTAAATTTGAGCAAGATATAGTTTTTAATCCTAAAAGTGAAAAATCATACCTATATTTATCTAAGATATACAACAAACAAAATAAAAAAGATTTAGAGAAGAAAAATTTGAAAACCGTGATATTGCTTAACCCTAAAAATGAAGAAGCTACATATAACTTAGTAAAATTAAAATTTAAAGAGTCCGATTTTTCTGGAAGCAAAGAATTAATTGAAAATTTATTAGATTTTTGCAAAGAATATTGTCAAAAAAGCATAGCACTTCAAACAGAAATTGAAAATTCTATAAAAAAATAAATGTCGCCCCAAAATTCTAAGGATAGAATTATAATTATTGACTTTGGATCTCAGGTAACAAAGCTGATTGCAAGAAGAATAAGAGAATTCGGTGTATTCTCTGAAATTCTAACAATTAATGATTTATATAAAATAAAAAGTTATAAAAAAATTAAAGGGATAATTTTATCTGGAGGACCGTCTACAGTAACAAAAAAAAATTATCCTTCAATACCTAAAGAAATATTTTTAAAAAAATACCTATTTTAGGAATATGTTATGGTCTGCAGTTAATTACAAAAATATTTGGTGGGTCAATTAAATCTTCAAGTAAGAAAAGAGAGTTTGGAAGAGCAATCCTTTATAAAAAAAAAAGTTCTTTGCTTATGAAAAATTTTTTTTTAAAAAAAAATATATCTGTATGGATGAGTCATCAAGATGTTGTTTTAAAACTTCCATTTAATTTCAAGATTATTGCTTCTACAAAAGACTCAAAAATGACTATTATAGAAAATACTAAAAATAAAATTTATGGAATTCAATTCCACCCAGAAGTAACTCATACTGAAAATGGAAAAAAGATATTTCAAAATTTTATATTTTCTATATGTAAAGTTAAAAAAAGTTGGAAAATCAAATCAGAGAAGAATAGATTAATTCAAGAAATTAAGAATACCGTCAAAAATAATAAAGTTATATGTGCTCTGTCTGGGGGTGTAGATAGTAGTGTGGTTGCGTTGTTAATAAATAAAGCCATAAAAAAAAACCTTGTCTGTATAATGGTAGATACAGGGTTGTTAAGAAAAGATGAATTTAAATATTCTTACAATATATTTAAAAAAAAATATAGATTAAACGTAAAAGTAGTAAATGCAAAAAACTTATATTTTAAAAAGTTAAGTAAAATTTACGACCCAGAAAAAAAAAGGAAGATAATAGGAAATTTATTTATCAAAATATTTGAGAGAGAAGCTAAAAAATTAAAAAATATAAAATACTTAGCACAAGGAACATTATACCCTGACATTATAGAAAGTAGATCAATAACTGGCAGTCAATCTTCAAAAATTAAATCCCACCATAATGTAGGAGGTTTGCCAAAAAAAATGAAATTAAAATTACTAGAGCCACTTAAAGAGTTCTTTAAAGATGAAGTAAGAGTTCTTGGTAAGTCATTAGGTCTTTTAAATAATATCAGGAACAAACATCCTTTTCCAGGTCCTGGCTTAGCAATTAGAATAATAGGTAAAGTGACACCTGAGAAAATAAGAATTCTACAAGAAGCTGATTATATTTATATTAATGAACTGATAGAGCACAAACTTTATGATAAAATTTGGCAAGCTTATGCTGGTTTATTACCAATGCGAACTGTTGGAGTTATGGGAGATGCTAGAACTTATGAGTATACTTGTTTACTCAGAGCGGTTATATCAGAGGACGGTATGACAGCAGATTACTTTAATTTTCCAAAGGACTTTTTAGATAAAATTTCAAATAAAATTGTCAATGGGGTGCCAGGTATTAATAGAGTAGTTTATGATATAACATCCAAACCACCAAGCACTATAGAATTAGAATAATGTCAGAAAAAATAAAAAAATTATTAAAAAAAAAAGGTAAGATTGTAAGTTTAACTGCCTATTCTAAAAGTATAGCTAAAATTTTAGACAAGTATTGTGATATTACATTAGTAGGAGACTCCATGGCAAATGTTTTATACGGTATGAATAATACGCATAAGATAACATTAGATACAATAATACAACACAGTATAAGTGTAAAAAAAGAAATTAAAAAATCAATTTTAGTTGTAGATATGCCAAAAGGATCTTATAGAAATCCCTCACAAGCAAAAAAAAATGCCAAACTAATTTATAAAAAAACAAAGTGTGATGCAGTCAAGATAGAAAGTAATAATAAAAATTTTAAAATCATCAAGGAAATTAGAAAAGCTAAAATACCAGTTATGGGTCATATTGGTTTTACACCTCAATTCAGTGGTAAATTTAAAGTTAAAGGCAAAAATACTAAAGAAATTAATCAACTAATTTCTGAGGCGATATCTATTGAAAAAGCTGGAGCTTTCTCAATTGTACTTGAATGTGTTACGCCACATGCAGCGAGAACTATTACAAATAAATTAAAAATCCCAACTATTGGAATAGGATCCTCATCTTATTGTGATGGTCAAATTCTCGTAACCGATGATATTTTAGGTCTAAGTGGCTTCTATCCAAAATTTGTAAAAAAATATATTAATTTAAATGCTTTAATTGAAAAAGTCGTGAAACAATATAGTAATGATGTAAGAAAAAAAGTATTCCCTAAAAATAAAAATTTTTTATATGGAAAATGAAATTCAAAATAAAACAGGAATAATTTCAAAATTAACTAATATAATAATTGAAAGAAAAAGAATACTTATATCCATTTTAATTTTAATTACTATTTTATTAATTGGATTGAAATTTTTTGATTATTACAAAGAAGAAAAAAATAAAGAAATTGCAGAAAAATATATTAAGGCTGGAATTTACTTATCGTCGAACAAAAAAGATCAATCAAAAGAAATTTACAAAGAAATTATTAATAGTAAAAATAAATTTTATTCAATCTTAGCATTAAACAATATTGTTGAAAATGAACTTGAAGAAGATAATGATGAAATTCTCAAACTTTTTAGTTTAGTTGAAAAAATTAAAATAAATAAAGATCAAAAAGATTTAATTAAACTTAAAAAAGCATTATATTTTATTAAAATATCAAAATTTGATGAAGGAAATGTTATATTACAGGAGATTATAACAAATGACTCCAAATGGAAAAATATTGCTTCAGAAATAATAAAGTAAATCTATTGGGTTTTAGAAGTAACCAATTTTAGAATTATGAAAAAAATTTTAATATTAGTTGTAGTGCTATTACCTCATTGCTCCTTTGATACTAAAACTGGAATATGGGAAAATAGCAATAGAGTCATAAGCAAAGATGAGTCATTTAAAAATTATAAAAAATTATATGTAGAAGAAAAGCTTTTCGATAATATAATAGAACCTCAAAAAGATTTGATAATTGATTTAGGCCCAATAGAAAAAAACTTAGTTTGGTTAAACAAAGATTTTAGCAATTCCAATAATTCAAATAATTTTAGTTTTAAAAATTTAAATGAAATAATATTTAAAAGCAAAAAATTAAGTAGAGATGAAATAAATGAAAACATTCTTTTTGATGGAGATAAAGTAATTTCAACAAACAATAAAGGCGATATAATAGTTTATTCTATTAAAGAAAAAAATATTATTCTAAAATATAATTTTTATAAAAAAAAGTTAAAGAATATTGATAAAAAATTAGACATTTCTATCGATGATTATATCTTATATGTGAGTGATAACAGTGGTTACGTTTATGCACTAGACTACAATAACAAAAAATTATTGTGGGCAAAAAACTATAAAGTTCCTTTTAGATCTAATTTAAAAATTTTTGATGATAAAGTTTTGATAGCAGATACAAACAATGTCTTATATCTAATAAACAAATATAATGGAGAACAGCTTAGATCTATTCCAACAGAGGAAAACCCTTTAAAAAGTGTTTTTTCTAACTCTCTTGCATCTAACGACCAATTTTTGTTTTTTTTAAATACTTATGGATCTGTTTATTCAACAAATTATGAAGGTGATATTAGATGGTTTTTAAATGTAAATAGGTCTGTTAGTTTAAAAACTACTAATCTCTTTTATTCAAATCCAATAATTGTTTATGAAGATAAGATAATAATATCAACAGACTCTAATCTTTATATTATGAATGCTTTCAATGGATCCCTTGTAAACAAGTTTGCTATTAGTTCAATTGTAAAACCTATAATTTCTAATCAAAATTTGTTTTTGATAACAGATAAGAAATTACTTGTTTGTATCAACTTAAATACAGGAACTATTACGTATTCACTAGATATTGATAGTCAAATAGCTAATTTTTTAAATACAAAGAAAAAAACAGTTGAAATAAAAACACTTTTTTTTGTTAATAATGATTTATATGTATTTTTAAATAATTCTTATTTAGTGAAATTCTCTTCTATTGGAAATATAACAAACATTAGTAAGCTACCTTCAAAAATGAGAACATTCCCTATTTTTATAAATGATTCTATTTTATATTTAAATAATAGAAATCGGTTGATAATTTTAGACTAGTTACTAGATTTGCCACTGAGTAAAGATAATTGTGTAATCTTATTTTCACCTAAATTATCAGAAGGCTTTACAGGATAATCACCAGTAAAATAATGATCACTAAATTGAGGGTAGGAGTTATTGCGCTTCCCCTTTTCAAGACCAACATATAATCCATCTAAACTTAAAAATTTAAGAGATTTTGCCTTTATGTATTTACACATTTCTTCAATATTTTTTTTGTGAGCTAATAATTCTGTTTTTGTAGGCATATCAACACCATAAAAATCAGGAAATCTGATTTCAGGACATGCAATTCTTACATGAACCTCTTTAGCTCCAGCTTCATACAACATCTTAACAATCTTATGACATGTAGTACCTCGCACTAAAGAGTCGTCGATTAAAATTATTGATTTGTTTTTTACAACGCTTCTTGTAGGGCTTAACTTCAATTTTACACCTAAACTTCTAATACTCTGAGATGGTTCAATAAAAGTTCTGCCTACATAATGATTTCTTATTAATCCTAATTCAAATTTTTTCTTAGAGTGCTCTGCATATCCCAAGGCAGCAGGGACACCGGAGTCAGGGACCGGTAGTACTATATCAGCATCTGTGTCTGCTTCTTTTGCTAATTGAATCCCAAAGTTTTTTCTAAATTCATATGCACATTTTCCATCGATCAAACTGTCTGGTCTTGCAAAATAGATATATTCAAAAATACATGGTCTTGGTTTTTGTTTTGGAAAAGGTTTAATACTTTTTAAATTGCTATTTTCTATAACAATTATCTCACCGTTTTCAACTTCTCTTACAAATTTTGCTCCTACAATATCCAATGCACATGTTTCGGAAGCAAGGATAAATGAGTTTTTAAGTTTACCTATCACTAAAGGTCTTATACCAAACGGATCTCTTACTCCGATTAGTTTTTTATTTGTCATAATTACTAAAGAATAGCCTCCTTGTATTTGGAAAAGAGTATCTATAAGTTTATCTATAATTTTTTCACGTTTTGATTTTGCAATCAGTTGCACAATAGTTTCGGTATCACTCGTAGTTCTAAAAATAGCACCGTCTTTTACTAAAGACTCTCTTAAATTTAAAGCATTAGTCAAATTTCCATTGTGAGCGATACTTATTCCTCCCACATGAAGGTCAGCAAAAAAAGGTTGAATATTTCTTAAAGATGTTTCTCCGGTTGTTGAATATCTGTTATGACCTATAGCAAACTTGCCTGGAAGTTTTTTTATTACCTCATTATTTGTAAAATGATCTCCTACAAGCCCTTGTCTTTTTTCCGAGTGATAATTTTTACTATCATAGGATACTATTCCGCAACCTTCCTGTCCTCTATGTTGTAAAGCATGCAAACCTAAAGCAACTAAAGCAGATGCATCATCGTGATCAGATACACCAAAAACTCCACATTCTTCTCTTAATTTATCAGATTTAAATTTTTTCAATTTTATCTTTTGTATCAATTAAGTCTTCATTTGACGGAAACTCTTCTATTAGAATTTCGCTACCTTTGTTAACAATATTTAAAGAAATAGCATCTTCTGCTGATATACCCCAATTCTGGTATGGATAAAACCAATTTAATATAGAAAATAAACATATTGAAACAATATATCCTTTAAAAAAACCAAATAACAAGCCAAAACTTTTATCAATTGATCCTACTCCTGTCCAAGTAACAGCTCTACTCAATCCTTTACCGATTATTATTATTAAAAATAATGTAAAAATAAACACAACTATTCCAATACCAACACTATTTATAAATTCTGACTCGATGTACTCACTTACCCAAGGCCTTAATTTTGGGACTGAAATTATTGTAATTACAGTAGAAAAAACCCACTTCATGAAAGAGATTAAACTAAGTGAAAATCCTTTAACATAACATTGAATTATACAGTAAAACATAATGACTCCTATTGCAAAGTCAAACCAATTAATGCTGTTAAAAAATTGATCAAGAAATTCTGGCATTAAATTAAATTTCTTCCTTACCAAAAGGTTTTAAAACTAATATAAGTTTAGGAAGCAATGTTAACACAGAAATCATAGCTAACAACATGGCGATACCTGTGAATATACCAAAATATATTGTGGGTATAAAATTTGATAAAACTAAAATTGAAAAACCAAAAACAATAGTTATAGAAGTATTTAAAATTGCTATTCCTACTGTCCCGTGGCATCGATCAAGAGTTTTATTGTAATTATTAATTTTTGTAAATTCTTCTTTAAATCTATAAATATAATGAATACTATTATCTACCGCTATACCTATGGTAATTGCCGCTATGGTTATGGTCATCATATCTAGCGGGATACCAAGCAACCCTATTATTCCAAGAATAAAAAAAGCAGCTATAAAATTTGGTACAACACCAATACATGAAAGCACAATATTTCTAAATAAAATCAAAAACATTAAAAAAATTCCAAGCATTACTATACCTAAAGTAAGTATTTGAGATTTAAATAAGCTTTGTAATAAATTATTAAATAATATCAAAACACCCGCTAATTGATATTCTTCTTTACCTAACCCAAGTTTTGTATTTAGGTCAGAATTTATTTTTTGAATTAGATCATTCCTTCTTAAATTTTCTAATGAGTCTTTAATTCTAACACTTATTCTTGCTTCATCTTTATTTACTGAAATATAAGGCGTTACAATTTCTTGCTTGATTGCTAATGGAATTTTACTATACAAGACTGCAATTTCTAAACTTTGTAATTCTTTATTATTTAAATCTTCTGCCACTCTAAGAATTGATCCAAATGATAAAACTTTTCCAATTTCTGGCAAAGAGTCTAAATAATCATGAACTTTGATAATTTTATCCATTTTATCTCTAGTAAACCAATATTTTGCTTTATCTTCATCAGTTTCATTCTCTTCCTCCCACTCATCAAATTCATCATTTTCGTCATTAATTTCATCTTTCTTCACAGGAAACTTTAAGATAATATTTAATGGAGTAGTACCACCTAAATCTTCATCAATTTTTTTCATTCCTTTATAAATTTCTGTTTTTTTGTCAAAATAATTTATAAAACTATTTTCTACTTCAAGCTTAAGAATCCCTGTTATACTGAAAATAATTATTAAAAAGGTGAATCCAAAAATAATAATTTTATTATTTTTAGTAAAAGAACCCAATGCCGCTGTGATGTAAGATTTTTCAGTATCTTTGATGTCTATTTCATCGTTTGAAGAGAACAAACTTAATAGAGAAGGTAATAATAAAAACGTGACTAACAATGAAACTATCAATCCAAGTGTCATCATCCACCCAAAATCAATTATTGGTTTAATCCCACTAAAAACTAAAGATAAAAAAGCACATATGGTTGTTAATACGGTGTAGAGTATTGGAAGCATCATTTTTCTACTAGCTTCAAAAATTGCCTCATCTTTTCCTAGTTGAGGAAATTCTTTTCTTAATTGTAAAAATCTAACAGTTACATGAATATTCATCGCCATATTTAATATGAGCATTAAAGCGATAAAGTTTGATGAAATCACTGTTACTTTCCAACCAATTAATCCCAAGAGACCAATCATTATAATCACAGATGTTGCACATCCTAATAAGGGCATTAATACCCATTTCAAATTTCTAAAAATGAACCAAAGTGTTAATATAATAAAAATGAATACCCCTATACCAAAAACTACTATGTCACTTTTAATATAACTCATCATATCGTCAGCTATCATTGGAATACCACCTAAATGAATTTTAGCATTTTCTCCATATTTACTAATAACATCTCTTATCTCAGTAATATTTTGATGATTTCTAATATTGTATAAATTTTTATATTCCTCATATTCTTTTAAAAATTTTTTATAATTAATTCTCTCTTCTTTAGATAAACCAGTTTCAATCTGTTGATTAAAATATTTATCTTTAACATTGATATATTCTGCCAACCTTTCATCTTTTTTAAGATAGACCACTATTCCAGATGTTTTACCATCTTCGCTAATGACATAATTTTTATAAATAGGACTATTGATAATTTCATTAAATCCTCTTTCTCGGTCTATTTCCGGATAAGATAACGTTTTATAATTTTTTAATCTTTCCATTAAACCTTCATCAGTACTCTTTAAAAGAGGAACATCGATAACGGTAATTACACTATCTACCCAAGTTAACTTTTCAATTTTAGATTTTAACAGCTGAAGATTAAGAATAGTCTCTTTTTCTGTAAAACTCGAAACAGGAGCATATGTTAAAACTAAAAAATCTTTAGAACCATATGTTTTATTAACTTCTCTTAAATATCTGAGATCAGGATCTCCTTCTAATAAAAGAGCATCAGACGATGCATCTAAATTAAAATTTTTTGACTGGTATAATGAGAAACTAACTAAAATTACCAAAAAAAAGAGAGTTACTTTAGAAAAATCTGTTATTATTTTTTTATAAATATCAGTGAACATGATAATATTTCAGATATATCTTAATTTATTTATAACTAAAGGAAAAACTAGGGTTAATCTTTACTTAAATCTTTGAATTTAGTGTAAATTCCTTCAAATTCGACTTTAACCACACCAGTAGGCCCATGTCTTTGTTTACCTAAAATGATATCAGCAAGCCCATTTACATCATTCATTTTTGATTGCCATTCAGCATGTTCTATTGAACCTAACTTTGGTTGTTTATTTTCTAAATAATAGGCTTCTCTATAAACGAACATAACTACATCAGCATCTTGTTCAATTGACCCGGACTCTCTCAAATCAGATAACTGAGGTTTTTTCTCGTCTCTTTGTTCAACCGCCCTCGATAACTGAGACAAAGCTAAAACAGGAACTTTCAATTCTTTAGCTAAGGCTTTTAGTCCTTGAGTAATTTCGGATACTTCTTGAACTCTGTTTTCATTTCTACTAGCATTAGGTGATCTCATTAACTGTATATAATCTACAACCACTAAACTTACTCCAAAAAGACGTTTAATTCTTCTAGCTCTATTACTTAATGTAGCTATCGTGATTGCAGGAGTTTCATCAATAAATAATGGAAGATTGTAAATATTTCTGGAAGTTTCTATATATCTATTAATCTCTTCCTCCGAAACTTTCCCTCTTCGTATGTCATCAGACTTTATTCTTGCTTGCTCAGATAAGATTCTAGTAGATAATTGTTCAGACGACATTTCTAAGGAAAAAAAAGCCACAGACGATTTTTCTTGTCGACTTTGCAAAGACTGAGCCGCATGATAAGCTATATTAGTAGCCAGTGCTGTTTTACCCATCCCTGGTCTTCCTGCCAATATAACTAAATCAGATTTATGAAGTCCTCCTAATTTTTCATCTAAGTCTGTTAAACCTGTAGGAACCCCAACTATTCCTTGATCACTTTTCATTGCTTGAGTAGCCATCTCAATAGTCTGGTCTAGAGCTTTATTAAATTTTAAAAAAGATTGAGAAAAGCTTCCACGTTCAGCTAAATCAAACAAAGATTTTTCGGTTCCTTCGATAATTTTTTCAGCACTCTGTTCCTTAGTATTCAAAGTTTCTGAGGATAAATTATCAGAAATCAGAATCAACTCTCTTCTTAAATACATTTCATGAATTATCTTAGCATAGTCAATAGCCTGTTTAGTTGATCCAGAAAATCTTGTTAATTTTACAAGATATTCTGTCCCTCCAACCTCATCAAGCATATTATCTTTCTCAAAAAAATTTTTTAATGTTATTGGATTTGCAATCATGCCTTTATTATTCAAAGTTTCAATCACTTCATAAATTTTAGTATGCGCAGGATCATAAAAACTTGTAGGATTTATAATGTTAGCAATTTCATCAATTATATCATTGTTCACTAAAATTGAACCTAGCAAGGCTTGTTCCGCTTCAAGATTAGATGGTTGTTTTGTGCTTTCTTTATTTTCTGATAATTTTATTTTTTCCACTTTTAAATGATAATTAAGACTGAACTTTATTAAAGATAAAAGTTACACACTGATTTTATCTATCTGTGGAAAAGTTAAGCTGATTGAATTTTGTCTATTTTAATAGAAATCCGTGCTGATACTTCAGAGTGAAAATTTAACTCTATATTATAAATTCCAAGCTTATTTAAGCTTTCTTTTAACACGATTTGTGAGGGCTTTATTTCTAAATTCATTTTATTTAGAATAGCAGTAGATATCTCTTTAGGTTTAATTGAACCATATAATTCTCCATTTTCCTTGCACTCTTTATTAAAAAGAAATGATTTTTTATTAATCAATAAAGCAGTTTCTTTAAATTTCTTTTTTAATTCATTATTTTTTTTATTTAATTCGTCTTTTTTTTTAGAAACATAATCTTGGTTTTCTTTATTAAATCTCAATGCTTTACCAGTTTTCAAAAGAAAATTTCTACCATATCCTGGTTTTACATTTACTTTGTCACCAATATTTCCAAGTTTTATTATGTTTTCTAAAAGTATAACTTCCATAGTTAAATTAATCCAAGAATTTTTGCTTTTTTGATTTCTTTTGTTAACTTTTTTTGTTTACCACTCGAAACCGATGTTATCTTAGAAGAAATTATTTTATTATTTTCGGATAAATATTTTTTTAATAGGGCGATATTCTTGTAGTCTACTACTGGAGCGTTCTTTATCGATAATGGACAAGATCTATTAAACTTGCCATCAGCTTTTTGAAATAAACTTAACTTATTTAAAGATGATGATGAACCTTTTTTTTGAAATTTTTTATTTCTTCTTTTCATTTTTATTTGTTTTTCTTAAAGAATTCATTTTTTATATCTAAATTTTTATATCTAACAATTAGATATCTTATTATTGATCTATCAGTTTTTATTTTCTTTTTTATCTCTTCCAGTGTTTCTTTATTTCCCTCAAATTTATAATGAATGTAAAAAGCTTTATTATATTTTTTTATTTTTCTGGCAAGATTGAGAAGTCCCCATTCTTCTACCTTAACTACTTTACCTGAATTACTATTAATTAGGTCATTATACTTATCCCTAATTTTATCGAGCTCAGATTTAGGTAAATCTTGTTTAGTGACTAATGTGTTTTCGTAAAATGACATAAAAGATTATTGTTTATTAATTAGCTTTAAAGTACATATTATAAAAAAAGCTTTATACTATAATGATAACATATATCAATACTAATTATCGTGCGTAAAACACTAAGATTATGAATGCAATACTCTTTCCAGGCCAAGGCACTCAAGTCGTTGGTATGGGATCTGAATTTTACAATAATTTTAAAATAGTGAAAGAAATTTTTAATGAAGCCGACGAAAAATTAAAATTCAAAATTTCTGAGATCATACTGAATGGACCAGATGACAAACTTAAGCTAACAAAAAATACTCAGCCAGCAATTTTAATAGTAAGTTATGCTATTTTTTCAGTTTTCAAAAAAGAATTTAATTTTGATTTTAAATCAACTAAATTCTTTGCCGGTCACTCACTTGGAGAGTATAGCGCGTTAGTTTGCGCAGAATCATTAAAATTTCAAGATGCCCTACATCTGCTTTTCGAAAGAGGAAAATCAATGCAAGAAGCTGTGCCTATAGGTAAAGGAGCTATGATAGCAATCTTAGGAGCACAAATAGATGAAATTAATATTTTTTTAAAAAATTCAAAAAAAAATGGCACTTGTGAAATTGCAAACGATAATGCTGAAGGACAAATTATTATTAGTGGTGATGTAGATAGTTTAAATAATTTAAAGAAAATTTTAAAAGAAAATAAAAAAAAATTTATTCCTCTAAATGTAAGCGCACCTTTTCATTGTTCTCTAATGAAACCTGCAGCTATGAATATGGAAAATAAAATTAATTCTGTAGTTTTTCAAAAGCCAAATTTTGATATTGTAAGCAACGTAACTTCGAAACCTGAAAAAGATCCTAAAAATATTAAAAGATTACTTGTGGAACAGATTTGTTCTACAGTAAGATGGAGAGAAAGTATGATAAACATGTCAAAGGAAAATATTACTGATTTTATAGAAATTGGGCCTGGAAAAGTTTTATCTGGAATGGTTAAACGAACATTAAAAAATATAAATTGCTTTAGTATAAATACAATTGATGATATGAAAAAAACAGTTAATGAATTTAAAAAATAAAAAAGTTATTGTGACTGGAGCTACCGGAGGCATAGGCAATAGCCTTATAAAAAAATTTACCTCTGATGGAGCAATGGTTTTGGCTACAGGTACTAAAGAAGAAAAATTAAATAATTTAAAGAATGAATTTAATAATATACAAATTGAAAAATTTAATTTAGGAGATCATTCTAAAATTGAGTCTTTTATCGATTTAGCTAATGAAAAACTTGGTGGTTTAGACGTTTTAGTTAATAATGCAGGTATAAATTTAGATAGTTTAACAATAAGACTTTCTGAAGAAAATTGGAAAAAAGTTTTAGATATTAATCTTACCTCAACATTTCTAATGTGTAAATTTGCTATAAAGAAAATGATTAAAAACAAGTCTGGTAAGATTATAAATATTACTTCTATTGTAGGTCATACAGGCAATTTTGGGCAAACTAATTATTCTGCTTCTAAAGCTGGTATAGTCGCTTTTTCTAAAAGTTTAGCATTAGAGTATGCAAAAAAAAATATTAATATTAACTGTGTTTCTCCTGGTTTTATCAAAACTGAAATGACAGATAAGATTCCTGAAGAATATAAAAAAATGTTAATAAACAAAATTCCTGCGGGAGACTTAGGAACAGGGGAGGATGTTTCTAATTGTGTTGCCTTTTTAGCATCCGATATGGCTAACTATATTAATGGTGAAACCATTCATGTTAATGGTGGAATGTATATGGCTTGACAAATCTATCCAATAATCTAATAAGAAATTATCAAAAAATAACAAATTAACTAAAGGTAAATAAATTAATGTCAAACGATGTAAAAGCCAAAATTAAAAAGATAGTAGCTGATCATTTAGGAATAGAGGAAGAAAAAGTAACAGACGAAGCAAGTTTTATAGATGATTTAGGGGCTGATAGTTTAGATACAGTTGAATTAGTTATGGCTTTCGAGGAAGAGTTTGGTTCAGAGATATCAGACAGCGAGGC
>MDTG01249521.1_pt1 | contig 16945 bp, 15 predicted proteins | sample 811421 | NCBI WGS metagenome assembly MDTG01 (sample SAMN05326645, study PRJNA326480) | marine metagenome | isolation source: seawater | place: Pacific Ocean: South East | collected 2011
GATTCCGCATATGGAATTTTTTTGAGTGCAATTCCCTATTCATTTTATCCAATTTTAATTTTAATTTTTGTTTTCATATTGATCCTAACAGGCAGGGAGTTTGGTTCAATGAGGAAGTTTGAGTTAGTTCATGATCAGTCACAAATTTCACATGTAGAGGGCGATAAATGTATTCATTCCTTTTGGGCGATATTACCAATTGTTGTCTTGTTAGTCGTTACACTTTTTGGAATCTATGCAACGGGAGAATCCAACAATGGAATCGTCAATGCAATTCAAACTGGAGATTGCTTTAAAGGTTTACTTTGGGGAAGTAGCTCCTGCTTTTTGCTTGTTTTTCTAATTAGCATATCTACAAAGAACAAAATTTCAGAAAATATCAATTGGATGTTTGAGGGGATGAAATCATTATTGCCCGCTCTTATTATTTTAGTTTTAGCCTGGGGGCTGAATGGCGTTTTAGAAGACCTAAGGTTAGGTGAATACATTGGATATATCATATTAAATAGTGATGTCCCATTTTACATTATTCCTGTGACAACATTTGTTTTGTCTTCCATTATTGCTTTTTCTACGGGCTCTAGTTTTAGTACAATGGGTATTTTAATTCCCATTGTAATATCAGTTTGCCTTTCTTTTTATCATACTGAAGATTTTGAATTTAGTGTCTTTTCTGCTTCAATTGCATCTGTTTTATCTGGTGCTGTTTTAGGAGATCACTGTTCTCCTATTTCGGATACGACTGTGCTAAGTTCTATGGCAACAGGGTGCAATCATATTAACCATGTAAAATCTCAATTAGCATACTGTTTAGTTACTGGTGGTATTGCTGTGATTTTAATTTTACTGCAATCTGTATTTATGATGAATATAGGTTTTGTTTACATAGTTGGAATAGGGTTAATTTGGTTGATTATCAAGCTTTTGGGGAATTTAAAATGAGATACAAACGGAAATTAAAATTGTTTAACGAAAAAATAACCTAATTAATAGGTTAAAATTTAGGGATTAGGCTAAAAGTTATTGCATGGTACATTAAAAGGTTATTTATTTGTAAGTGAAATCGTTAACTAAATTATTACACCTCATGGATCAAACAACAGCGAAAGAAATTCTCAAGGACACAGACTATCTCCAAGATAGAATCCTTGTGATGGAAGACAGTAAGAAAAAAATTAAATATTGTAAAATTATTTGGAAAGGCTTTTCTGCAACACAAAAAGATGAAAATAATGAAGAAGGAGCCGCTCGAGTTAGAGTTAAAGACTTAATTTCTGGTAAAGAATTTACCGATAATCTCACAAAAGTGGCTCGACAGTTCCCTGAAGAATTTATCACAAGCAAGGAAAGTGCAAAAGCTGAGATTTTCAGTTTGTTGCAAGAGAACAAGTCAGAAACCAAAACATTAGATTGGATTGAAGGTTTGGTTACCTTTAACAAAGATGGAGTTAGCATTGAAAGATTGTTGACTGAACTATGGTTAGAGTCTAAAGTAACTAAAGCTAGATTCAAATCAGACGATTTAGTTGTTTATAATTCCCGCAAGTAGGTTGTACTTTGACTTTTAGTTGTTAATGCCGTCCCCTCAGGACGGCTTTTTTGTAATATGTGGCTTTGTTTTATGTTTTCCTTTGCTTTTTCTTTGCAGCTGGGAAAAGTACGTTGTTTAAAATTAGACGATATCCGGGAGAGTTAGGATATAGATTTAAATCTGTTGGAGGGTCGGATACCCTGTGGGTGTGATCTTCAGGATCATGTCCTCCATAAAATGTCCAAGTTCCTTTTCCATAATCTCCATGTATGTAACGGGCCGAGTTGATGGCTTTAGTTTCACCCATTATTAACACATCAGAGCGAAGGTTCGCTTTTCGAAAGGCTGTGGTTTGTCCCATGAAACCCTTTACTACTGATGTGTGATTTTGACAAAGCATTGTTGGCACGGGGTCCCACTTGGCACTAAAATCAAATAGAGTAAATACATCTCCTTGAATGCCCTTCGCCTGAAAAAGCTTATAGTGATCTTTAGTTGCATCGATGGAGCTGAATTCATATTCGTGTGGGTTATCAACCAAAATATAATTCTTAAATGCAAAGCCATTGAGGTAATCAAGTTTACTTTGCATATTTGGGTCGTCAGGGTCTCCATCGAACATAGATTTGCATATATCCACATTTTGAGCAGCTAATGCTATATCATATGAGTCTGTGGCAGCACACATTGCAAACATAAATCCGCCTCGAGAAACAAAATTTTTTATTTGTAAAGCAACAGCTAATTTTAAGTCTGATACTTTGTTAAAAGCGAGTTTTCCAGCAATTCCCTCATTAAAACGCACATATTCCCTAAACCAAGGAGCATTTTTATACGAACTCCAGAATTTTCCATATTGACCAGTAAAATCCTCGTGATGAAGGTGCAGCCAATCGTATTTTGAAAGCCCTTCTCGTAATATTTCTTCATCATAAACAACATCATACGGGATTTCAGCATAAGTCATTACTAAGGTAACTGCATCGTCCCAGGGCTGTTTATTTTTTGGTGAGTATACAGCTATTTTTGGTGCTTTTTCGAGTTTCATTACATCCTGATTAACCTCGGGTTTAGTAATATCAGACACTATTTTATTATATTGAACATCTGCAATAATCTCAAAGGATACACCGCGAACTTTGCATTCTTTGAGGATGTCATCATTTAATTTGAGGGCAAACGAACCTCCTCTGTAATTTAATAACCAGTTCACTTCGAGTTTACTTTGTAAAGCATAAAAGGCAATACCATATGATTTCAAATGATTTTTTTGGATTTTATCCATTGGAATAATTAGATGGGTAGCACTAATTTTTAAACTGATGGATAAAAAAATAATTAACGAAACACAAGCAACGATTTTAAAACTCAAGTTTTTTATGTTTTGAACAATCATAACTAAACTATTTGACTAGAATGGCAAGTCATCATTAGACATATCATTCATACGTGAGCCTTTTATAACGGTTGTATGGGCATTATATTCCTCTGAATTTCCATTTTCTGAAGGCACATTACCAAAATCTGAAAATCCGTCTTGATTCCAATCAACAAAACGTCCGAAACGTCCTTGAAATCGAAGTGGGATATTTTCTAAAGCTCCATTTCTATGTTTTGCAACAATTACCTCTGTTAATCCAAGTGTTGAATTTCCTTCTGCGTCTTCTGTAATTTCGTAATATTCAGGCCTATAAATGAACATTACCATATCTGCATCTTGCTCTATTGCCCCGGATTCTCTTAAGTCTGACAACTGGGGTCTTTTATCTCCTCCTCTTGTTTCAACAGCTCTCGATAGTTGAGATAATGCAATTACAGGAACGTTTAATTCTTTGGCGATTATTTTAAGAGAACGTGAGATAATAGAAATCTCCTCTTGGCGATTACCCCCATCTTTACCACTCGCACTCATTAACTGTAAATAGTCAATTATAATCATTTGAATATCATGCTGAGCTTTTAATCGGCGAGCTTTGGCACGAAGTTCGAAGACAGAAAGTCCCGGTGTATCATCTATAAAGAAGGGAGCCTCTGAAAGGGCAGCAACTTTTGCATTGAGTTGTTCCCACTCATGTTGGGCGAGATTTCCTTTTTTTAATTTTTCCTGCTCTAATCCAGATTCATTAGAAACCATTCGCATAACCATCTGCAATGCCGACATTTCCAATGAGAATATGGCAACGGGTAACTTATAGTCAATTACAATATTTCTCGCCATACTCAAGACAAGGGCAGTTTTACCCATAGCTGGACGTGCTGCAAGTATTAAGAGCTCTGACCCTTTGAATCCTGAAGTTAATTTATCTAATTTGTGAAAACCAGTTGGGATTCCATTTATTCCATCTTTTGTTTCCCCCGCTTTTTTTATTTGCTCTTTTGCTGCTAATATTAAGGAGGCCATAGTATCATGACTTTTCCGAATGTTTCCTTGAGCAACTTGAAAAAGTTTGTGTTCGGCTGAATCTAGTATGTCAAAAACATCTGATGTTTCATCAAAAGATTCTTTTATTATTTCGGAAGAAATTCGAATTAGTTCTCTTTGAATATATTTTTGAGAAATTATACGAGCGTGTTCTTCAATGTTTGCAGCGGATGCTATTTTAGAGGTAAGGTGTGCTATGTATGCAGGTCCGCCAATTAAATCAAGATGTCCCTCTTTTTCTAGCGCAGTTTTAACCGTGAGTAAATCTATGGGTTCACTTCTTTGAAAAAGACCTTGAATAGCGCTATATATTTTTTGGTGTGCATCTTTGTAGAATGATTCAGATTTAAGTATATCTATAACCTCTGTGAGTGCATCTTTTTCAACCATTATAGCACCCAAAACAGCTTCCTCGTAGTCCAGTGCCTGAGGGGGTATTTTTCCATGTTCTGCAATTAACTGTTCATTGGTTAATTTCCTGGTTCTTCTTGACTTTTTTGAATTCGTTGTAAATTCTTCCATAAATCAAAAGTAGTCATTTATGAACTATTTATTCATGACGTATTATGAACAAAAGGGAGTAATTATTGTTGATTATTTGTTGAAAAATAATTTAGAACGAGTTGCAAATAAATTAGCCTGAGTTTCAGTATTCAAAGGGTAAAATTCCAGGTTTTCCCCAAGGCTTCAAAATTAGTTTCAGGGAGATTTTTGAAAATCCCAAAAACAGTTGAGCCACTCCCGCTCATCGAAGCGTAAATTGCACCAGAATCATAAAGCTGTTGTTTCACTTTTTCAATTTTGGGATATTGTTTAAAAACAGAAATTTCAAAATCGTTTCTCAACTCATTCTTCCATTTTTCAATGGGTTCAGCTAAAATTTCTCTTATGTTGCAGGATGGTTTTTTGGGATTTACATGTTTGTATGCGTTAGCTGTTGAAACATGAATATTTGGATAAATGACAACAAAATGATAGTTCGATAAGTTAAGGTTGATGTCCGTAAATTCGTTTCCAATTCCTTCAACATACTTTACTCTATTGATTATGAAAAAAGCACAATCTGCGCCTAGTAGACTGGCAAAATTAAGTTGCTCTTTTTCTGAGAGTTGTAAGTGAAAAAGTTTGTTTAAACTTAAAATACAAGCTGCAGCGTCAGCTGATCCCCCTCCTAAACCTGCACCAATTGGTATTTGTTTAAATAGATCTAAATCTACGTTAGGTATTTGGTATTTAGACTGGACAATTGAAAATGCTCTCTCAACTAAATTTGGTTTTCCATCATATGGTATTTTAATACCTGTATTTGAAAACGTGGACTTATGGTTGTTATTTTTTGTGATTTCCAGTGCGTCATTAATGGGAACGGGGATAAAGACAGATTCAATGTTGTGGAATCCGTCTGGCCTCTTTTTGGTAATATGAAGTCCTAGATTAATCTTAGCATTTGGAAAAACTACCATGGTTTAAAATTATAAATAAGAAAAAAATTATAGCATATAAAAATGAATAAATTAAGAATAGGTAATAAGTAGGTGGTTAGCTTTTATCTCTTAACTCAAAATTATTAACTTTACTTCACTAAATTAATGTTATGGTCTACTTAGATTTCGAAAAACCAATTGCCGAATTACATGAGCAATTAGATAAGATTAAAGAAGTTCAAAATATAGGAGACGTAGATGTGTCCAAAACAATTAGTGATATAGAGAAGCAGATAGCTTCTAAAACAAAAGAGATATACTCAAAACTTACCCCGTGGCAGCAAGTTCAGGTTTCTAGGCATCCACAAAGGCCTTATACATTAAGCTATATTGAGAATATTGCTGATAAGGATTCGTTTGTAGAGTTACATGGAGACAGAACAGTTGCCGATGATAAAGCAATGGTAGGAGGTATGGCTTCCATAAATGGTGAAAGCGTTATGTTTATTGGGCAACAAAAAGGAATTAATACAAAAATGCGTCAATATCGGAACTTCGGTATGCCCAATCCAGAAGGTTACAGAAAAGCTTTAAGATTAATGAAGATGGCTGAGAAATTTAACAAGCCTGTGGTTTGTTTTATTGATACTCCCGGTGCTTTTCCAGGTTTAGAAGCTGAAGAGAGAGGTCAGGGAGAAGCAATCGCAAGAAATTTATTTGAAATGGCAAAATTAAAGGTGCCATTAATCTGTATTGTCATTGGTGAGGGTGCTTCTGGTGGTGCTCTTGGAATAGGAATGGGTGATAGAGTGTTTATGATGGAGAATACTTGGTATTCAGTAATATCTCCTGAAAATTGTTCAACAATTTTGTGGAGAAGTTGGGATCATAAAGAGGAGGCTGCAGAAAAAATGAAACTCACTTCAAGAGATATGAAGAAGTTGGGTTTGATTGATGGGGTAATTAAAGAGCCAATTGGTGGTGCTCATTCAGATCCTGATTTAGCGTATAGAAATGTTAAAAAGGCAATTCTTGACTCTTTGAAAAAATTAAGACATATGGATGGGCAAAAACGAATTGCCGCAAGAATCAAGAAGTTCGCTTCAATGGGTCATACAGAAGAGGCATAATAAATAAACCTTTTTTAAAGCAGTCATTTGACTGCTTTTTTATTTGATTTTCTTAAAATTATTTTAATTGACGCGTTTTTGTTTTCGAAAAAATCCCATATGTTGGTTAAATTTATACGTGTAATTTTTGTTTTTATTGGATTTATTAAAGTTTGTTTTGCTCAGAATTATTGTGATAAAATAGATTTAATGTATTCAATTTATAATCGTTTTCATATTGAAAACAAATTGGTCGATAAGACTTTTAAGCACGAAGTAAGAAGGGATTTTTTACACCGTATTGATCCTTACAATTTTATTCTAACTACAGAGGACCACTCTCAATTACTAACTATTCATAAAGATTGCGATTTTGTTAAAGAATCAGCGAGAGTATTTACTGTTAAGGTGGCAGAATTCGATTCAATTTCTTCAAAAATTCTAGAATCAAAATTAAATTTGACTGTTCCTCTTGAATTAACTTTATTCGAAACTATTGACGGCTCGGTAAATCAATTTGACAAGAAAAAAAGAGTTGAGAAAGTGCTGAGATATATGGTTCTTAAAGATTTATTTTTTGACTATGATTATGTTGATTTAGATTCTTTTAAAATTCCAAATCAAATGAAAATACAAAAGGATATTTCTGAGTTATTAAGTAGAAGAGTAGCGCGTAAATCCTTAGATTTTTATCAATGCTTATTAGGTTTTCAAGATGATTTTCTAAATTCAATCGGTAATCAATTTGATCCACACTCGGGTTATTTCTCAACAAACAAAAAAGAAGATTTCCAAGATGCACTTTCAAAAGAAATCATATCATTTGGATTGTCCTTTGGGGAGGACGATGAGGGAAATATTATTGTAGCGAGCTTAATGCCAGGTGGCGCCGCCTGGAGGACTGGGGATATTCATATTGGAGACGAGGTCTTAGAAATAAAAATAGGAACTAAAAGTTCGAAAAAAATATCATCAATGTCGGTTCGAAAGGCCAACACCATTTTAAAGGAAGCTAAAGGTCATAATGTTGAATTGGTTTTGAAGGCTGAGGATGGAAAGGTTTTTAAAATTGATTTGCAAGAAGAATCAACAGAGGTCGAATCGAATATTATTTCCAGTTTTATTTTGCAGGGCGATAAAAAATTTGGGTACATAGAACTTCCTGGATTTTATACAGATTACGGAGGTTTATTTGGTGTGGGTTGCGCAAATGACGTCGCCAAGGAATTAATAAAACTTCAAAATGAAGGTGTTGAGGGAATTATTTTAGACCTGAGGTACAATGGTGGCGGATCATTAAAGGAGGCTTTGGATTTGGCTGGAATATTTATTGACGAGGGTCCTTTTGTTATTTTGAATAAAAAATATGATAAACCACGGGTTAAAAAAGATAGAAATAGAGGTTGTATTTACGCTGGTCCATTAACAGTTATGGTAAATGGTGCCTCAGCTTCAGCCTCAGAAATTTTATGTAAAATTTTTCAAGATTACAACAGAGCAATAATTGTAGGTGGAAAAACATTTGGTAAAGCCACAGCACAAAATATAATTCCATTAGACACAACATCTTACACTGAGAGACTCTTTCCAAAAGGACGTCCAAATGTTGACCTAGGTTACACAAAAATTACAATTAGCAAAATTTATGGAGTTGATTTAACAACTTATCAAAAAAATGGCATAAAGCCTGATATAATCATCCCGCACTATTATGATGGCTTAATTCACAGAGAATCTGATTATGCAACTGCACTGCTGGCGGATAGAGTTGAGAAAAACATTTATAATTTTAATCCATTAAAAGAACTTCCTATCGAAGAATTAAAAATGAATAGTTCAAGAAGAATTAAAAATGATTCTATTTTTAAGGAGTTAAAAAAATTAAATATTGATTTGGTTAAAATTCACGAAAATTATGATGTCAAGATTCCTATTTCGTTAAAAGAATATCAAACTTTCTTGGATGAGAGAAAAGCGTTGGGATTAAAAATTGATTTGTTAAATTCTAAATTAAATCCGGCTTATAAGGTATTAAACACGGAGTTTGAAAAGGAAATAATTGAATTAAGTGAATATTCCAGAGCTAGAAATAAACGAATAATAAGTACCTTAAACCAAGATATTGAGTTAAATGAAGCATTTTTAATTTCTCAAGAATTAATCAATACAAATAAATAATAAAATCAATACAATGAAAAAAAGTTCAATAGTTATCTCGCTATTTTTTATGTTTTTAGCATCTGTATTAATTGCACAAGAAAAACATCCAGCAGTTATTTATATGGAGCAAGTTTCGGTCGTTCATAAAGATATTTCAAAGCGAACTTGGAATTATCTTTCTACAGCCGCAAATTCAAAAAATCTAAGAAAAATAAATAATAAAAGACTTAAGTTAGTTAAAACCATATCTGATGCCAGAAAGGAGGTCTCAAAAATGGATAGCTATGAGGGTAGTACCGATTATAGAGATGCTGTAGTTAAGTTTTTAGATATTAACGAAACTGTAATGAATGAGGATTTTGGAAAATTAATGGATATGGAGGAAGTTTCCGAACAATCTTATGATGCTATGGAGGCTTATTTTTTAGCAAAAGATATTGCGAATCAAAAACTTCAGGATGCTGGTGATGCGTTAACTGCTTCTGAAAAGCAGTTTGCCGAAAATAACGGAATTACCTTGACTGAATCTGAGTCTGACTTGGGAAAGAAAATTAAAGCTGCTAGTGAGGTCTTTGGTTATCACAGAGAAATTTATCTAATATTTTTTAAGGCGTTTAAACAGGAGGCTTACCTAATATCTGCGATGGGTGGTAAAAATATTTCTGCTATTGAACAAAACAAGAATGCTTTAATTAAAGCTTCAAAAGAGGGCGTTGAGGCGTTAAATAAAAAAGAAGCTTTCAAGGGAAATAAACTGTTAATTTATGAATGCAAGAAAGTTCTTGATTTTTACATAAAAGAGGCAGAAAATGATATTAAATTATTAACTGATTTTTTAATTGAAAACGAAAAAATAGGTAAAGCTCAAAAAACTTTAGAAAAAAATAACAAAAGAACTCAAAAGGACGTTGATACCTTCAATAAAATGGTTAATGAGGTTAATGCTAAATCACAAAAGGTTAATCAACAAATGGAAAAATCAAATAGTAAAAGATCTCAGTTGATTGATGGTTGGAATAATTCGGTTCTTCAATTTACCAGTAAATATGTTCCTAAAAATTAATGTGTTAGATACACCACTTTCAAAGGCAGTTTATTTTTAACTGCTTTTTTTCGACTAAAGCCAAGAGAAAGTATTTAAATGTTAATTTTAAGTCGAGAAAATAGATTCGATGGCAAAAGTATCATTAGTAAGGAGTTTTCTAGCCTGTAAGTGTCCCAGATGTAGAAGAGGAAAGGTTTTTACGCATAAAAATCCATATCACAAGAAATTTGGAAAAATTGAAAAAAAATGTTCTGTTTGTAATTTTATATATGAGATGGAGCAAGGTTTTTGGTATGGAGCAATGTATTTTAGCTATGCATTTGGTGTGCTTATCTCTATTCCAATCGTAGTTCTACTTTTGTTAAAAACAAATTTAGAGATATTTCAAATCACTGGAGTGATATTTTGTGTGCTTGTCATTTTATCGCCTATTTTATTTCGCTACTCTCGAAGTGCTTGGTTGCACGTTTTTGTGTGGTATGATAAGGAATGGTCTGGGAACGGTGAGGATAAAAAAAAGTAAAGCTAAATTTTGTAGCCTTTATTTGGGTGAAGTTCGATAAATATATACTGCAACTAGAGCGAATAGTATATTGGGGACCCAAAATGCTAATTTAGCAGATATTGTTGATTTCTCGGACAATATTTCTGCAATTCTCAAGAAAAATACAAATGCTAGTGCTATTAATAGTCCCTTAGCAATGTGCATTCCTACACCTCCTTTAACTTTTCGAGAACTAATACATGCGGCAATGAGAACTAAAATTATAATTGAAAATGGGTTAGATGTCCTCTTAACTAATTCTTGCTCATATTTTCCCAAATATCGTGAACCGCGCATTTTTTCTTTTTCGATAAAATCATAAATATCAAATAAGTCCATGGTTTCAACTTCAAATGGACTCCTGTGAAATTCAGTATTATCAAAACAGAAGGTGGTGTCTTTTCTTGGTCCTTGAGTAAGGATTTCTTTGTCACCATTAATTATTCTTTCTGTCCACGTTCGAGCTGACCATTTCTTTTTTTCATGACGCCACTTAATATTACTAGCAGTGAAACGATACAAAAGCTCTCCATCAACAATTTTTTCCAGTCGAAATTTATATGCGTTATCACTCTTGATGTTGTAATTATTAACAAAAATATATGTGTCTTTTGCAACCTCTCTGTGTAGTTTAGAATTGTCGATTCTTCTTTGGTGTCGATAAATCTTTGCTTCAATTGCAATTCTTTTTTTATTGGTAATAGGAATAAGGAGATGACTCATTATTAAAGAGATAATAAAAAGAACAATACCCCCGAATAAGTATGGTCTTAAAAATCGTTTAAAAGAAATTCCTGATGCTAGAATTGGAATAATTTCTGTTTTTGACGCCATTCTACTGGTAAAGTACACTACCGTTAAGAAAGCTAATATTGGCGTAAGAAGATTGTACAGCCATGGAATAAAACTGAAATAATAATCAAAAATTATTTCTTCAATTGTAAATTGGTCAAAGTCATCAATTTTTTCTGAGATATCAAAAACAACAGCAATTAGTATGAATAAGAAAATCATTAAGAAGAATGTTCCTGCAAATTTTTTAAGAATATATGCATCCAATTTTTTAAACATTATAATCTATTGGTTACTTTTTTAATCATTTTGTTTTTCCAATTGTAAAAATCTCCATTAATAATGTATTTTCTAGCTTCACTTACTAACCACAAATAAAATGCTAAATTGTGAATGGAACAGATTTGTTTTCCTAAAATTTCTTTAGATTGAATTAAATGTCTTACATACGACTTAGAGTAAAATTTATCAACATATGAGGTTCCGAATGGATCAAGTGGTGAGAAATCTTTTTCCCATTTTTTGTTTTTGATGTTAATTATCCCCTCACTTGTGAAAATCATACCATTTCTCGCATTGCGAGTGGGCATTACACAGTCGAACATATCAATACCCAACCCAATGTTTTCTAATATGTTTTCTGGTGTTCCAACTCCCATCAAATATCTGGGTTTATTTTCTGGCAGAATAGAGCAAACCAAATCAGTCATAGCATACATCTCTTCTGCTGGTTCACCAACGGATAGACCACCAATTGCATTTCCCTCTCTTTCAAAAGACGCTATTTTCTCAGCTGATTCAATTCTTAAATCTTTATATGTGCTTCCTTGAACTATCGGGAACATTGTTTGACTGTATCCATAGAGTGAATCTGTCCTGTCAAATCGATCACAGCATCTTTTTAACCATCTATGAGTCATGTTCATAGAATTTTTCGCGTAATTGTAATCACAAGGGTATGGTGTGCATTCATCAAACGCCATTATAATGTCAGCTCCAATCTCCCTCTGAATATCCATTACTTTTTCGGGAGAGAACAGGTGGTGGGAACCATCGATATGCGACTGAAATTTCACACCCTCTTCTTTTATTTTTCGCGAACCGCTTAAAGAGTAAACCTGGAAACCTCCGCTATCGGTTAAGATTGGTTTATCCCAATTCATGAACTTATGTAATCCTCCTGCTTGATTTAAGGTTTCAACGGTGGGTCTCAAGTATAGGTGATATGTATTCCCAAGAATAATCTGGGCCTTGATGTCTTTTTCAATTTCTCGTTGATGAACAGCTTTTACTGTTCCAGCGGTACCTACAGGCATGAAAATTGGAGTTTTTATTACTCCATGATCTGTTACTATAAAACCTGCTCGAGCTTTAGAATCGGGATTAGTCTTTTCTAACGTAAATCTCATTATTTGTAAAGATAAGATTATGAGAGCAGTTTTTTGTTGGAATAATCACTATGATTCTTAAAACTGATTTGGATTCATTTTCTTTGTAGATATGAAGTTGTTTTCATGGCTTGAAATTATATTCGCTTTTTGTTCAACTTCTCTAATCGGATACTATTTATTCTTTTGGGGAAAGCTACTTTTGTATACATCTAAAAATCAGTCTTTTTCAAACCTGCCGTTTGTAACTGTTATTATTTGTGCTAAAAATGAGAAACATAATTTAAAGAGGTTTATGCCGAGTATTTTAGGTCAAGAGTATCCATTATTTGAAGTAATAGTTGTAAATGACGGTTCTTCAGATGGAAGTATGGAAGTTTTGAGTCAATTGTTAACGGAGCACAATCATTTAAGAGTATATTCTTTTAACGAGAACAAAACCTCCTATGGTAAAAAGGAAGTTTTGGAATTTGGAATACGTAAAGCAAAATCTGAATATTTAGTTTTAACAGATGCCGATTGTAGGCCGAACACTAAGCAATGGTTAGCAGAAATGGTAAATGGATTCTCAGATGGAAGTGAAATTGTATTAGGAGTTGGGCAATATGAAAAAGAAGACTCAATTCTGAATAAATTGATTCAATTGGATACAGGGTTTATTGCGATGAATTATTTGTCTTTTGCACTTGCTAATCTTCCATACATGTCTGTTGGCAGAAATGTGGCATATAAAAAGGAGTTGTTTCATAAGGTAGGAGGGTTTCAATCTCATTATGATATTCCAAGTGGTGACGATGATTTGTTTATTAACGAACTTTCAAAAGATGTAAAAGTTGCTATTGCTATTTCTCTCGATTCACAAACTATTTCAGTACCGAAGGAAAATTTTAAATCCTTTTTTTTTCAGAAAGTTCGTCATGTTTCCTCGGGTTTAAGATACAATAAAAGAAATAGTGTTCTTTTGTCTTTTTTTTACTCATTATCAGTGGTTTGGTATTTACTATTACCAGTTGTTATTTATTATTCAAATCATTTATTCGTTATTTCAACAATCATTATTTTAAAAAAACTTACAATGTATTCTTTAATTCGAAGAATATTCATTAAAATTGGAGTTATTGCAAAATCGAGAATGGTTTTGATTGCTGAATTTTGCTCGGTTTTCATTCACGATTTGGCGGTATTAGTAACAATTTTTAAAAGCAAAAAGGGAAAATGGTAGTACCAGGACCGAATTTGTCAGAGAAGGCACTTCACGATTATAACTTAGTTCGAGATGCAATAGAAAATAAATCTCAGAGAGCCTATGCTGAGTTAATGGATAGATATCGTGACTCCATATACTTCATGCTTTTGAAAATGGTTAACAATAAGGATGATGCTGAGGATTTAACCATTGAAGCCTTTGGAAAGGCTTTTAAAAAGTTACATCAGTACACTCCCAATTATGCATTCAGTACATGGTTATTTAAAATCGCATCCAATAATTGTATAGATTTTATTAGAAAAAGAAAAAAAAATACTTTTTCGATTAATAAAACTCTAGAGAATGATGAGGGGAGTGAGTTAGAGATTGATTTGAAGTCTGATGCACTTGATCCAGAACAAACGTTTATGCGTGAGCAAAAGATTCAAATCATGCATGAAGTGGTAAGAACATTAAAACCTCGATACAGAACTCTTGTGGAGCTTCGGTACTTTAAAGAATATTCTTATGAGGAGATTGCTGAACATTTGGACATCCCCTTAGGCACTGTTAAAGCTCAACTGTTTAGAGCTAGAGAATTTTTGTATAATATTATGTCTAATACTCAAGAGAAAATTTAACAAACTATCTTAGTTAAACTAAACCTCAATTTTCTTGTAATCTTGAATTCAAAAAGTCTGAAGAATTAGATGTTACTTATGTCCTTTTCTTTTGCTTTATATTTCCCTTTTCTCTTTAAAGCCCGAATACAAATATATATTCCAGGCAGCCAAAAAAATAATGTGTAATATACAATTAAATCATTTTTTACTAGGGCTCTGATAAAGTAAAATACTCCAACAATTAGAAGAATAATTCCAGAGAAAAGTCCTCTTGCTTTAAATAACCAAAATGGACTCCAAATTTTTGTTTTTAGAAATGCAGTTCGTTTGAATGGCTTTGTTTCTGAAAAATCTTTTTCTTCTTTTTTTATCATTCAGTGATATTCTATGTTTTAACCTTTCACGAAGATTAAAAGCCCTCTAAGTAAATCACTTTTTTTGTTTCAAAAAAATCTTCAGAAAAATAATTTTTTAATTCAAATGATTTATATGGTTTACCTGCTTTTTTTATTTCCTCAGTTAGATCTCCTCCTTTTAGGCACAGCAAACCATTGGGTAATTCGTTAAAGGATTCTTTTGAAAATTTACCTTTTATCCAGTTGTTAAATTTTGGAAGGTATGTTACAGCTCTGCTTATGATAAAGTCGAACTCAAATTTTACTTTTTCAGCTCTTTTTTGAACACCTTCAACGTTTTTGAGGTCTAATTCCGTTGCTACAGCATTTACCACCTTAATTTTTTTTCCAATTGTATCTACAAGGTAAAAACTGGATTCTGGAAACAAAATAGCCAGAGGAATTCCTGGAAACCCCCCTCCTGTTCCTACATCCATTATTGATGTTCCGGCCTTAAATTTAATAACTTTTGCTATTCCCAATGAATGCAAAACATGACGAGTGTATAGTTCATCTATATCTTTTCTAGAAATAACATTTATTTTGGAATTCCACTCCTTATATAAACTGTTAAGTTGATTAAATTGATTTTTTTGCTTTACGGTTAAGCATGGAAAATATTTTAAAATTAAATTTAATTCCATATCAGGAAGATTGCAGTTGACTTAGTTTTTTATAAACTCCATTTTCAATGTTTACCAACTCCTCATGCGTTCCTTGTTCGGCAATTTTACCTTTGCTCATCACGACAATTGAATTGGCATTTTTAATTGTGGATAATCTATGAGCAATCACAACTGATGTTCGGCCTTCCATTAATGTATTCAGTGCATCCTGCACGGCGAGTTCAGATTCGCTATCTAATGCGCTTGTGGCTTCGTCTAAAATCAATATGGCTGGGTCTCTTAAAATGGCTCTTGCAATGGCAATACGTTGTCGCTGACCACCTGATAATTGAATGCCTCTGTCTCCAACTATTGTTTCAAACTTTTCAGGAAATTCATTTATAAATCCCAGAGCATTTGCTTTTTCAGCCGCAGAAACTACCTCCTGATAAGATGCGTTTGGTTTGCCGTAACGTATGTTTTCTTCTATTGTTCCTCCCAATAAAATCACTTCTTGAGGAACAAAAGCCATTTGGGATCTTAATTCATTTACTGGATAGTCTTTTGCATTTTTTCCATCAAAATGGATTTCACCATCATCTAATGTGTAAAATTGTAAAAGAAGGCTCGCAATTGTAGATTTTCCGCTACCTGAAGACCCAACCAATGCAATTTGTTCACCAGGATTTATGTTTAAATTTAGTCCATTTAATATTTGAGTTTCTTTTCTACTGGGATAGGAAAAGTTTAAATTTTTAAGCTCAATTCTTCCTTTTAAGAATTTGTTCTTTGTCATCGGTTTGGAAGTATCTATTTTTTCTGTTTCCTGCTGAATAATGTTTATTAAGCTTTCTGTAGCACCAATAGATTTTTGGATTTTAGCAAATAAATCGGGTAATGAACCTATTGAAGTTCCAAGCATTACAGTAAACAATATGAATTGAAAGAACTCTTTCTTTTCGATTACCCCTGAGTGAACCATTTCGATACCTTGCCATATTATGAACACAATTGCACCTATAAGTATTGTAACGATAAACGCGACAAACACACCTCGCCATAGGGCAACTTTCATATTTAACCTTTTTATGTTTGTTACGGCTGAGGAGTACTTTTTGAGCTCAATAAACTCGTTGGCGTAAGCTTTTAAACTTTTAATTCCAATTAAAGCCTCTTCAATGATATTGTTAGATTTGGCTGTTTGATTTTGAGCTGAGCGAGATATTTTTTTGATAAACTTTCCAAAAAGCATCGCTGTAATGGCTGCTACAGGAATTACAGCTAACATTATTAAAACTAGCCTTGAACTTATAATAAAAATATATATTAAACCAATAATCACAATAATTAACTGTCTAAGGAATTCAGCAATAGTAGTTGTGAGCGTTTCTTGTATTTGTTCAGTATCATTAGAAATTCTCGAAATGGTTTCCCCTGTTTTACTAGTATCAAAGTAGGCCATCGGAGACTTTATTAATACCTCAAATGCCTTTTTTCTGATATCTTTTATAGTATTGTGGGTTACATTATGAAATGTGATAATTCTAAAAAAACTAAATATAGCCTGTAAAGGAAGTATGATGGCAAGAATAGTTAAAACTCCATATATATTATCTGTACTTGCGAAATTCCACTCCGTGTTAAATTCTGATGATTCGGCACCAAGTATTTGTCCTAGGAAAATGGGAAGTGATGCTGATACTCCACTGGATAGTAAAAGA
>MDTG01279570.1_pt1 | contig 16944 bp, 23 predicted proteins | sample 811421 | NCBI WGS metagenome assembly MDTG01 (sample SAMN05326645, study PRJNA326480) | marine metagenome | isolation source: seawater | place: Pacific Ocean: South East | collected 2011
AATTTAATTTAAATTAAAAAATGTCGCCCCGTCCGCGGATCTTAATTTAATTTAAATTAAAAAATGTCGCAAGAGCACCGTCCGCGGATCTTAATTTAATATAAATTAAAAAATGTCGCCCCGTCCGCGGATCTTAATTTAATATAAATTAAAAAATGTCCCGAGAGCACCGAGCCCGGATCTTATTTTAATTTAAATTTGAGAGTCCGTGCCTCGGTATCATTTAATTTCTTCCATGGATTCGACACTCGCGCACATATGGGTATAAAGTGGCAAGTGTGTTCGACGATGAATTCGTCGGAAGCTGAACACCAACTCCAAACGGCTTTGCGACATCAAAGGCGTGAAATTTTCCAATCGTTCAACGATGCCGAAGCCCGTTTGCAACAGGAATTACAGCGAGTCTTGGCGTCGAAGCCCGAGCTGTACGAAGTAGCGTGGGCGTTTCTCTTGGGCGTATGGGCTTCACTGCTATGTGTGGGGATTGCGCTGTGCTGCGCACAGGTCTGGCATAAACGCCACGCGGCTCGTCAGCCGAAGGCAGCATAACTGTTCATGGATATCACAGATGATGCACATATGAGACTTGGTGAATATAGGAGACGGATGTTGCAAATCATGTCCGAAGGTCTACAATGTTGGACCACGGCAGCGCTGCTTCGCGAAGCCACACAGTTGGGCCTTGACGGCAAAGAAGGCAAGACCTTTGAAGCCACAGTGCCCGAGACATTCCGAGGCGACGTGCTCGGCCTGCACGTCGGCGCAGCCCTCGACGAAACCGTCGCCGTCAAAACCTTTCGCGCCAAAAAATCGGCCAATCGCATTCTCAAGGAAGCGCGGTTGCAGCAGGTATGCGCGGCCAAGCAGGTATCGCCTCCCGTGTTGGGCGTCTCGGTGTCCGAGAAATACATTGTCATGCCGAAATTGGCGTCCCTGCCCGTGGACACGTACCGCGGCGCCGCGTTGCCCGAAGACCTGCAGTACGCGATTTGCGCCCTGATGGGCCTTATGGACGAGGCGGACGTCCTGCACAACGACATGAACGCGCGCAATGTCATGCTGGACAGCCAAGGCCGTCCGTGGATGATCGATTTTGGTCTGGCCAAGGCGATGACGCCCAAGGTGCGCAAGAAGAACGGCGCGCATCCCAACGTGAGCGTGACGCTCTGGGGACTCGTCCGCGGGTTTAAGCGCTACAAAGTGCAGTGCCCGATCATGGACGCGTGCCTCAAGTCCGACGACCCATTGCCGTACATTGAACAGGGCAAGGCGATACTCAAGAAGAAAAAACGCCGCCAGCGCAAACGCAAACGTCGTCACGACTCGAAGTGAGTACTTATCTTGGCGTCTGCATAATTGCAGGTCAACTCGTCGTTCTTTTGAATATCCCGCACAGCCACGAGATGATACCCAACGACCTTGCAGCAGGGTGTCTCAGAATGATTCACGAATTGGCCGTAATAATCGTTGGGCAACACGCGCGTGTAATCAATGTCCAACGTGACAATGGTCTGACCGCGCCGAAACGCTTGCCGCGCAAAGAGTCCTCGGCCACGAATGCAAGACCTGGCAACGCGTACATACGGCGACTCATAGCACTATTAAATACGTTTAAAAAAAAGTTAGATGAATCCGTATATAAATGCTTGACTCTCTGGACAAGACATGTTTGAAGATGTGTGCGCCGTGTCGGAAGACCGTACTGCCAATGGCCGCGTGCATCATCGTCTGCTCGTGGCCGGTGGCCGTCCGCGCGCGTACACGCGTTCCGTCGACGCGGCGGGCGTTACGCACGCCAAACACGCCGATGCGTATCGCGTCCTGCCCGTGCCCGACGGTTTTGCGGTGGCGGGGCAAGACGTGTACGGCGCCACGGCCAAGTCGATTGTCGTGGCGGACGGACACGGTCCCAACGGCGCTGACATGGCATTGCGCGCTGTCTCGATGGCGACCGCCGTCGACGATTACGCGTTCGGCTGTATCACAAATCCGCGCCGCGTCGAAGCCGACGTGCGCGAGATTGTCAAGGCGTATCTGATGGACGCGCCCGACACGCGTTCCGGCGCCACCTACGTGCAAATGTTGTTTCACCAATGGCGACACAAACGCTGGGTCATCACGGTCAACGTCGGCGATTCGGAGGCCCTGTTGGTCGATTCGGCCTCGGTGTTGCAATGCTCAATGGCACACAACTGGGATGCGCACGACGTCTACCAGCGCTACCGAACAACGTGCGCTGGGAGACCGCAACCGGTGTGTTACAATCGCTGGAACGCGGGCAAGTACGCGATGACCGGGCCTGGCGGGTCGCACACACCGATCATGCTGTACGATGCGCACGGGCAGCCGCGGTGGGACAATGCCGAATTTGTCGCGAACAAACTGGCGCGGCGCGGCCGGCCCTTTGGCACGCAGTCGATTCGTATGCCCACGTATGCGTATGAAAACTGGGGGTCGTGCGTCTGTGTCAACAATAAAGCCTTGGGCCAGCTTGTTGCGTGTTACGGCGACCAACGCGAGCGCCAAAAGACCGGGACGTCGTACGATATGATTCATGTCTATATCCACGAGCTGGCTTCCCACGAAGACGTCATCGCCATCGTGCAGAGCGACGGCGTCTCCAATGCCAAAACGTTGCAAGAGTGTGGCCGCCAGGCATCTTGGCCCGCAGCGTCGTACATGCGTGCGATTCCAGAGCCCAAAGACGACATGTCGGTCGTGATCAGCCGCTGGTCTCCGAAAACGACGACTCCATGTCCAACGCCGTCAAATGTTGCCGGCATATCGGACATTGTTCGGCAGCGGTCAGCGAGGCCGCCATCCCATGGCCGTGACCGACGATAATCGCATTGTGCGAGACTTTTGTAGGCGCGACGTAGACATGACAGTACAGCATGGCTCCCGCCAGCCCCACCAGACCCATGAACAGCGGCGTCCACCGTACCACGTGCGGGAAACGATGCTCGCACCGCACACACCACAGCGCTACACTTTGCAACACGATTTGAGTGGCCTTCGCCAGAAAGCGTTGCCGTTGTTCGCGACTGGCCATGGATTTGTTGATCACAGTGGGTTTGTATTGACCGACCACGAGCAGCAGCAGCATGACGCCCAGGCAGGCGTCCCAGGCAAAGACGAGACGAGCCAAACACGCGACGGCCAGTACTATGTTGGCCTGTTTCACCGCGAGCGCGGCCACGAGGCCTGGCAGATGCAGCCAGGCCACTGCCGTGTGCCAGCGGCAGAGAGACCACACCAGAAGAACGGCATGTGCCAGTGTGTTGGGCTGCAATCGCATCCAGCGTTGTGTCGGAATGCCCCCGACGGGCGCGTGTTCTGCCAATATAAAGTGCAGTGCCGCCGTGGTTACGAGCACACTGCTCCAATAGACGTCGACGCCCACCGTCAGATATTGTACGCTGAGCACCGAAGCCATGGCCAGTACGCACGTGAACACGACTGCGCATTGGCACCACACCGCGTGTTTGCGATACATGTGTCCACACGTTGCCTCATTATATATTCCGCTTGGCATAATAAATCCATCCGGCGACCAACAACGCCGCCAGTACGCACACAAGAACCAAAGCCCACCAGCACCACGACTTGCGCATCTGACGCAAGGACCGCTGCGTTATATATTCTGTTTGGGATACAAAATCCATCCAGCGGCGAGCAGTGCCACCGTGACAATGTCTTCGTGCTCGAAAACGTCTTTGCGTAGTATAATGTCGGAACACAAGGTCGCCACCGGGTGCAGGCACTCAAAAATGGCCACTGCGTCAATAGACATGGTCGCCGTATACGACGAAATGATCCAGTTTTTACATGCCGTGCCAATCCCTGCGCACGCGAGAACGAGAAACCATTTGTCGGGCTTGGCCAGAAATTCGGCGGAGATGTGTTGGGGCGTCCATACAATCATGGCGGCAAACAACGTGAGCACGGACAGCCCCACGCCGTGGCGCATGTACAGCAGCGTGTTTGTGCGGGGCAACATGACAAACCATTTCGACAAGGCCCATACTTGAAGGGTGGCCGCAAGCAAGGCCACCCATATACGCCACAGGTCGGTTTCCTTGTGGTACCATGGTGACCACAGCCAGACGGACAGCGTGCCCAACATGGCACACTGCAGGCCGGCCAGACGATAGCCTTCCAAACGCACGCCCGTCTTGAGGGCGACAAAGAGCGGAATAAAGGGCTGAAAGGACACGGCGATACGATACCCTGTGAGCAGGACACACCACGTATACGCCAGGGCCGGCAAGGTCCAGCCCAACGTGGAAAACGCGAACCACCATCCGAGCGTGTGGGGTTTTCTCTTGGCGTCGCCGGACGGCATCATCCACATGAAGACGTACACGATGAGCATGCGTAGCCAGTGCATGTGAAAAATCGAGGTATCCGGGTCGTTCACAATCATCCAATGCAGGACATTGTCCCATGCCGCATGACCGAGTGTAGCCACGACCAACGGCAGTAACATTTACCGTCGCATTGGAATTTATATACTATATAATGCGGGTTGTTCCGACACAAATGCCCTGGCCCGACAAAGCGTCGGTCACGTGGCAAGAACAAGTGCGGACTATGTCCGCGGTCGTGTCCGCGATCTGCTTGCTCACCATGACAGTCGCGATGGTGTCGGCCGGCGTGTATACGGTCAACGTCGTGTCGAACATCGAACATCACCATGGCTATCTCACCTCGGTCATGAAGAACAGCAAAGAAACGTTGTCGTCGGCGCACGACCTGTTGCAATCCGACCGCATGACGCCGTTGATGGACGACTTTCATAATTTAGTGGGGGTCATGTCCGCACTCGCGACATCCTTAGACCAACTGCGCGTACAAGAAGTGCTGCAAGAGGCAGAAAATTGGCGAAACATGTCGAATCATGCGATGGTCAAATTAGCAAAAACGATATTAGAGAATTGAGCTATTGTGTTTTAGACGCTTTATTTGTATACACTGTGTTCGTACTCCCACACGTCCAAGAATACATTCCAAACCAGGTCTCCAAGACCTCGTTTCAAAATGTGAACTCTCCATTTGACACCGTGCCAATTCAGCGTCGCCGCGTCGACTTTCACAGGCGTCCCTTTAAACAAATCGTACACCACAAACACGGTGTGCAACAACTGCATCGCATTGACGACAAACGACAATTTGTCGACCCACGCGGCGGTGCATTTCGCCTTGCCGTGTGCGATGCTCAGATACGCGGCAGACTGGGCGGCAGAACCCGGGGGACTTGAATACCGCTCAAAATAGGTATCGACGGTGACGCCGCACCGCTTAAACACTTCAAAGACGACGATATTGCGCAAGTCGTTGAGCATCATATTGCCAAGGGTAGATTCGTCCAATGGCAAGCACTGGGACAGGACTGCTGCTGCGCGCGCGCGATGCGTGCCTGTCAAACGCGGCGCCATCTCCACGGCCGTCCGTGCAATCTCTTTGACACGCTGGCGCGTGGACTCGGACGCGTGGCAAAAATCACGCTCAATGACCTGGGCGAAAAAATGGCACAGAATGTTGCCCGAACCCGTCTCACGCAATTCTCGATTGCTCGCAATCAACTTGTTGACTTGTTGCACCCACACCTCGTGCTCCGTCTCCCAGTTCATCGTTAGGTTTACGGGCGGATATATATGCTAGTTTGGGACGTCCGTTGGATTTAAGTTTGAACTATAAAAGCGCGCCGACTCAGAGCACATATGTTCCGCGTACTGTTGGCACTCTTGGGGTGCACGGTGGCCCACGCGATCTGCTCCGTCTCGCACACAGATATTTGGAATTGTGTTCTCAAAGACAAATGCGTCAACGTGTACCAGCTGCATGCATTATCGATGCGCCATGGCAAAAGCTCGTTGCATCGGCCGTTTATATTGGCCATGGAAGGCCCTAAATATAAACGCCTCTTCTCAGATTGTGATATGGACCATAACGGATGCCTGGACAAAAATGACATCAAGGCTGCGGGCAGTGGCTGTCAGCGCTCGTGTATGTGGCGAAAAGCGGTCAAAGCGACCATGTGTCACACTGGATGACGACACACTGGACACGTATTGTGCTCTGCCAGCCATGGGCGAATGCACCGGGGATGGAACGCGTGCATGCACGGCAACGCGAGTCCCTCGTGAGCACGAATACTCTCAAAGCAAATGGTACAGTCTTGTTGCGTCGCTTCACCCGCGGGACGAACACGCGGCTCTGTGCGCACGGGCGGCGCGACAGACAGTCGGTGCGTTTGGAAGGCGCGCACCGCGGTTTGCAACACGTGTCGGGACACGGAACTTTCGACGATTTGCACGTCGCGAGACCCGTGGTGAATGACCACTTTGATGCGCCGACCGCCCGCACGCATAAACGGCGACATCACCGTGACGATCGAATACGGCGGGGAATACAGAATGGCGTGTTGCCGCAACAGACTGTGCAACTGCAATATATCTTGGCTGGCGTCAATCTGGAACGTACACTCCGAGGTCATTGTTTCATGAAAGTTAAATATATTTGTTTATACGCGTTTATGGCAACTCGTCGTCATTCCTCTGTGCGCAACGAATCGACGAGTTGTTGGATTTTGGGCCGGATTTTCGGCAACGTGGGAAATTCTTGCGCAAATGCGATACCGCACAAAAACGAGATGAACATGTAAAACATGGACGAGACCAGACGCCTTCCATTTATACGGACGGTGGCGGGACAGAGATCGGAATCTCTCCGGTGAACAGCGGCGACTCTTCCTCCTCGTTTCCTTCTTCGATGGTCACGGTTGGGCTGTTTTTCAGCCAATAGCTTTTGACATAGTCCCCCACGCTGGGCAGTGGCAAGGCTTGACCTGCCCAGACACCTAACAGCATGCCGACCAGAAACTCAAACATGTGGTGTACGCACGGCCCTGGAAATACTGCAGACACGCGTTGACAAAAACGGATTCAGGCCATCGCCGTGAGCGAATGCGCCACCACGCGCCAGCGCACGCCTTTAGGGACGGCCTTGCGCAACCACTCGACGCCGTGCGTGTCAAAGTGGGCTTTCAATTGCGCGCACGTGAATATGTTTTCGCGAGAGAGTGCTTGGGACGTTTTGGGACCGATGCCTCGCAGTGCGGTGACCGGCTTGTTCTCTTTGCCAGAGGCCTTTTTGACAAACGCCAAGCGCATGGCTTTTTTGATCCGAGTCACTGGCAACAACAGGGAACGCGCCGGCGCGTGGGAACGCGCCGGCGTGTCGCGGGGCGGCGGCTTTTGCGCGTGGACAAATGCACAGAGTTCGGACAGGGCAACGGCGTCGTCGATGGCCACGTGGGCATTGTAGCCGCGTTGGAACAATTTGCGATAGAGAATGGGCTGCGAGTACGACTTGTGTCCCGGTAGACGTTTGCGAAATTCGCGCAGAGTATCGATCTCCTCGACCGTGTACACGATGCCCGTGCGCAGGCCACACCCTTTGAGAATCTTAAAGTCAAACGAACGGCCGTTGTGCGCGTACCACGTCGGTTCTTGGCGTGTGAATTTGAGCAGACCGCGCAATGCCTCGGCCTCGGTGACAAACGTCGGCCCCAGTTCCGGGCGATTGTGCCAGCGGACGAAATCCTTGGCGCGATTGGTGGTCGTGCGGTTCAGCCACACCTCGGGCGGTTCGTCCTTCAAAAACATTGCAGACGTGACAGAACGCCGCTGCACCAGTACCTTGGACCAAAAGTTGATGGTCGCGTCGGGGCGCTGGTACATGCCCCGCAAGACGCCAAACAAATCCTCTGGCGTCTTCAGGCGCACGTCCCGCGACAACGGATTGACCAGACAACCCCATTTGCGCGTAATGTCCGACACATGCACGGCGCCCACCTCGATGATGCGCGTTTCGAAGCGCTTTTGACCTTTGGGCCGCACGGTGTCGGGGACTTTGGAGGCAATCGTGGTCTCCAAATCTACACAAAACCCAGTCTGAAACATTATAGAAAATATAAAGGCATTTAAATAGTAGTGTATGTTCATTCTTCGTCGTCGGACTCGTCCGGGAGCGGCACTGTCTCAGGCACGGCTGGAGACCGCGCCCAGGCGGCCACCAGACCCACAGCAAGAACAGCCGCCAATCCAATGTACAACAGTTTGTTTTGTGACATGCCTCGTGTATATGTGTATTATTTATACCGTCTATTTGCAAGCCGCGCCGAAGAATATCGTCGCAAAACAGATCACCGGCAACAGCATAAAGAGGAGAATGAGCAATTTGAACGGCAACCACGTCATGCGCTTGCAACATCGAAAGTGGCACGAGTCGTGCGTTTTTTGACGCACCATGAGGACGTTTTCGCGGTATGTGACGAACAGCTTGTCGTAAATGTCTCCGGCCACTCCGGGCAAATAATTAAAGTACTCGCGCTGAAATTCATTGTCCATTTCCATGAGAAACTCCATGGCAATCGTATTGAAAAACGCGTTCATGAAATCGCCGTCCGCGAAAATGCACCACAGGTTGGTCATGTACACCAGCAGATTGAAGCCAAACTCTTGAAAGGTGTCCAGCATGACAATGTACGACGTCGACGGAATCATCTTTTTGCGGTGCGTGCGGTCGACAATATTGTCCCACAGGAAAAACGACTTGATAAAATAAAAGAGCGCAATCGCCGCCATCAACATCTTGCCTTCCCACGACGCCGTGTTGGGACACACGCCGCCGGTGTGCGAGCGCACCTGATACGACAAGATGGCCACGTACATCAACCATTGGGTGACAAACACCAAAATCGGCAAGGCCAACAGCAGGCTGAAAATATGCGAACAAAACACCGTGTTGCGCCTTTTGAGGGCAGCGCTGTGGCGGCCGCTGGTGATGTGGTACGCAAAGAGACTGAACATGCCAAACTTGGGGTCGGACAGCACCAATTCGGTCTTTTCTTCCAGGCTGATGTCTTCTGCGGGCGCGAGTTGGTTGTTGGGAGTCACGCAATCGGGCAAGACTTTGCGCTCTTGGTTGGGCCCTGTAAAGGTATCGCCGACAATGGCATTTTTGACGTGGGCGCGCAAGAATTCGACAGTGGTCATGCTACACGAATGGTTAGGGGCTAAATACGCTATACAGTTATTTTTTACGAGCACGCTTGTGCTTGCGGTCGGCCAAGGCGTCTTGTGCCTCGGATTCCTCGAAATGGCGGACGTCGTTGCCCATGACGGTCCACCCGGGCGACGTTTGGCGGGCAAAGAGCTCGACGCGCGGAATGTCGCCCAACAGGCGCGTGATCATATCGCGGACGATGTCCGGCTTGCGCGAATGTTGGCGGCGCGGTGTCATCACCACGGGCGTCGACGAATCGTCGAGCAATGTCAAAAAGTTTATGCGCTCGTTGGCGGTGGCCTCGTGCACGACCGAGGACATGGACGACGCGCCGCGTTCCGTCTCGTCGGGCAACAGCCGTTTGTACGACGCGATTTTGCCCTTGATGGCCACCAGACACAGTTCGGCGTTGGAGCGCGTGTAGTAGCCGACGCCAAACGCGGGGCGCGACCCATCTTTGGTCGTCTTGACCCAGTTGACGAAACACGTCTTGTACTTGAACCCCCATGCTTTGATGAGCTCGAGCGCCTCGGCCAAGAGAGGCATCGTCGCCCATAAAAACAAGGCGGCGTCGTCGCGGGTGACGCGCATGACTTCGGGTCCCAGGGCACACAGGGCGCGAATCGACATCGACGGGTAGATCAAGGTGCCGTCTTTGCGCTTGAGCACGCCGTTGCCCACTGTCTGTTGGTACGCCCATGGAGGATCGGCGTACACAATGTTTTGCGAATCGGCGGGAAGGGATGCCAACTGTTGGTCGATCGTGGCCATCGTGACTACATTAGAGGGTAGATAATTTGATTTAAACTTAAGTTGTACTTATTATGCATCTTCGCCATAGCACTTGTATCCGCGCGCCGGCGTGCACCCCACGTAGATGACGAGGTTTGAGCCCACAAGGTCGAGCACTGCAATGACGAGACCGGCCACGGCGACCGCGTACACGTTGAGGTCCTCAAAGTACACGTTGTTGCGCACGTTGTTCTCATCGTTCAAGTGCTCGACAGAACCCATCCAGCCGGCAAGGCCGGCGAACAGGCCAACGTTGATGGCCGAGAACACCCACTGCGCCATAAAGTGCACGCTGATGCCAAAGCCTCTCCAGTGCATGGCGACAGACCACACGAAGAGCAGCGCGTTGACCACGGCCGTGGCGACCGCGATGTTGAACATCTGCTGCTGGGCGTTAAACAGCTCCAGATCGGCCTCGGAGGTGATGTTGAACTCGCCGTCCTCTGCAGTAGGAATGCCGACAAAAGCCAAGCAAGTGGCGGCCGGCTCGTCCGTGTCGGACGAGGCGGCGGCACGAACCTTTTCAGCCTCGGCAAGTTCCCCGATTTCATCAGTCGAGATCGGTCCCATCTTGCATACCTGGTACCGGGGCAGCGAAAAGGCAGTGGCACCGGTACCCTGTTCCACACCAACGTTCAAGGTCGCCGCGTACAGCGACCCGAGCAGAATGAAGAGGACGTACAACACATTCAGGTAAAAGGCGCGAGCTTCGTAACCGTGGTCCTTGAGGTAAGCCATATTTACATTTGCACAGGTCTGTTTATATAGCGCCTTTTTTTAAATCGCGACGTCACGTCGAGAATGTCGCGCCGCATCCACACATCGACTGGGCGTTCGGATTGTCAAACACAAAACGCGCCCCCATAATGTCCTCGCGCCAGTCAATCGTCGTGCCCAACACGTGAAATATGCTCTTGTTGCACACGTACAGTGTTCCGGGCCCAAAGGACACTGGTTCGGCCTCTTTGACGTGGGGCGTGCACGGTTCGAGGACGTACTCCATACCGTTGCATCCGCCGGCACGACAGTGGAACAACACATGGCGCCCGCGTTTCACGATTTGTGTGGCGGCGGCGGCGGTCAGGTGCACGGCCATACGCGTAAGACGACGGCCGCCTAAATAGTTACAACCTTTCGTTCCAGTCGTCCTCGGCAAAGTCTTCGTCGAGCGGCAGGACGATGGGTTCGAGTTCTTTGACCGTCAACGCATTGTACACGTGGACGACTTCGGTCAACGATTGCGTCACGTGAATGCCGCCGCAGCGCCGTACCCCTATGTACACCAGAGTCGGTACGAGCGCCAGCGGCATGATCAGCAAGGTGATGATGACCCGATGATGATACGCGCTCAATAATAGCACGACTGCGGCCAGCAGGTACAAAAAGGTGATCTGTGGCAGCACCGACAGGTCTCTGAATACATGCAAGACAATGCACCCGACCCACAACAGCATTTGCCAGGCGGGTGTTTTTTCGAAGAGACGTATGCACGTCATGAAGACGATGGGCACAGAGGTGACGACGACCGGGCCGTCCGGCGGCAACCGCACCGACATGTACTGCACAATGACCCAAAAGGTCACACACGTCAGATGCAAATGCGCGTGCCAGTCCTGGCCATTTTGCATGATCACAAAGCACGCGCATCCGCCGACCACGGCGATCGTCGCCGTCATCAAGAGGCCGCACAGACCCAACACCACCACGGCGTTGGTCCACTCGAGGCCATCGAGACACAATATTGTACACAACAGAATGTGCTGTGCCGACCAGGCCACGGTGGACCACTTGTCGTGCGTTTTCAACGCGTTGTGCAGCATCAAGACTTGCAACTGCCATAGCGACACGACCACCATACAGAGCAGGGTTAATATCATGCACACGATCGACACGTATCGAACTTGGGTGTCCAGAACTGCGCCCAACAAAAACCACGTGTACCCCAACAACAAGTAGAGGACAAACACAAAACGGTCCAACAGCATCGGTGGTTGTGCAGCCTAAATATACATAAGTTACGATTATTGGAAACGGGATTCGTCGCAGGACGGAACGGACACGTCATGAATGCGCTGAAAGCCAGTGTATTCTGTGATCTGACCCGTCCCATGTCGTTCCGTACCACAAAAGGTTTCGAAGAACGCAACGTCACGTCCGTCCGAAGCTTTGGCAAGAGCACGTATTTTCGCGGTGATTATGGCATCTGGTGTGTCGTCACGCCGCCGTGCCCTGTTCTAAGCGCCAGTGTGAACCGGTTCAGGGACGGCGAACACGTGCTGAACATTCAATGTCCACAAGACTGGGCGGATGGCGTGATCCGGCAGTTGAAAGAGGCCGTGCGCCTCGCTCGCCCGCAACAGGCGGACTTTGAGGCGTATTGGAGGCAATGTCACCTGCCCAACTTTCAGGCGTTGGAAATACGTACCAAGTATACCACAAAGAGAAGCAAGACGTTTGATTATGTAAATATCTACAACGACGCGACGGAACTCACGGGAACATGCGACATATGTGCAGGCAGTGTCGTGCAGTGTTCTCTGAGTTTTGAACTGGTGGAGTATGAACAAGACGACGGTGTATACACCGGCATCGGCTGTAATTTCGGCGCGGGCATACGCGTCGTTCGGTTGGGCGGTGTGCCCGATGCGATCAAGCGACCGTGGGATTGGTCTGGGGTCGATTTTGACACGCTGTCGAGTCCCATGTACGACCACCTCCGTGTCAAGACGGGCGCCATGGGCGTCATGGATGTCCGCGGGCGTGTGGCGGTCGTGGAGCCGAAACCGGCCTTTAAGGACGCCATGCGCGATTTTCACGCCCGCGCCGGCGCCGACGCCTGGGACGACACGATCACGATGCCCAAGTCTATCGAGCCTGGATGCGTCGCCGTCGCCACAGTCGTCCCGAGCCGAAACAACACGCGCATAACGTGGACAGCGTCGGCTCTGTCGACGGCGCGCCGTCAGAAACGTCAAAAGTTGCACGGTGTATCGGCGACGGCGGCGGCGAAAACGGATGGCGACAATACGGGCAGTTCTGCTGGTAGTCAAACCAGCGGTCGATACACTTGAAATGAAAGGTATGCCCACAAGACAAGGTCACCTGTGCCCACATGTCTTTCAAGCACACGGAACATTCTTTTGGCGGCACCAGGATTGGATTGAACACATCGACACGTAAGCGTTCTGCCATACATTTGTTATTTTCAGTATTTATACCATGTTTCCTCTTGACACACCATGCCCGCCTATCCCGACTTTTACAAACAGGTGGCCAATCGCGCCGAAATCGAGGCCCTGCTGGAGCCGTACGACATGCACGACTGCATGACGGACATTGAATTTTTTCCAGAATTCGTGCAAGACCTGATCGACGACCATCCACACATCAAACACTTGGACACGGTGCTCGAACGCATGCTTCAGTATGCACTCGCGCAAGGCGGATTCGGGCTATAAAACAGCGGACGCCCGACCAATGACGACGCGCATCGTGTGCCGCGACGGACTCGCGTACGTCGGCGAGTTGGCCGCCGCAGACGCTCGCCGCGTCCATCTGCTCGGGCACATGCATCCGATTTGGACACGCAGCATTCAAGACATGTTTGTGTGGGACGGGCGCTGGCGGCGTGTGTTGGGGCACGTGTCGACATATGACAGTCATCTGGAACGCGGCGGCACACTGTGGCCGGCGGAATTTTATACGATTTTATACACAAACGATATATAAAGACTCTTTTTTTTTAAATACAATGAACCCAGTCAGTGTGCTGTCGGCCCGGGGCGTGTTGTCCGCCTCTGTCGTGCACGAGATAGAATGCGGTGCTCACGTCGTGCTGGAGGACGACGGCGCACTGTACCGGACATGGCACGCGCGCGGCGAAGAACGCCTTTGGTCGGAACACTGTTCGTCCATGCCCGTCTTTGACGTCGTCGGCACAACGGGCACTGTCCTTCTTGGCACATCGCCCGAGGGCCACACGTGGTTGCAGTGGGAACGTTCGGCCCGCTGTACGTGTGCGCATTGTGTCGACTGGTTCTGGTATGTGTTCACGTGCAAGAACCAAGGCCCGCAAGGCTCGTCGTATCGCACCGAGTCTAATCCTATTGTGTTGCGCCATTTGAGCGCCGACGCGTGCCGCCGTGCATGTGAAAGCCCACTTGTTTGATGTCGGCGTGCATGTCGTCGAGACGGTCGTGAATCGGATTCTTGCGACACATTTCTAGAATTTCCGAAATGATGTTGGGCAAATACGAGATAGAACTCATGATAATAAAGACGATGGCGACCTTGCCCATGTCTGTTTTGGGCGACATGTCTCCATACCCCACGGTCGACAATGTGACGAAAATGAAATACAACGTATTTCCAAAATCTTCAAACCCGGCGTCACACTCGTCTTGCAGGGCGGTGCAGGGTTTTTCGGCCACAAACATGAGTGCGGCGCCAGTCAGCGTGACAAACATCAGCTTGATGACAATGAGAAAGCCCGCGCAATGTTTTTCGGTACAGTGGCGCTGCAACGGCAGAATCATGTGCAGCAGGCCGAGAAAACGACACACGCCGCCCAAATTGTATGCAGAGTAGTGGCCCGTGGGGACCAGCGTGATACACGCGACGGACAAGCAGGATACAATGTCGACGGCGAGCAGTACCGAGCATCCGAGGCGCGTACGCGTGGCGAGAGCGGCGGCGGCCTGTGTGGCCAGATGCATGGCCAAGCCCGTAAACAGAATCGTTTCCCACGTCATGATCCAGCGTATGGTGTCTGTGTCTTCCGTAAACCAGGGCGCACAGTCGGGCGATGCCTGGTGAAATACGGCATCGCGCGTCACAAAGGGCAACCGGTGCCGCTCGGTGATGTTTGTGCCGTCGCAGCGCGCCACGCACGTCTGGTTGATGTCGATCGGCGCGCCGAGGGTAAGTGGTGTACCACAAGCATCGACGATACACTGTTGGGTCACGGCGCGCACCCACACGTAACAACTTTGCGCAAAGACGACGGACACGTACAGTTGATAGGCCAAGCTGTTGACCGTCTGCATGGCGGTGAGGCCGTAGCGATGACCCACACCTGCGGCAAGACAGATGACGACAAAAATGGCCGAGGCTACAAAGGTGGCGAGGCCGCGAAACGAACCAAACTCGAGGTGTACGTATGTCGAATCGTCCCATTCTGTCAGAGTCGACCACAGCGAACACACGCCGGCGACAATGGCGCTCAGCAGCACGAGACTGTCTTTCCACATTGGTTCACCTGTAAACTTGTTTATATGCAATGTGACAAAATCCCAATATTTAAAGTTCTGGTATTTTAGCATATGGGTTTTTCGACACAAACGGCTTGATGGCCGACACCGAGTTGCCGTGCTTGCGCCGTTCTTGGACGATGTGCGCCACGGCGCTCGGCCCTGCAAATGCCAACTCAAACCAGCGCCGTGCCCCGGGTTTGCCGATGACGCGGCTCACCACGGTCGGATCGTCAAACACCCAGTACTGGGTGTCGACACTGGCCTTGTGGTATTGCATTGCCAGCCCGACCTCGTTCGGATGTATATCTTGGCCGCCAAACGTCTTGAATGCGTGCGGATGGGCAAATTGCAGCAGGGAGAATTTGGGCAGGCGCCAGAGTGCAATGGCCTCGAGGCACACGCGCCGGTTGTTGCGTCCAATGGGGTGGAGTTTGCCGTACAGCTCGGGGTGCAACGCGACGACACAGAGGCAAAATATTTCGTCTTGGAGCATGTTGTCCGTCACGGGAATCTTGGACCAGGCTTTCCACACCTTGTTGTACGGAATTGCGGCCAAGAGACGCAGCACGTAAAACGACGCCATTTTCTCGTACGGTTGCAGATAGTCGGGGCCGAGGTCGAGTCGCGTGGCGGCGTCGGCGACGGCCTGTTTGCAGTACGGCCGTGTCAAGCGGGCGGCACAGTGCTCGTAAATATGTTCGGGGCCATCGGCCGCAAACCCCAGCGCAGACGCCCAGCGCGCGAACGAAAACGGTATATGCCAGTTGGAAATGACCTGGTGCGCCGTTTTGTACGTGTTTCCGTCGGGATGCTGCCAGTCTTCCTCCGCTACGGTGACAACCCACGCAACATCCTGGAACGCGCGCATGACGAGGGTGTGTGGACGTCGTTATATACACGGGTCTCAGATTTCAATTTAATTTAAATTAAACGGTGTCGACTATTTAAGGATTTATTGCACTTATAAATGCAACGCATACTCGTGACGGGTGGTTGTGGGTTCATCGGCAATCATTTATGCCGGAAACTTGTACAAGAAGGACACCAGGTCATTTGCCTCGACAACTTGTTTACTTCCGAGATATCATCCATCGCCGACCTGTTGGGACACCCCAACTTTGAATTCGTTCGACACGATGTTACTCAACCCTTTTTGTTTGAAATTGACCAAATATATAATTTAGCGTGTCCTGCGTCGCCTGTACACTACCAGTACAACCCCATAAAGACGTTAAAAACTTCCTTTTTGGGTACAATGCATGCGCTTGGCCTGGCAAAACGCGTTGACGCCAAAATATTGCAAGCATCTACTTCCGAAGTCTACGGAGACCCCATGGTCGCAGAACAAACCGAATTCTACTGGGGGAACGTTAATCCTATAGGTGTGCGCAGTTGTTACGACGAAGGCAAACGCGTTGCTGAAACGCTGTGCTTTGATTACAAACGTCAGCACGACGTCGATATCAAAGTGGTACGTATTTTTAACACGTACGGGCCTAACATGCACCCGTACGACGGGCGCGTCGTCTCCAATTTTATATTGCAATCATTAGCTAACAAGCCCATCACCATTTATGGCGACGGGTCACAAACACGTTCGTTTTGTTACGTCGACGACTTGACCGCTGGACTTATCAAAATGATGGCGTCTGAAGAATCTGGGCCCATTAATCTTGGCAATCCGAACGAAATGACCATTTTGCAATTGGCAGAACTTGTCATTCGACTAGCAAAATCACAGTCCGTCATTGAGTTCCAAGAATTGCCTAACGACGATCCTAAACGCAGAAAACCGGTTATTGCGCTCGCAAAGGAGAAACTTGATTGG
>MDTG01236494.1_pt1 | contig 16936 bp, 1 predicted proteins | sample 811421 | NCBI WGS metagenome assembly MDTG01 (sample SAMN05326645, study PRJNA326480) | marine metagenome | isolation source: seawater | place: Pacific Ocean: South East | collected 2011
GGAGGAGGAGGATCGTCGGCGCGCGGAAAGCGCGGAAACACCCTCCCCTTTTACCCTATCTCTTTTTTACATTAATTGATTCAAAAAAGGGAGGCGAAGAGTCGCTTTTGGAAACGGGAGATCAAAAATCTCAAAAAAAATCTCGTGGTCGAAAGGTGTCGAAAAGACTCTCGATCTTGCCTCACTTTTACTCATATATTATCGAGTTTTTTCGAAAGTATTCGCGCTCCGGGAGACTTTGATCACCAGAAGAAGAAGAAGAAGAAGAAGAAGAAAGCAGTTCAGATGCGTGTTCGTGTGATGATACTACGACGTGATGTGCATTAAAAAGAAGCCGCGGCGGTTTACTTGTCCTCCTCGGTGTCTTCCGCCTCGGATTCGATTTCGCGGAGTCGGTGTTGTTCTCCTTTTGCCTTTGTGACGACGCGGTGTTTTTCTTGGTGGTGCTGCAACTCTGACGCGCCTTTTTGTGCCGCCATGGCAACGACCGCCGCCGCTCGTTCGTATTCAGCCAATTTAATTTTCAACGACTCCGTTTCCCTTCTGAGTTGGTCGACGTCTTCTTCGCCGTCGTCCGTTCTGCCCGGCGCGGCGACCGTTCGTTGCCCAAACGCGCCTCGATCTCTTACCGGAGCACCTAATAACATTCGGTTCCCACGTTGGTTAGAAGTGACCAATTCACTCATCAATGCCAACGTTTCCGCCTCCGGACGCATCTTACTTTGGTCCGCGTCCGTGACGTTCGGTGAGACGTGGATAACTCTCGGCCAACCGACGACGGCTTGGCCACCCACAGTGACCCACACGACATAACTCCCAGCTTTCGAGAACATCGATCGGAATTGGCCTCGGATTTGGCTTCCTCCTCCCGACGAAGTAGATTTGGAGTGCACCTCCTCGAATCGCACATCTCTCGGTCCAGACGCGCGAACTTCGAGCGTTTGCCATTCCTTCCAAACAGTAGCGTTGCCAAATCGGTCTCGTGCGTGCATTTTGATGGTGAGCAAATCGCCCGCGCGCGCATTGATCTGACCAACGTTCGGAGTGATACCAGAACTGCTGTTGGAAGAAATAAACCCTTGGTCGTCGTGTGCACCTTCGACGGTGGCAATGCAATGCGCCGCCGCCGCTTGGCCGGGCGATACGCGAACTTCGATCGGCGCGCCTTTGACCGGGTCTCTTTTATACCCGGACCAGACGTATAAGGTGTACCTCCCCGCCACTCTCGCTTCGAATCGAACGTCGCACGATCCATCTCCAGCTTCCACGGTTTCGATTTCTGCTGGGCCCGCGCCAGATGCTTCCACTCGGAACGGTAAGGAGTCCGGATACGCTTTCAAAACGTTGCCGAATTTGTCGCATCGCAAAATTCTCGCGATACCAACCATGCCGGCTTCCAAATTGCGCAATCCGGAGGCGTCGATTTGACATCGGTTCGGATCAGCTTCCGCAGCTTCACAGATACCCAGTAACGATCTCCTCGAGTCGTCCGCAACCAACTCGATTTCGTATTTGCCAGCGATATCGACAAAGTACGAGACGACGTACGACCCGTCACCTTGGTCCAAGATGGACCCTTCGGTTTTGACAATCGTATCCTCGCGCCTTTCGACGCGCTTGTCCTCGGCTTTGATGATGGAGGTAACAATGCATTCAATCGGGGAGCCGCCCATGCGCAAGCGATTGCCTCGATAATCGCGCGCACGTATGATAAACGAGGAACGCTTACCTGCGACGCACTCAGTCTTACCGGAACCGGTGATTTCAGAGAGTGGTAAGCAAATTTCAGCCGGCTTGACGTCGCACGTAAACGGAGAGCCGACTAGCGGCTCGCCGTCGAGGTTGGCGAATAAAGTGTGTCGACCAACCTCTGGCCAACGAACGACCGCGCGATAACGGATTTTATCCTTAGTTAACTTCAACGGAATAATTGAAGAGACGCCAGATGGGGATAATAACCGAGCGCAGACGGCTTCTTTGCCACCAACTTCCCGATGCGAGGCGTCAAAGTCTGTCGATTGTAACGTAAACGCGGTTTCTGCCCCGACAAAGAACATTGGTTTTGATTCCAAGCATTTCAACGTCAACGCGTTCACTTTACCGCGGAGGCACTCGATGATACCCGTACTCGAAACGTCCTGTGATTTCGTACCCGTCGCGCCGGTGACGAAGGAGTTGAAATACATGCGAACGGATTGTTTTGGTTTTTCACCTTTTTCCGGCCAGCATTTCAAGTGTACGGTCCACTTACCGCTCTTCGGTAAAGTAAATCGTACGGAGTAGGTCCCATCCGCGTGATCTTCGATGATAGCTTCAACTTCTAAACCTTCGTCGATAAAATCGTTCGATTTCAAGACAATCTCCACGTTATCGCCGCCTTCCAGTCTCGCGTTGCCGAAGGAATCATTCGCTAAGAAAATCGCGTGCGCAGGAATGCCCACGCGAACTTGCTTCTCGGCCAATGCGTCGCCTTTCAAAACGGAAGTCTTCGCGTCAATTTCGTTCGCAACTACTTGTAACACTTTCGGGAAGCCGGTGCAGATTTTCCCGTCTACCGTCGCGCGTATAGAGTACGATCCAGCTTTAGTAAGAGTACCCGAGAATAATTTTTCGTTTGTATTCGTTGCGTTCTTCTTCTTCGCGTCCTTCTTTGAGGCTTCTCGCAAGAGTAAATCGCTCGCACCGGCGCAATCAACGCGGACTTTTTGGTTCGCGTCGAAAGAACACGCATTCCCATAGGGATCAAACGCGTCCAAGTAGGCGTCAATTTCTCGTCCAGCTACGGCAATTAATACATCGCCTGCACGTTCTTTCACGCCTTCAACTCTCGCCGAACATTTTGAACCGTCCGCCGCGCCGGCAACTAAATCGAGTGTAATCGGCGCCCCTCGGATGGGCGATTCGGCTTTGCCGCCTAATTCCCACCATTTCTTTTGGTTATCGGCAGTAAAGACGAGCAATGTGTACGAGCCACACGCGGTAGCACGGAATCGAGCCACCGCACTTGGTCCGTACTTATCGTTTGGATTGAAGTTGTCGATTATCCCAATATCTGCTTCAACTGTACCCGGCCCATCGCCATCAGCAACGATGGCGAAAGTGGACATCAAATCCTCGTGTTTCGGCGGCGGTACGATGTTTCCATGCTTATCCGCACAAATCATTGGAATTTCAACGACATCTCCCGAACGCCAGACGTATTTCTTCAGCGGTGTTTTGATAATCTCGTACTTCTTTTCCTCTTCAGCGGAGGCTTTCAATTTTTTCTTGCCATCGCCGGCGGTGACGATCTCCTTCCTCGTTATGGCGTAATCGAGAACAGCGCACGATTTCGGGTCAACTTCACCCGGTACCACAATAATACGCGCTTTTCGTTCTTGACCGGCACATGTAATAGACAACTCGTGTGGAGATGCTTTCAAACACGTGTAGCGAATGGCGTAAGACCCGTCGCGTAAATCTTCAACTTTCGCTTGGATGGGAATCTTTGAAGTTCGTTTATTCGCAATGTCCAACTCATATACCGCGCAGTTAATCTTCGCACCGCCTTTAAAGATGCGCTTGCCGGCTGGGTTCGTAGAAAGCATGATAAATTCGGCTTCAATACCCGCCGTGGCTTTTTGCCACCCATCGCCTTCCAATTTGGAAGATGCAAGGACTACGATAGCACGATCCGCGGCACGACTGCGCAAGTCGTCATCTTTGACCAAGTTGCAAATTTGATCCGCATTAGCAGGTGGTAAGGCGGCGATGATTCCATCGGCGACGTCCACGTCGAGACCATCGAGAATTTTAGCCGAGACGTCTGGTTCCAGGGCACCGGCCGCAAAAACGTTGGCCACCGCGGAAGGTGGCATGTTCTTGATCGCTGTTCGTACCGTGTCCATGTTGCCAGAAATGCTCGAGAGAATTTCGCCAGCTCTGAATGGATCGGCCGCGGCTAAGATTTCTGAAACGCGCTTGATGGCATCTTCGTCGTCAGTTTCCAAGATCGCGCGAATAGCAGCCGATGCATCGTCTAAAGACAAATACTTCAAGCATGCCGCCGCCGCTTCCGGCGTCATCTTTAACAACATTGCTGCTCTCTTCGCTTCTGACATATTCGTCAAGATATTCGCCGCAGTTTCAGGTGTCAACGCAGAAACGATATCGGCCGCGTCTTTCGGCGTCATGTTTCCAATCGCTTGAGCGGCAACCTTCGCGTCCATGGTTTCGAGACAATCGATGCACGCTTTCTTCGACGTCGCTTTTTGCTCGGTGTCATTTTGCGTGTGAACGTTGTTGCCTTCGTGCCACAACTTGAGCAAACAATCCGCGACGACGCCTCTCGATTTCGTCGTTTCGTGTTCAGCTTGCTTTTGGTTCGCCCAGTTTGGACCGTATTTCGATAAACTTTCTAAAGAGGAAGAGATGGTTTTCGGCGTCGCTTCCTTCACAGACGCATTGGCCAAGATTTCCGTCCCCCGTTTCGGCGATAAGTTGTGCAAAATCTTCCCTGAATCTTTCGATTCCATACGCGAATAGACTTTGGATCTTGTCGGTTCTCGTATGGAATACAGTAACTCACTCGCCGCGTGTGGGTCTAACGGTAACAGCGCTTGTAAACGCAAAGCGACTTCGTCTGGTTTCATAAGCGCCAAGGCGGCATTCAATTTCCTCGCGCCCTCCGGAGACTTGGCAAACATGGAGGACATCGCACTTGCGCTTTGCTGTGGCGTCAATTTTGAAAAGATTTCCGCCACTTTGTCGGGGGTGTATTGCGAAAGAATTGCAGCTAACGCCGACGGAGGTTTGACGCGTCGCAAAATGTCCATGACTTTATTTTCGTCTTCAATCATCTTCAGCGCTTCCACCGCGGATTGCGGATCCAAAGCGCCCACTAAGGAACCCGAGGCTTCCAAAGACAAGTTTTCCAAAATATTCGCGCGATCGCCTCGTTTACAGGACGCAAAGACTCTCTTGGCATCTTCCAATTCCATTTGAGAAATGGCTTCTGCGAGTTTATTTGGGTTCATGTTAGCGATAATTTGCGCAGCGCGTTCAGCATCCATGGTCGCCAAGACGGCTCCAGCAGCCGCCGCTCGCATGTCAGCGAGAGCTTGCGCGGCAACCTTCGGTGGCACACCTTCCAAAGATTTAGACGCTCTAAGAGTAGCTGACTTGGATGGTTTTACGCCATTTGCACCCCACCTGTGCTCTTTGATTTCACCCGATGAAGATGCGCCGCCGCCGAGCACTTCGCCGCTCAAGTTCACTGGCGGCGGGGAAACCACCCCCGTCGCCACCAAATTCTCCGCCAAATCCGCAATCTTCGTCCCAATACTCGTAGCTCTTAACGCTTCGTCTAATTTTTCCGATTTTGGTTTTCCAGAAACCAACAATGTGGCATAATGTTTCGCTGACAAGTCAATATCAGTCAACGCCATGACACTCAACGCCGCTGCGGCGACTTCTGCGTTCGCCGGCGTCGATTGCAGTTTCCACAACAAGTTCGCCGCGACGTCGGAATTCACTCTGGATAACACCAAAGCGACTAATTCCGGATACAAATCCGTCAAGTTTGGCATGGCAGCTAAAAGCTTTGCCGCGTGATTTGCATCCAGAGCGCCAAAGGTTTCGCGCATCAAGTGCGGGTACTCCTCAGTGAATCGACTCATGATCTCCGCAGCTTTCCTCGGAGACATCGATCGCAAAATATTCGCTCTGGCTTCCGCAGACGCATCGGATAAGATGTTTGCCGCATCTTCCGGGGTCATACGCGTCAGTAACGTCGCTGCAGCCATGGGTGAGATGGCGTTCAAAATCTTCTCTCTTTCTTCAGGAGTCCCGGCATATAACGCCGCCGACGCGTTGTCTTCCTCCATCGCAACAAACGCCGCAGCCAACGCGCGTTCGTCTTGCATAGATGCCAATACGCTCGCTGCTTCATCTGGTTCCATCAAATCTAAGCACGCACCAGCTAAGTTTGGTTTCATCCCACAAATCATTTCCGCTGCCGCTTCCAACGAGGGTTGGTTGCGCAATGCGTGCAACGCAGCTTCGGCTTGTTGCACAGTAATTCTTGGTTCGCTACTGTTAGCGCTACCAAAGATGACTTGGTGTTCACTGGAACTTGTCGCGTCGTCTTCGTCATCGTTTTCGTCTGCCCAATCGAAGTAATCCGGAAATGGCCCGTGCGTGTCTGTACCGTACACGTAACCAAACGCGTTGTTCGCGCGCACCGCCGAGGACGGCGCGCGTTCGCGAGCATCTAGCATAAACTCGTCATACGCTTCTTGGTTCGGATCGCGAACGCGAACGACAAACGGACACCCTGGTAAGATGTCACCATCTAAAGTTACGCACACTGAGTGGTTCCCAAGCTCCACCCAAAACAGTTTAGACCAAAAATGTCTCGATTCTGGATTGAACACCACAGGCGTGTTGAACGCTAAGCCAGATGGCGTGTGTACCGTGCACACGATAGCCTCGCGTCCGGACATAACTCGAGACGGATTCGCTGGTTGGACGAACAAAGTTTGCGTGTCGTGTAACTCTGGGCGTTCTCCACCAACGCCGCGAACGACGCACTCGCCGGCAATTAAAACACCTAAAGATGGCGAGAGCGAATACCTGGAAATTTTTTCCTTGACGCCATTAACGCTTAAATGCAGGTCGTGTCGAATTGGTTCGTCCATTTCAAATCGTAAAATGTACGTACCGTCGCCGACATCTTCGACGTAACAGTCAACATACCCATCTTGTTCAGTTTTGACAGTAGCTTCGACTAAATCGCCGCCCATAGAACGCATGTTACCAAATACATCGGCAGCTTGGAGCATGAGCGTGGTTTCCGTGGCCGTCGTGGAGCGTGACAAGGCTTCGCCAGAAATTATGCACGCGTTGGCGTCAGCCGGACCGGCAACAACTTGGACTGTTCGAGGCCATCCAGCACAAGAGCTGTCGCCAACTAATGCGGAAACGCAGTAAGTCCCTGCGTCCGTGAAGGTAGCTGAGAAGGCACCAACATCATCTCCAGGCGCAAAGGCAATCTCCGTTGGGCCTTTGCCGTGAACAGCAATGCGCTCGCCGCCGGTCCATTGCGTTTTGTTCCCGTGCACGTCTCGAGGTAAGACGTAAACGTTGACTTTATCGCCGGCAACAATCGTGGCAGGTAAGGAGGCATCAGAGTCATGTTCACCCAAGCGTTCTTCACCTGCCGATTCATCGAGAGGATCGATTTGGAGCGCGATTCTCGCGACGCACGCCGCTGGGAAGGTTTGAGTAGACTCGCACTCTGCGACAAATGTCGCCACGAGTTCCGGTTCGGCTTCTCCTAGGATGGCACCACCACTGGCAATGTCGTCGATCATATTCGTACCGTCGATAGCAACCGCAAGAACATCGATTTCGTACACGCCAGATGCTGCCGCTCGTAAACGCAACTCGCACGTTCCATCCCCTAATTCCAACGCTTCGCAATCTACGATGGCTGGGCCAACAACCTCTGCAGCAAAACGGTTCAACCCATTTTTCGCGCTCCGTCTCGTCGGGTTACCGAACCGATCGCGTCGTTGAATGCGAACAATGCCGGGTTCACCAGCGAGCCATTGCACGAGCATTTTCGAAGCGTCTACGCGACATTCGGATGGTTCGCACCACGAAGCTTCGCAGACACAATTCAAAGTGCGACTGCTCGGATTTTTCGTTTGTAAAGCGATGAACAAATCCACTTTACCGGCTTTCGTGCACACGTATTCAAAATCATACGTGCCATCTTGATTGTTCACGCCTGAAGCGACGATGGGACTTTCGCCTGGGCACCTCGCTTCGACGTGAATCTTCTCCACCGCGCCGAAATGAATTGCGTTACCACCGTAATCTCTCGCGTGGAGTCGAAACTTGGCCGGTTCGCCGGCGATGCACTTCGTCGCGCCTTCGCCAGAGACGACGCAGGCGGACAAGGAAATTTCTCGACCTTCAGCCATAACACGAATGGGTGTTTGGGGGACTCGGATCCCGTTGATTAAAACCGCAATGTGATGAACACCCGGGTGGAGCCATCGAATGTTGGCCACGTATCGAGTCATGTCTTTCGCGAGAGTACATCGAAGCGATTCGGAAACGCCCGACGGTAAAGTTAAAACAACCGAAATTGCTTCTAAACCAGTCATTAAGCGTTTGTTGACTTCAAATCCAGCGCCAATGATGAATAAATCTGTCGTCGTGCCGCATTCAGCTGCACCTCGCGCATCAAGCGCTGGGTTCAGCGTAATGTCCGCCTCTTCTGCTGTTAATGTACCGAAAGCGACGTGGAAAGCAATGCCGCCTTCAATCAATGGTTGGCCGTTGATGCGAACAGATAAAATCCATCTACCAGCGACGGTGACGCCAAACTCGAGCGCATACGTGCCGTCGCCGTGATCAACCACGGACGCGCCTCGCGCGTATGCACCATTCGGACCTTCGAGCGCTAGCTGTACATCATCACCGCCTTGTACTCTCAAGTTGGCGTACTGATCCACCGCCCGCAACGTTAATCGAACTAAATCACCTGTTTTTACGTCTTTCAACCCTTCCATAGATAAGAAACATCGTTCCGGATGCGTCGGTCCAGCGACGATTTGGACGACTCTCCAACATACCGGTAAACCGTCGCACAAGACACGTAACTCGAACGTACCAGCTCGAGTCATTTTTGACGTAAAATCTGTTTGGCGCGACGTCGCACCCGTGACGTCAAAAGAGAAGAACTCTGGCCCCTGCGCTTGCACTTGAATCGCTTGACCTTCCTCCCACGATGTGTCATTGCCGAATCTATCTCTTGCGGTGACGCGAACGAGAATATTCTCTCCAGATGATGCGACCCAAGACGCTTTAGAGCCACTGTTTGTGTCGTAATCGTCGCCGTTGCGTTGACGAGCTCCGACCACGATCAAGTCGCAATTCTGCGGTTCCGCTACGGCGGCGACCAAGGGGATTTCAAATACGCCTCTCGGTAAAGGAAACAGCATGGTACCATCTGCGGCGTTGACTTTTTGCAATGATCTTGGTAACTCGCTGATGGATTGACCGCCAGCAATAGCCACTGCTTGACGCTCTTCGAACGTTATTTTCGAGTTGCGCTCGTCATAGCCTTTCTTTTGTGCCGATTTTACGACACCAGCTAACGCATCATCTCTTTCCAATTCGTTGTTCGCGACTAAAATGCGTCTGGTCTTCCCTTTATCGTCGATGATTGTTTTCGCATGCTCATCGTACTCAGTCGTTTTCGCCTCGATGCGTTTTTGCCTCTCCGCTTTGGAATAGACATCCTCACCTTCATGACTTTCAACGCCCGGCAAGGCTTTCGTCTTACCTTCCGTGCGTCCGTAATGCATCAACTCTTCCGCTTCTTCATTCATGAATGGCAATAAAGGCGCGTCAGCAACGTAGACACCCAAGTTGTACGTTCCAGCAACCTCTGCTGTATACCGAATTTCGCAGGTGCCATTACCAAGTTCTAAGGATTCCACGGCCACTTCGGCGTTGTTGGGACCAACGCCGTAGCCGTACAAAGGCGCTAACCCTTCACGTCTTGGGATTCTGTTACCGAATCGATCGACGCGCGTAACTGTGAACGCGAGTTGTTGCCCGGCAATCCATCTCGTATGTGTCGCGCCGTCCACACGGCATTTGGCGTAATCCACTCTCCCTGGGACACAATTCGCGCGAAACGTCGCCGCTTCTGACCCCAGAAAGAGCGACAATTCAAACGGACCCGCACGTTCGACAACATATGCTGCCTCGTAAGTCCCATCGCCTAAATCGAACACTTTACCTCTCGTGGTATCGCCACCGCTTCGGATAGCCAGTCCTAATAAAGCGCCTCCGGTGAATAATCGGTTGCCTCTCGCGTCTCTCGCCTCGATCAGAATCGTCGCCTTCTCACCAGCAACTGCGCCTTGTAAACCCGGACCGGAGAGACGGCACATGGGTAAGCTCAAGTTTTGCGCTTCGACTTCGACAATTAGTGGAGACCCGACGATGGGTTCACCGTTAATGGTGGCTACGATTTCGTGACGTCCAACTTCCCACCACCTCGTGGAGGCTTTGTAACGAGCGCCTCTCTCGGCAAAGGAAACAGCTAACGTGTGTGACGCACCAGACGGGGCGATCAAATGAACAGAGCACGCTTCTTTACCAGACATGCCCCTCCCAGTCGCTTCGAATTCCAAAGATTGTACGTAAATATCTCTCAACGAGCCACACGTATCATAAACGATGTTGTCGTTGTTCTCCGTGGAGCCGCCAATCAAACCGGCGATGCGATCGACATGTTTCGTTTGTTCCACACCCGCAGCAGCGCGTAGAACGCACCCAGACGCTGAGACCGGACCGTATGTGGCAATCAATTCGACCGCAGATTCTTTCGCGACTTTACCGTTAATGACAGCAGAACACGTATACCGCCCCGCAGTAGGAACTACAAACTCCGCGGTGTATGAACCATCGCCGTGGTCGTGAACGTCCAAGCACGTCGATTTGTTCCCGCCTGAAGAGACAATGTTCAAATCGACGCGGTCGCCACCGCCGTGGCAGTTATTCCCGTACTTGTCTTCAGTTTGCACCGTAAGCCTTGTGACGTGACCGGCCAAGACGCCAGCTAAAGCGTCCCCTCGCAACGTCGCTCGTCCGGTCACACACGGTCCAGGAAACACGTGTAATGCCAAAGGCGATGCAGCAATGGGAATACCATCTATGGCAACGTGGACGACGTAGCTTCCAGCTCTTGGGCAAATCGTTCGCAAAATGACACGACCGCCGCGCATGTCCGCGACTTCAAACGCTCTTTCTTGAGGCATATGCGCCGGGCCGGATGCAGATACCGTCACCGTTTCACCTTTGAAGACGGTTGGGTTTCCGTATCGATCGCACGCATCAACCAGGGCGGTCACTTCTTCACCGCCCATAGCGGCGCAAACGAGCGGAGAATTATTACTCTTATCTCCTCTCGTGCTGTTGAACCCGTTGTCCAATTTGAAGCCTTTCGTTGAAGATGTCAAGGTTTGCAACACAGCTTTACAACCAGCGTGCGATAATTTCCCAGTCACCATTGCGGCTTCAAACGGCGTTGTCAGAATGACTTCGCCTGAATCTACGCACGAGACGGTAATAGTATACACACCGGTGGTGTTCGTTTCGAGTTCAAATTCAATTCGACCATCTGGCATAGGCAAACGCTTGTTGCTTACCTTGACAGTTCCGGGGCCGACGCACCGAACTTTGAAGTCTAAGACGCAATCATTCGCGTCAATTTTATTACCGTAGGCGTCGACGAGTTGTAAACGTAACAATCCACCTTCGCCAGCTTTCCACTCGTCTAACCCTGACTTATCGAGAGTACACTTGAGCACGTCGCAGTCGCCGGCATAGCACGTGGAATCGTAAACGGCCTCTTCGGAGTTGCCAGTGACAACAACTTCAACCGGACCAGCTGTCTTGGAAATGTAAATAATTTCGTAATCGCCATTACCTCTGTCTTTAATATCACCTTCGATGGGTTCGATTTGAGACGCGAGTTTTGGATCTGCCGGTCGCGTGAAAACAGAGAGTTGCGCACCGCCGTGCGGTATGCGCGAACCGCCTTTTTCTCTCGCTTCGATGACAATCTTCGCCGGAACACCTGCGATGCATTCATATTCAGCGAACTTCACCGTACATCTTGGTAAACATAACGTCGACCGGTTCAAGATGCGATCTTTCAAGTCACGTCTCTTCAAGTGCTTCATCATTGCTTGAATCATTTGCTCCGGCATTAAAGAAACCACGGAAATAGCCAAGTTTGGATCGATGTCCTCAATCAATGCCGCCGCAACTTCCGGAGGTAAAGCGGCAGCGTATAAAGCGACGGCGTTAGCCAACGAGGACTCAGAGTCCAAATCCTCACCTTTAAGATTACGCAACATTTTGGTCACCTCGTCCGGCGACATGCCGCGCAACGCGCGACAGGCGTTCTCCGGGGAAAGCTTACCCAAAATATCGTGAGCGCTCGTTAAACCTTCGCACGCTTTACCCAAAGCTTCCAAAGGATCAATGAGCGCTAAAATTTCTGCGCTCAAAAATTGAAACATTCCAGACAAATCGCAATTACTATCAGGATGTAAAGAAATAGAGATGGCTTCTGCGGCCAGAACTGGGTCTAGCAAGTTGGCCGCGTTTGCCGCCAACTCATGACCTTTTTGCTTACATACTTGGCAAAAAGCGCGTTCAACTGTCGAAGCATCTTGATCTTTTAGCAAATCTGCGAGCTCTTCCGGCGTCATTTCCAACGCCAATCGGCCAAAAGATTTGTTGTCTAATAAGAAGGGCAACGCCGCAATGCGCTGATCCTCTCGACAGCATCGAAAAAATCTTAACGCGTGATTTGAATTCATCTCGTCTTTGGTTTGCATGACTCCGCCGGTATCGTCCGCTAAGAGCAAGGTGTACACGACAACCGCGACATCCTCACCGTCGGCATCGTCAAAACCTGCTTCATAGAGTGAACAACCACCTTTAGAAGATATATCCGTCATCACCGGCGCTAAATTTTCTAAGCGTTCTAAAGCGTTTTGTCGTCTAGTTTGTCGTTCGTGAGCCGGTAAGGAAGGATCGGAAAGCCAAGCGTTGGAACATCCAGCGAGTAAATCGATCCAGTTCCAACCATCTTCACTCGTAGACTCACTAAATCCAGCTTCTTTGCGCATAGTTTCAACCATGTCTAACATTTCCGCGCGTTCTTTCACGTCCAGATTTCGCATGGCTTTCGGAACGAGCCTCGGCGGTAACCGCGCTAAAATGCCAGCTTTATCCTTTTTATCTTTACATTTTCCAACGACATCGGCGACATCGACGTCTTCGCATAACTTTTCCAAATTTCCACGGTCCAAGTTTTTCATAACCGGTCCTAAATCGTCCGGGCTTAATTGCTTCAACGCGTCGAGAAATTTCGCGTTGTCTTCCGGATCTGCGGCAGCTAAGATTTTCGCCAAATCATCCGTACTCATGGCCAGAAGAGCGTCCGTCGGGTCACGTAAACTACCTAAAATATCCGCGGCATCTTTAGGAGGAAGTTCTGAGAGAATTTCCGCGCACGTTCCAGGCATAACGCCACTCAACATCCTCGCGACGTTTTCCACATCTTGGCCTTGGATGGCGTCCGCGGCGTCCTTAGGCGACAAGTTCGAAAGCGCTTGCGCAGCTCCTTCCGGAAGAAGTTTCGGTAACATGTCAGCAATCTCTCTCGCGGAGAGATTTTCAGGAATTTGCGGCAACGACATGAGAATTTCGACGTTATATGGCGACCCAATGATGGCTTCTTGGCTTAGATTGACGGAAATCGTGTGCATGCCGACTTGCGTCCAGCGATACGAGCCAGTATACACGCCGTTTTCAAACGTCAATTTCACCTCCGCAACTTCACCAGACGGTAACAAAATGCGAGTTGTCATCGCTTCGGTGCCGTTAAATCTGCGACCGACCGAAGTATCGTTCACGGTTCCGGCGCCGGCGTGGTTCGGATAAATCGTAATTGTGCTGTTTTCAAAGCATACGACGCCGCCTAAATTATCCGAGCCGAGTCCGACGAAGGAACACTCTTGCGCTAAAACCGGACCGTATTCCGCTAAAATCGATTGAACGTCCGAACGTCCAGATTGACCGTTGACAACCAGCTGACAATCCCACATCCCTGGTTGGTCGAGTTTGAATTCACACCCGTACGTCCCATCGGAATGGTCGACGACTTTCGCCGTCACGACAGAACGTCCATCCGGAGAAACTAAAGTCATGTCTAATACATCACCTCCGGTAGCTCTCAAGTTGCCAAACTTATCCGCGGCGTGGATGGTAAGATGGCTCGGTCGACCTACGCGAACGCCTGCCGCAGCTTCTCCAAACACCATGCACTTACTGGGATCCGTGGCACCCGGAACGACAATGAGAATGCGCGGGTACCCAGCTAACGGTTCCTCGGCAGCATCGGCGGAGAGCAAATACGAACCCGCGGTTTGAAAACTCGCCGATAATGTGGCTTCAGCTCTGGGACCTCCGCGATTTTCAAAGTGGTACTCTTCGTCGTCCATGACGGCGGTGAAATAAATCGATTGATCGCTGGTAAACGACGTCGCGTTGCCGTATATATCTTTCGGGGAAACATTCGCTACAATTTCGTCACCCGCGACTGCAACTAAAGCGTCGCTATCGGGAGATGCAAGCTGTGCGCCGTAAATCGATGTAACGCATGCGGAACCAGCGGCGATGCCTGGCGTGACGACAATTTCAAACGGCGCTCCCGGTAACGAATCCATATGTTTACCTCCCGAAACGGAGACAAAGTACCGACCAATGATGGTACATTTGATAACGACGTCCGAACGACCATTGGAACCGTCGATGACGTCGCATTTCGCCAAACCTGGACCGTCGATGGTACATCGAAATGCCAATTGGCCTTGCCTCGAAGGACAATCGTTCCCGTACGCGTCTCTTCTTTGAATAGTCACTCGACCTTCTTTACCAACGATTAAGTCGAGATTCGAATCTCCGAGTAAGACGCACGATTGGATCACCGCTACGTTTGGTTCGCAGATAGCTTTCATGTTTAATTCTTCTTCGCCTAACGCGACGACGAGTTCGAAATTTCCAGCTACTTTGCACACGTAGGACGCTTCGTAGGAACCGTTCCCGAAATCGATAATCTCGCCTCGAAACCGTTCGTCGTTTCCAGCTTTTGTTTTACATTTGAATGATACTTCCAAGTCAAACCCTCCTTCTCGTAAACGGTTGCCTCTTTGATCTCTCGTCTCGATAATAAACGTCGCTCGTTCGCCGGCAATGCATTTGTGCGCTCCCGGGCCGGTGATTTGCGAGGCGGCTAAGCACGCAACTTCTGGCGCAACTTGCACCGCATGCGGAGCACCAGGTAACGAACGACCATCTAACGTGACCGAAATCCAATTTTCGCCAACTTCAGGCCAGCATATAGTTCCAACGGCTTCAATTGATCCCGTTTGACATTCGATGGGAATGCCAACGGAAACGCCCGATGGGGATGTGAGTTTCACTTGGAATCCTTCCGCACCAGAAAACTGACGTCCATCTTCCGGTCGAGCGATGCGCACGCGAATAGGGGCATATCCTCCACACGGTTGCGTGCCTTGCGGCAAATCCAAAATCAAATCCGTCGCAGTTAACGGTCCATGCGAGACGACCAATTTGTGCACCTCATTACTCAAACGTCCGTTGTACGCGCATCGAAGCATCCAAACGCCCGCAGATGGGCAGGAAAAGTCGAGCAAATACGACCCGTCGCCGTGGTCGGTTACTTTACAGCTCGCCCGCTCGTTCGTTTCTGTGTGCACGACGACCGCTTCGACGTCGTCCCCGCCTCTGGCGCGTGGATTACCGAATCGATCGATAACTCGGACGTTAATTTTGCAGTTTCTGTTCACCATCAACCGTAACGAGCGGTTACCCGGGACCAACGTATCAATCGCTTCGACGCCAGAGTCAACGTTCTCAAAACGCAGTTGTCCTTGCATTGGTGCTTGTTGGATTGCGTTATTTTGGCCTTCACCTTTGTACACAAACGCGCTGTCGGCGTTGTAATCGTATCCGAGCGCGCCGGCTTGAATTGTACTCGTATCATTTGCACGAACATCATCCTCGCTGGAATATATAGATTCTTTGTCTTCGTCGTCATCCATATCATAAGAAATGTTTGCTTTCTTCGACCTCTTCTTCGCCGTCGAGTACGGAGCTGCGGCGACGTCCGAGGACGCCGTCGGATCCGACCCTCTCTGCGGCGCCGATAAATCTTCGGATACAGAGGACGCGAAACTTTCATCGCGCACTTCTTCTTCTTCAATGACCGATTGCAGTTCCGCGTCTTGTTGCTGTCTTTTCTTCTTCTTCTTCTTTACATCCGTCGTCGTCGTCGTCGACGCTTCTTCGTCTCCAAAATCGCTCAAATTCGCGATCGACGCGTCGCTCGAAATTTCCGAAAACGCCACCCCTTCTGCCATAGGAATCGCTCGCACCGAGAACTGCAGATGCGTGAGCGTCACGGTCCCGCCTTTCCCGGTTTTCAAGGGCACCGTTTTCGTGATTTCTTTACCTGGAGATAGACAAAAATCCATCAAATCGATTTTCACTTCCGCGTACAGTCTCGATTTCGTCGGCGACATCACTTCTTTCACGGTTATCAGCGCCGGTTTGCTCTCGTATTCTCCGTTCTTCGGGTTGACGAAGAGCGTCGCCGTCGTCTCTAACGTTTCATCGAACGCGCATTCTCCTTTGCTCGCTTCCACCGTCTTTGTCTTGAGCGTTTTCGAGCCTCTTCTCAGCGTCAATTGGCACGCTCGCGTCCCGGGCAAAAGATTATACAGCGTCCGCACGTGCACCTCGAACGCGTACTTGTCGGCCTTCCAGCCGAGCGTTTTCGCGCGGCGGCCCCGAGAAAACATGACGACCTCACGAGCGAGACTCTTTTTTGCGGGGTTGTTTGCGTCGCTTCTTCTTCGGGAACCAAAAGCGATCGCGCGTAAAGTCGATGACAAAAGTCGAACCTCCTTTCGCGCTCTTTGAAGAAGCCGCGCCTTTGTCACTCAATTTGGTCCTTTTTTTTGCCTTTCTTGTTTAGGGTTTGATCCTCTCCTTTTATTTAGGGTTTTAAGAAAAAATGCTGAGGTGGCAAAAATATCGTCTTCTCTTCTTTCCAATAATTGGACAAAGAACAATTGCCCTAATAACAATACTACGGGGATCGCTCTTCTTGTGTTGTTGTTGTTGTTGTCGCGACGACTCCTTTTACCATTGTTCTCTTTTGAAATAACAAAGCATGCAAAGATTCATAAAAACCTTCCTTTCCGGCGATAAACCGTCGAAGCCGGGGAGTCGCGGGGCAAACGCGACATCATCGAATTTGGGGACGTCA
>MDTG01273402.1_pt1 | contig 16934 bp, 14 predicted proteins | sample 811421 | NCBI WGS metagenome assembly MDTG01 (sample SAMN05326645, study PRJNA326480) | marine metagenome | isolation source: seawater | place: Pacific Ocean: South East | collected 2011
CGCTTGGACCGGACTTCGACCGCGGGGCGGACGTTGTCGAGAGCCACGTGGAAGACCTCGACCGCGTTCTCGGGCAGCTCGGGTGCCTTGCCGTCGTCGAGACGCTTCTGAATCTCCTCGAATGCGGAGTAGACGATCCGGGTGGCGGTGGCCTTGTTTCCACCCTTCATCATGCAATTGATGAATCGGGAAAGGACAAGATCCCCGAACTTGGGATCGGGCTTCAGCTGCTGCTCTGCTGCGGTGATTCGACCGGCCATGCTTGACTCCTCTCGGCTCGTCCGCGAGTCCCCCTGAGAGGAAACGCCTTCGTTCATCGCGACCGGGGACTTGGTGATTCCCTGGGCCTTACAGTCGCGATTACTTGCCGTGGTTGCTGCTCATGAAGCCGGGCGACCTTCGCACGGCCGATCATGAACGAGTTCATTGATTCTCTCATCCGACCGGAGCAAGAGGCTCCGGGTCGGGTCACTTCTTCTTGCCGCCCTTGGCTCGCTTCACGCCGTACTTCGATCGACCCTGCATCCGACCGTCGACGCCGAGGCAGTCGAGGGAGCCACGAACCACGTGGTAGCGGACGCCGGGAAGGTCGCGGACACGACCGCCACGAACGAGCACGATGGAGTGCTCCTGGAGGTTGTGGCCTTCACCACCGATGTAGGCGGAGATCTCCTTGCCGTTGGACAGTCGAACGCGGCAGACCTTTCGAAGCGCCGAGTTCGGCTTCTTCGGAGTGACGGTCTTCACCTGGAGGCAGACACCGCGGCGCTGGGGGCAGTTGCCCAGGTCACGGACCTTGGACTTGGCGGCCTTGGGTCGTCGGGGCTTGCGTACGAGCTGGTTGATGGTCGGCATGGAGTGGTCTCGTTCTACGGTCATGGCCGGAGGCGGCGAATCGAGAAAGATACTCGACCCCGCCTCCCCTGACAAGGTCCGAATCAGCCCACCGTACCTCCCACGGAACGAATCCCGTCCTTCACCAGTACGTCGCACCGCTCGTTTCCAGGATGCCCGGAATGACCCCGCACCCACGTCACGCTCAGTTCCAGTTGCTGCTTCAAGGCATCAAGCTGACGCCAAAGATCCTCATTGAGGACCGGTTTCCGACTTCCCGAAACCTTACGGGTCCAGTTATTGGACTTCCATCCCGGCATCCACTCCGTCAATCCCTTCAGGACGTACTGACTGTCCCCGATCAGATCGATGACCGGCGAGACCCCATTGGAGGTCTCCAGTGCGGTTTCGAATCCACGAATGACCGCGGTGAGCTCCATTCGGTTGTTCGTGGATTGAACCTCCCCCCCGAATCGCTCGATGAGGCCCCCCTCGTGCTCGAGAACGAATGCCCAGCCACCGGGACCGGGGTTCGGAGCACAGCCACCGTCCGTATGAAGCGTGAATTTCAAGCCCTGAGGCCCTTCCAAAGTGGTGGTTCGATTCCTTGACACCCGTACGGGAACACCCTAATTTACTCGGTTCTGGTTCTTTCGGGCCGACTTCATGCGGTTCCGCCAGTCACGCATCACCTCTTCACCGGATCACACCGATGCCAGTCCCCGCTTTCCGCCAGTCGCCGGGCCGAACTCGCCGACGCCGGTCCCATGACGCGATCGCGAAGACCCACACCACGCTGTGCGCGAACTGCGGTGGCGCCAAGCGCCCCCACAGCGCATGTCAGGAATGTGGATACGTTCGTCCAGGTCTTCAGGTGAAGCCGACCCGCCCCGAGGCCTGATTACCCAGGCAGGTCTCCCGGCCAGGACTTTCCACGCCAAAGCTCGCCGAATCCGGGACGGTGACATGGCCCCTCTTTCGCGGGTAATCTCATCACCATGCGGATAGGCGTCGACGTGTCTGGTGGCGACAACGCCCCACACGAGATTCTCAAGGGTTCCATCGATGCCCTTCCCCGAATCGGGGAGGAAGACGCTCTCGTTTTGGCGGGAGATCGCCAGGTCATCGAAGAAGCGATCGACGAAGCCGGCGTCAAGGACCCCCGGATCCAGATCCTCGAGTGCACCGAGCACATCGAGATGAGTGATTCGCCGGTCGAGGCGGTTCGCGGCAAGCAGAACAGTTCGATCACCAAGCTTTCCCGACTCGGCGGTCCCAAGGCCGGCGACGATCGCGTCGATTGCTGGATCTCCGCAGGCAACACCGGAGCCTGCGTCACCGCCGCCCAGATGTACATGCGGAGACTCCGCCACGTCCATCGGCCCGGCATCGCGGTGACCGTCCCCACCTTCAGTGGTCCGATCGTCCTCATCGACGTCGGGGCGAACATCGAACCCAAGCCGCACCACCTCGCCCAGTACGGCGTGATGGGGTCCATCTACGCCTCCAGGATCCTCGGAGTCGAGAACCCCCGGGTCGGCATGATGAACGTCGGTGGCGAGGAGGCCAAGGGCACCTCGGACATCAAGTTCGCCCGCGACATGCTTCGAGACGCGGCGGACACGAACTTCATCGGATACGTGGAGGGTCGAGGTGTCTTCGACGGTGACGCCGACGTCGTGGTGACCGACGGAGTCGTCGGCAACGTCATGATCAAGCTCGCCGAGGGACTCAGTGCCGGGATCTTCAAGGCGATCGCGACCGAGGTCTTCCAGATCGACCCCGAACTCGCACTTCGATTCGAGCCCGTCGTGAAGAGCCTCTACGCCAAGCACGACTACCACGAATACGGAGGCGCGCCCCTGCTCGGGGTGAACGGCGTCTGCATGATCGCCCATGGCTCCGCCGTCGGAAGAACCATCACCAATGCGATCATCCGCGGCCGTGAATACGTGCTGAGCGGCGTCAACGAGGCCATCTCGACGGCCCTCGCCGACGTCGGACAATCCGCCCCAGAGACCGCCCGGGAAGAAATTCGTTCATGAAGAATCCTCCGCTGCCCGGTGGGCGAGGGGTCCGCATCGCGGGCACCGGCTCGTACACGCCTTCGGGCGTGTTGACGAACGAAGACTTCTCCAAGATGGTCGATACGAGCGACGAATGGATCACCCAGCGAACGGGGATCAAGAGGCGTCACATCTGCGACCCCTCCACCGAAAGCTCCTTCACCATGGCCCGGACCGCACTGGGACGGGCCGTCGACGACTCCGGGATCGATCCCGCCACACTCGACCTCGTGATCGTGGGCACGGTCACTCCAGTGATGAGCTGTCCCTCGACCGCCGCCAGGCTCACCGCCGAGATCGGAGCCACCCCCGCGGCGGCCTTCGACGTCGCGGCCGCCTGCTGCGGCTTCCTCTACTCAATGAATCTCGCCGACTCCCTCATCCGGGTCGGGCGGGCCGACCGGGTGGCGATCGTGGGCGTCGATCACATGAGTTCCATCCTGGACTACGACGACCGATCCTGCTCCATCCTCTTTGGAGATGCCGCTGGTTCGGCGGTGCTTGAAGCGACCGACGACACCTCCCAGGGAAGCATCTACCAGACGATGCATGCCGATGGTCGAGGGTGGGAATCCCTCTACATCCCTCGGAAACCCGAGGACGTGGTGGAGGGGGACGAGTCCGAATCCAAGAAAATAGGTTGCCTGCGGATGAATGGTCGGGAGGTCTACAAGTTCGCGGTCACCAAGTTCCAGCGATCCATCAAGAACGCACTCCAGGCCACGAACCTCGAGCCCGAGGACATCGGGTCCTACATCTGTCACCAGTCGAACGCACGGATCATCGAAAGTGCCGTCGACAAGCTGGGGCTTCCCTCCGAGCGGGTGTACATCAACATCGACGAGTACGGAAACACCTCCGCGGGTTCCGTCGGGCTCTGCCTCGACGAGATGCGCCGCAAGGAGATTCTGGACCAGTCCAAGCCGACCCTCCTGGTGGCCTTCGGCGGGGGCATGACCTGGGCCAGTTCCGTCTGGAAATGGTAGCCCGGCCACGATCAGCCCCCGGGTGACCACCCTTTCGAAGACTCTCATTCGGCGCCGGCGAGGCCCGGCACTTTCATGGAGCCACGTGACATGCAGAAGCAACGAGTCGTTCTCCTCTGCCCCGGGCAGGGCGCCCAGGCGGTCGGCATGGGCAAGACATGGATGGAGTCCTGTTCCGCTTCCGCCCAGACCTTCGCTGCTGCGGATGAAATCGCGGATCTCGGAGACCTCGGTGCCCTGACGAAACGGTGTTTCGAAGGTCCGGCCGAGACCCTGAACCGAACCGACGTGAGTCAGCCGGCCCTGTTCGCCACCGCGGTGGCGAGCTATCAGGCACTCCTCGAACAATGGGGAGGCGTCGAGATCGAAGCCACCCTGGGCCTCTCCCTGGGCGAGTACACCGCCCTGCACCTCGCCGGGGCCTTTGATTTCAACGACGGGCTCCGGCTCGTCGCGACCCGGGGCCGCCTGATGCAGGAAGCGGCGGAGGCTTCCCAGGGAGGGATGGTCGCCCTGGTGGGAGCGAACGAGGAACAGGCCGATGAACTCTGCGACAAGGCGAGGGGCGATGATGTCCTGGTTCCGGCCAATTTCAACTCCAAGGGCCAGATCGTGGTGTCCGGGAGCGCCTCGGCGTGCGATCGAGCGGTGGAAATCGCGGGCACCATGGGCCTGAGAGCCAGTCGCCTCTCCGTAGCGGGAGCCTTCCACAGTCCCCTCATGGCCCCGGCCGCAGAAGGAATGGCCAAAGCCCTCGCGGAGGTCGAAATCCAGCCTCTGGGCACGGTGGTCTACTCCAATGTGACGGGCAAGCCCCATGAATCGGACAATCCCGAACTTCTCAAGCAACGACTGATCGAGCAGCTCACAAGCCCGGTACGATGGGACCGGAACTGCTCCGCCCTTGCCGGCACCCTCGCCGGCATGGCTGAAGAGGATCGTCCCCAAGTTCACGAGCTCGCCCCCGGCAAGGTGCTCAAGGGCCTGTTCAGAAGAATCGACAAGAGCGTGGAGGTCACGAGTCATGACCAGCCTGACAACACCCCGGTTTGAGACCACCATTCGAGGACTCGCCTGCGGAGCCATCGTCCTGGGCATGACCGGGCTGGTGGGATGCGGAGGCGACGAAGAGCCGGAGCCCGTGGTCGTGAAGCCGCGGGAGCGCGTCGTCGAAGAGGTCTACGTACCTCCCGCGCCGACCGTGACCCCGGTCGCGGATCTCATGGCGCAGTATTCCATCGACCCGAGAATCTCCCTCCCCGAGGACCAGGCTCCCGACAACGATCCGGACCGCATCGCCGTCCTCCGCTTCTTCGACTCGTTCGCCAAGGGTGATGCGGGACAGCTCGGAGGACTACTCAGTGGTCCCGACGCCGCCCTCCTCGAACGGATGGACGCGTCCGGCGGCTTCCAGGAAGCCACGCAGGGGATCATGGCCATCAATCTCCAGACCGGGAACGCACCGTCGATCGGAAACTGTGCCCTGGCCTTGTTCATGGTGGATGGCGAATTCGAAGCCCAGCTCTGGTCGTTCGAGGTCGATGGAGACCCCGCTTCCGACGGCGCCCGATTCGATTCCATTCCCGCTGCACCGGACATCGTTGATCATCTGAGTGGTGACGACTGGATCGCCGCCTGGATCGAGGTCATGGAAGGCGAGTGGGCTCGAGCCCTGGAACCCGACGAAGTGGTTGAGATCGCCAGTACGGACCTCAGCGACGAAGAAGACGAAGCCACCGGTAGCATCCCCGGGGGAAATGCCCCCATCGGTCCCGGCGGGGGTGCTCCCGGTCGCAAGCGACCGACGGGACCCGTGGTCGATCCGAACCCCAAGGGCCCGGGTGGCCCGACGGGACGCTGAATACCCCCCTGATGATGTCCTAACGGCCCATCTGGCCCTCGAGCACCGACTTTCGAACCGGGTTCCCGATGCCTCTATCGGGAACCCGGTCGTCTTTCATCGCAGATTCGATTGCCAACCTGCCGATGAGCACAGACATCCTCTTCAGCCTTCAGGTGCACGAGCATCCACGAGAAGGTGGCCAACCGCTACACTCTCGCCCCTTCGGAGCGGAAGATCCCGCATCCCAGACGGAGTCGAATCATCGATCAACGCCTCGCCATAGTCACTGGTGCCAGCCGCGGAATCGGCCGTTCCATCGCCACGCGTCTCGCCGCGGATGGAATGCACGTCGTGGCCGTCGCCCGTTCAGCGGAGCCCCTCGGCACCCTCGTCGAGGAAATCACCACCTCCGGAGGTTCCGCGGAATTCCAGACCTGTGACGTGGGTGAAGGGAATGCACTCGGAGATCTCGTCGAGGAGGTCGCCGAGAAGACGGGCCGACTGGACGTGCTGGTCAACAACGCTGGAATCACCAGGGACGGCCTCATCCTCCGGATGTCCGACGAGGACTTCGATCAGGTCATCGCGGTCAATCTGCGATCGATCTTCTCCGCCTGCCGGGCGGCCGCCCGGCCGATGATGAAGGGTCGATACGGGAGAATCGTGAACATCGGATCCGTCAGCGGCATTTCCGGCAACGCCGGGCAGGTGAATTACGCCACGGCGAAGGCCGGGCTCATCGGTCTCACGAAATCGGTGGCCAAGGAACTCGGGGCGAAGGGGGTCACCGCGAACGTGGTCGCCCCGGGATTCGTTCGAACCGACATGACGGAAGCCCTCGCCGCCGGTCGCGAGAGCGAGATGGCGAAGATGATCAGCGTGCGACGCCTCGGAGAGCCCGAGGACATCTCAGCCGCAGTGTCCTACCTCGCCTCAGAGCAGGCGGGATACGTGACCGGGCAGGTCCTCGCCGTGGACGGTGGACTGGTGATCTGAGATCCGGACCAAGGACCGCACGCCCCCGCCGACGCGAGGGTGGACGGTGGAACGTTGGGGAACCCACCGACTGGGGATCCCCGGTATATTTCGAATGCGCAACCCCACGGAGGGGCTGCATGGAGACTCAACCGTGACCGAAGCCGAGATCGAAACGAAGGTGATCGACATCGTTGCGGAGCAGATGGGCGTGGAACGCGCCGAAATCTCACGCGCCACGAGCTTCACCAACGACCTGAACGCCGACAGCCTCGACACCGTGGAACTGGTGATGGAATTCGAAGACGAATTCGACACCTCCATCCCGGACGAGAATGCCGAGAAGATCCAGACGGTCGGTGAAGCGATCGAGTTCATCAAGGCCAATCTCAACAAGAGCTGATCCAGCTCCCACGGGATCGACCTCAAGTCGCTAGAACGCCCCCGCTCGGACGGATGATCCAGCGGGCACACGCCCACACCATGCGCACCATTACTCTTCGACGTGTCGCCGTCACCGGACTCGGTGCCATCACCGATCTGGGACATGACGTGGCCTCCACCTGGGAGGGCATGATGTCCGGTCGCTCCGGCATCGGGCCCATCACCGCGTTCGAGCAGAACGACGAATGGACGGTTCGATTCGCCGGCGAAGTCGGCGACTTCGACACCTCCCACTGCGCGGACCACCGGGAGGCGAAGCGGATGGACCGCGCCTGCCTCCTCGGGCTCGTGGCGGCGGAGGAAGCCGCCATCCATTCCGGATTCGACTTCCAGAATGGAGACAGTGGACGGCAGGGCGTGGCCATCGGCTCCGGGATCGGTGGCATCATCACCATCGAGATCGGTTACGGAAAGCTCCTCCAGACCGGTCCCCGCAAGATAAATCCCTTCACCGTGCCCAAGCTGATGGTGAACGCCTGTGCCGGCAACGTCTCGATTCGGCACAAGCTGCGAGGCGCCAACATCGCCACCGCGACCGCGTGTGCGACGGGAGGCCATGCGATCGGTGCGGCCTTCCAGGCGATCCAGAGGGGTGATGCCGACATCATGATGGCCGGGGGCACCGAAGCCGCGGTCAGCTCGCTGTGCATCGGAGCCTTCTCGACCATGAAGGCCCTTTCGACCCGGAACGACGATCCCGAAGGCGCCTCTCGCCCCTTCGACCAGGGGCGTGATGGATTCGTGCTTGCCGAAGGAGCCGCGGTGGTCGTGCTCGAGGACTACGAACACGCGAAGGCCCGCGGAGCCGAAATTCTCGCCGAGGTCGTGGGGTACGCCTCCAGCGGCGACGCCCACCACATCGCAGCCCCCGATGAAAGCGGAGTCGGAGCCCGCAATGCCATGACCTGGGCGCTGCGAGATGCCGAAATCACACCGGACCAGATCGGCTACATCAACGCTCATGGGACGTCGACGCCCCTCGGGGATGCCGCCGAAGTTCGGGCCGTCAAGGACGTCTTCGGGGACCATGCCGGCAAGCTGGCGATGAGCAGCACCAAGTCCATGACCGGACACGCACTCGGAGCCGCAGGAGGCATTGAAAGCGTCGCCGTGGTCCAGGCTCTCCGCACCGGAATCCTTCCCCCAACCATCAATCTCAATGATCCCGATGAGGAGTTCGACATCGACCTCGTCCCCAACGAGGCCCGTGATCATCAGGTCGAGTACGCGATCAACAACTCGTTCGGTTTCGGCGGCCACAACGTGAGCCTGATCTTCAAGCGTCACCACGACGCCTGAGCCGACGAATCCGGGGCCCGGCCCCGAACCCCATCCCCACCTCAAGTCTTCTCCACCCTCTCCGCCTGGAAGGGCTGGGGGGATGGCCCCGTCGGCAATCACCGGGGAAGGACACCTGTGGTCCTGCAGCCTCCCAGAAGGGGGATCGAGGCCCTCACTGGATGCGAAAAGGCCCCTGAGCCGATGACACAGGATCCGTGGTCCGGGTTTCGGACCGCCATCCCACTCGAGAACGGCGACCCCCATGCCAGAAGATCTGAGTTCGATCCTCTCCCTCGAAGTCCCCCTGATCGTCGAGGTCGCACAGCGCCGCATGGCGTTGGCCGAGGCCGTGAATCTGGTTCACGGAGCGATCATCGAGTTTCCTCAGGCCAGCGACGGTGAACTGAGGGTGCTGGTGAACAACAAGGCGATCGGGACCGGGACCGCCGTGAAGGTCGGCGAGAACTTCGGCGTGCGGATCTCGAGGGTCGGCGACGTGAGCAGCCGGGTCCAGGCCCTGAAGTCCGCCGGCGGCTGACCTCTGAAGACCCCGCATCGGATCCATCCCCGGCGTTCAGCGACGCATCATCGCCGAGAGGTAGAAGACCAGCTTCAGGGACTCGTAGTAGATCCACGCCAGCGTGATGATCAACGAGAAGGCCACGTACCACTCGGCCTGCTTGGGTGCCCCGGAGGCCACGAGTTCCTCCGCCTTCCTGAAGTCGATGATCAACCAGAGGGACGAGAGCAGCAGCAGGAAGACGGTCATCCCCAGACCGATCCAGATTCCGTTTCCGGATGCGAATGCGGTGTTGATGTTGAAGAGCATCGTGTCGATGCCGAAGAAGGTCAGGACGAAAGAGATCAGGGCCGCGAACAGGACCCCGACCGTCGCCACCGAGATGACCCGGGTGAACATCGGACCACCCTTGAGGATCCCGGCCCGATACAGCATGAGCATCGAGCCGAGGCAGCCGATGGTGACCACGAAGGCCTGGACCGCCACGCCACCGGCGACGGTGATTCCTCGAGACACCAGCATGCCATCCATCATCATGGCGACGCCGCCGAGCAGCAGGCCCTGGAACACCGAGTAGACGAAACCCAGGTTCCGGGCTTTCGTCGCACTGCCGCGGATCATCATGAAGACCCCGAGGGTCATCACCAGGTTGACGATGATCAAGGGCATCATGAGCCATGGCTGCGCCTGGATCAGTGCGTACCCCCCCGCCCCGGACACCGCGACGGTCATCGCGAAGAGACTGGTCTTGTTCACGATCCCGGCGATCGTCGCCTTTTCGACCACGGTCTGGTCGTTCCACCAATCGGCGCCCCTCAGCGTGGAGTCGTCGAGCGCGGGGTTACTTGATTGCAGGATGCTCACGGTTCTCGTACTCCGGAGATCGATTCGAATGAAAGGACCGGCTTGCCGACCCGTTGACCGAAGCGTAGCAGCACCAGCCCCGGGCGCGAACTAGAGCAGCTCCGCTGCGATCGAGGCGAGCTCGCTCCGTTCGGTCCGATCCAGCGTGACGTGTCCTGCGATCGGATGAGCCTTCATCCGCTCGATGACGTGGCTGAGCCCGTTGCTCGAGGAGTCGAGGTACGGGCTGTCGATCTGTCCGATGTCGCCACAGAGCACGATCTTGGTCCCCTCGCCCACCCGACTCGCGATGGTCCGGACCTCGTGCGGGGAAAGATTCTGGGCCTCGTCGACGATGATGAACTGGTGAGGGATCGATCGCCCTCGGATGTAGGTGATCGGCTCGAGGTCAACCCGCCCCGTGGCGAGCAGCTGATCCAGCCTCTCCTCCGCGGTCCTGCTGTCCGCCTCGTTGAACTGGTTGCCCCGCGTCGAAAGCAGGTAGGCGAGATTATCGAAGATCGGCTGCATCCACATCGCGAGCTTCTCGTCCTTGTCTCCGGGCAGGTAGCCGATGTCCCGGCCCAGAGGCATGATCGGACGGGCGGTGAGAAGCTTGTCGTACCGCTCCTCCTTGATGATCTTCTGGAGCCCGGCCGCGAGAGCGAGCAGCGTCTTGCCGGATCCTGCGGGGCCGATCATGCTGAGAAGTCTCACGTCGTCGTCCAGAAGCAGGTCCAGAGCCATCTTCTGCTGAAGGTTCCTCGCCATGATCCCCTGCACCGGCTTGCGGGGGCCGGTCACCGGGATCACGTGGCCGGTATCCGACAGCAGCCGGGCGAGTCCGGTGTGGGACCGATCTGCCTCGTCGACCAGGGAGACGAACTGGTTCGGCAGCAGGACCGGATGTTCGATGATGGTCCCGTCCGGAGTGGACGCGGGATGCATCTCGAGCCGGCTCGAATGGATCTGCCTTTCGTCGTAGAGGGCGTCGATCAGTTCCCGGGGGACCACCATCTGGATCCAGCCGGTGTGGAGCCAGTCGGCATCAACCCGGTCGTGCGCGAAATCCTCGGCCGGTATGTCCAGGGCGTCGCACTTGACCCGGGCGTTGATGTCCTTGGAGATGAACACCGTGCAGAGCCCCGCCTCGTGAAGCTCGTGGGCCACGCCGAGAATCCGGTTGTCGGCGATGTCGAGGTCCAGGGCGAAGGAGCGGTCCCGATCGCACCGGTGGATGCGCACTGATCCTCCCTGGTCGTTCCATTGGACGCCCTCGAAGAGCCTGCCCCTCGCCCGGAGTTCATCAAGGTCCCTGATCACCTGCCGGGAGTTCCTTCCCGTCTCGTCGTTGTTCTTCTTGAACCCGTCGAGCTCCTCGATCACGGTGAGAGGGATCACGACCTCGTGTTCCGCGAACTTGAAGATGGAACTCGGGTTGTGGAGAAGCACGTTCGTATCGAGCACGAAGTGCTTGCGGTCACGGTCGGTCACGCGATTCACGGATCGTGATTCGGTCCTCGATTCCGACGTTTCGACCTTCTGGCTCAAGGCTGGAACCTCCATGGTGTCGACGAGCGACAGGTTTTCTCGTCCGGGGGGGCCGGCTCCGTTTCGCGAAAGCGTAGTCGCGCCCGTCGGTGGTGTCGCGGAAGTTCCCGGAAGATCGCGGCAGGCCCCGGATCCACCCCGGAAGGCCGCCTTCCCTGGCCGGGCGACCCGGTCGATACCCTGTTCGACATGTCGGATACCACCACCGTCGCGTCACTCGTCGCAGCCCTCGACCGGATCGCCCCACCGGAACTGGCGGAGTCCTGGGACAACACCGGACTCCTCCTCGGACTCGAAGGGGATCCCGTGCAGCGGGTCCTGCTCTGCATCGACCTCGTGGATCCGGTGGTGGAGGAAGCCTTGAAGCGCGAGGTCGATGCGGTGATCGCCTATCACCCGCCGATCTTCGCCCCGGTGAAATCGCTGACCGGGTCGGATCCCGGGACCGCACGACTGCTCACGTTGGCCCGGGCCGGGATCGCGGTCCACTCCCCCCACACCGCGGCGGATGCGGCGGTCGGCGGAGTGAACGACTGGCTTCTCGACACCCTGGAAGCAGGGGAGGGCAGGGCCATCCGTGCCGCCGGTCTCCTCCCTGATTCGGAACGCCTGAAGATCGTGACCTTCACCCCCCGCGGATCCGAGGCGGCCGTGCGTGCCGCCCTCGCCGGGGCAGGAGCGGGTCGCATCGGGGCCTACGATCACTGCGCGACCGAGACGGAGATGATCGGCACTTTTCGAGGCGGGGAAGGTTCGAATCCGGAGATCGGGCGTCCGGGCCGCATCGAGCGGGTGGAAGAGTTTCGGATCGAAGTTGTCTGCGACCCGATCCGCCTGCCGGATGCCTTGAAAGCCCTTCGGGAGAGTCACCCCTACGAAGAGCCTCCGATCGAGGTGCACCAATTGGCTCCGCGGCCACGAATCGGCATCGGAGCCGGTCGCGTCGGTCGTCTCGAACCTCCTGCGACCACCCTGGAACTGGTGGAAAGGATGCGGAAGCGAATCCCCGAGGGACGTTTCGCGATCCACGACGCCGCACGACGGCGCAAGCACCGGGCCGTCGGCCTCTGTGCCGGCAGTGGAGGCGAGCTTCTCGAGGATTCGATCTCCGCCGGATGCACCGTGTTCGTGACCGGAGAGCTCAAGCATCACGACGTGCTGCTCGCCGCATCCAGAGGATGCTCGGTGATCCTGGTGGGCCACACCAACACTGAACGTGGATGGCTCAAGGTCCTCCGGCGTCGACTCCGAACCATCCTTCCGGAGGTCGAATTCCAACTGTCACGAAGCGATCGAGACCCCCTGAAGCACGCCTGATCAACCGCGGCCATCCCCCGATGACGCGGATCGGGCGGATCTTCCGATTCCGAACCAGAGCCAGTGCACCGCGGCGACCACGTCATCCACGATCACGAGGATCGCGGGAAGCAGCAGGAGGGTGAGGATGGTCGCGCTGGCCAGACCCCAGGTGATCGAGATCGCCATCGGCACCAGGAACCTCGCCTGGAAGCTCTGCTCCAGCATCAGGGGCGTGAGACCGAGAATGGTGGTGGTGGTCGTGAGCACGATCGGACGGAGGCGTCGCTTCCCCGCTTCGACCAGGGCCTCCTCCAGTGGCATCCCCGCCTTGCGGTTGAGGTTGAAGAATTCCACCAGGATGAGCGAGTTGTTGACCACCACCCCGGCCAGGGCGACCACGCCGATCAGACTGAGGAAGGTGAGCTGGTACCCCAGGATCCAGTGTCCCCAGACCACCCCGATGAGCGAGAACGGAATCGCCAGCATGACCGCGAAGGGCTGGATGTAGCTTCCGAAGAGCCAGGCGAGAATGACGTAGATCATGATGGAGGCCGCACCCATCGCGATCGGGAGGGAGCTGAAGGCGTCGTAGACGTCCTGCTGCCGCCCACCGGTCTGGATGACTACTCCGGGGCTGGATCCCCTCAACGCCTCGAGTTCGGGCCGCATCGCGGAGACCACCGATTCGGGACTGGTGAAGGCATCGACCTCCGCGGTCACGGTCACGGCGCGGCGACGGTCGATCCTGCGGATCGCGGAAGTCGCCTCCGCCTCCTCGATTCTCGCGATCTCCCCGAGGGGAATCGCACGACCGTCACGTGCGATGATCCACATGTCCTCGATGCCTCCGACCGAACGGCGGCTGGCCTCGTTGAATATGACCCGCACGTCGATGTCCTCGCGGTCCGCGCTGTACACGTGGGCCTCGAGCCCATGGACCGCACCCCGCACCTGACTGGCGACCTCCCGGACATCGATGCCCAGGGACGCGGCGGAGGCGACCAGCGAGATCCTCAGTTCGCGCTGGCCGGGTTCGTCATCGTTGGAGATGTCGAAGATGCCCTCGTATCCCCCGAGGATCGCCTCGACGCCGGCCACCGCCGCGTCGACTCTCTCCGCGTCGTCGCCGGTGATCTCGAAGGTGATCGCCGCCCCCCCCGGACCGCCGTCGATCTCTCGCCACGAAATCCGCTCCACCTCGGAGAGATCCCCCGCCGCGGCCCGGACCGCATCGATGACCTCGGGACTGGGACGGTCACGCTCCTCGATGGGGGAGAGCTCGAAGAAGATCTGTGCCACGGAGGAGGACACCGGATCGGCAAGCCCCGTGTTCACGTCGAAGCTCTGGCCGACGGAAAGACTCGTGTAAACGACCTCGGACTGGGCAAGGGCGGCATCCTCGATCCTCCTCGCAACCATCCGGGTCGATTCGAGCTCGGTGCCGGCCGGCATCCGCAGGTCGACCACCACGTTCTCGGCGTCATCGACGGGAAGGAAGACGAATTCCACGCGATCGCCGAGCACCATCCCCATCGAGCCGGCGAGGGCCGCAATCGCGATGGAGGTGGCGATCCAGCGAAAACGGACGCTCCAGGCCGCGATCCGGGCATAGATCTCGGTGGCGGGCTCCACGATTCTCCGGTCACGCCAGTCCGCGAATCGGTCCGCGAAACCGAAGATCCCACGTCCGCCGCCCCGGCGGATGCCATCGAGGGCATGCACCATGTGGGAGGGAAGGATCAGCATCGATTCCACCAGGCTGATCAGCAGCGCGCAGAAGACGACGGTCGGAAGGGCTCCGAGCAGCTTCCCCATGTTCCCCTTGAGGAAGACCAGGGGAAGGAACGCGACGATCGTGGTCAACACCGTGCCGACCACCGGCCAGAACACCTGGTTGCCACCACGGGTGGCGGCATCGACCGGTTCCTCGCCACGCTGCCCGCGGGCCGCGATGTTCTCCGCGACCACGATCGCGTCGTCGGTCAGCATTCCAAGCGTCACCAGCAGCCCAAACATGGTCAGCAGGTTCAGGGTGACTCCGAGGGCGTTCATGACGAGCAGCGTTCCGCAGATCGCGGTGAACAGACCGATCATGACCCAGAAGGCGACCCTGAGGTTCAACACCAGGAGCAACGCCATGAAGACCAGCACGGCACCCTGAAACGCATTCCTCGAGAGCAGTTCGAGCCTGCCCTGGATGAAGCGGGAAAGGTCGTTGTGGACGACGAGTTCGGCGGGAAGAGGTTCGGGACAGTCGAGGCCGAGCTGGTACGCCTCCCAACGAGCATCACCCAGCCACGAGGACCAGATCGATCCGGGGAATGGTTCCCCTTGCCGTCCCGCGACGTAGGCATAGGCCATCGATGCGATGCGGACGGCATCCTGACTTCCCGTCTTGTAGATCGTGATGCTCGCGGCGGGCTTCCCGTCGAATCGCTCCTCGACCGGGCGATCGACGAATCCGTCGTCGAGGACCGCCAGATCCTGGATGCGGATCGACTCGCCGGTGGGAAGAACCCGGACCACGATGTCGCGGATCGCCTCGGCCCGCTCCTCGACCCCCATCGTCCGGATGCTGATGTTGCCGCCTCGACTTCGAACCGTTCCGCTGGGGACCTCCAACATCCACGCGCGGACCGCATCGGAAACCTCGGTGATGGGGATCCCGTATTCCACGAGCCGGTCGGGGTCGACCGCCACCTGGATCTCGTAGTCTCGCAATCCGGAGATCTGCAGGGCCCCCATCCCGGAGATCGATTCGAGATCGTCGGTGATCCGGCGCAGGCCACGCTTGAGAATCCGCTCCTCGATGTCGCCGAAGAGGGTCAGGATGACCACGGGGAGATTCGGCTCGAACTCCAGGACCCGGATCTTCTCCGACTGCTCGGGCAGGTCGGACAGTCTTTCGATCGCCCGTTCGACGTCCGAGACCCCCTCCTCGACGTTGGTGCCCTCCTCGAACTTGACCACCACCACCCCGGCTCCCTCGGTGACCGTGGTCTCGATTCGTCGCACCTCGTTGACGGTACCGATCGCATCCTCGACCTTGCGGGCCATCGACTCCTCGAGCTCGTCCGGCGTGGCCCCCGGATAGATCAGTTCGACACGAGCCGCCTCGGGATCGATCTCGGGGAAGAACTCGCGTCGCAGGCTGAATCCCGACCAGATTCCACCGACGATGAGGACCATCATCAGCAGGTTCGCCGGGACCGGATTTCGAGCACCGAACGATGGAAGGCTCACGAGTCGACGCTCCCGGTCTCCGGGGAGTTCGCCACGGCCGGCGGCTTCGGATCGACCTCCATCCCCTCCTCGAAGGCTCTGCCGCCGTCGACGACGAGCAGCATGCCCTCCGGTATTCGCTCCTCCAGCACCAGCCATTGGGTATCGGCCAGGCCGCTTGCCGGCCTTCGTTCGTTCAGTGGGAAGAGGATCCGGACCCGTTGAAACCGGATCCGACCGTCATCCACCAGCATCAGTCTCTGATTCACGACCGATCGGCGAGGGACCACCGATCGCAGAACGACCTGGGATTCCACAACCTCTCCGTGAACGAAGAGACCGGGGACCACCCGTCCCTCGTCGGAATCGATGTCGATGTAGGCGGTCATCGTCCTGCTTCCCGCATCGTCCTCGGGGGCGATGCGGGTCACGTTCGCCTCGATCGGTTCACCCTTGACCGTTCGGTTCACCACGACCCGGTCGCCGACCGCGATGCGTCCCCGCGCGGATGCGGGGACCCGCAGCGGAAGCTCGATGAGGGTGGGGTCGAAGATCCTGACGATGGGGGCCCCGGGAGCGACCTGCTCGCCGACCTCCACGAGGACCGCGGCGACCACCCCATCGAACGGCGCCTTGATCGTGCATCGTTCGACCTGGGACTCCGCGAGGCGACGATCGCTGTGGAGCTGGTCCCGCTGGGCCACCAGCACTCGACGACGCATCGGCAGGGTGGCGATGAGCTCGTCGATCATCACCAGCCCGCGACGAGCGGTGAGGACCTTCTGTTCCGCGGCATCGACCTCGCGGGGCTGCACGGCGCCACGGGCCTCCGCGTCGCCCACCCGGGAAAGATCCCGTTCCGCGAGCTCGACTTCACGTTTCACGATCTCCCGGCGTTCGCCCGCCGCGGCAAGCTCGCTGTCGATCCGGTCCATCTCCGCTTCGATCTGGACCAGCCTTTCCGCAGCGGATTCCGACTGCCGCTGGTAGTCGTGGGCGTCCAGGACGACGATCGGCTCGTTCGCGTACACCTCGAGCCCCACATCGAGCCCTTCGCGAACCGACTCCAC
>MDTG01044216.1_pt1 | contig 16933 bp, 9 predicted proteins | sample 811421 | NCBI WGS metagenome assembly MDTG01 (sample SAMN05326645, study PRJNA326480) | marine metagenome | isolation source: seawater | place: Pacific Ocean: South East | collected 2011
AAAAAGAATCCGCGGTAATTGTTCGGCCATGGCGTAAGTGTATGAGTAATTCCTGTTAGATAGGCTCGGTTTCGTGACTACAGCATTTTTTACTGACCATTACGAGCTAACAATGGTTGATGCCGCCCGTCGATCCGGGCTAGCAGAGAGAAATTCCGTCTTCGAAGTTTTCGCCCGAAATCTTCCCACTAATCGTCGCTACGGTGTGGTTGCTGGAACCAGCCGCTTACTCGAGTCCATTAGTAAATTTAGGTTCAGTGGAGAACAGCTTGAATTCTTAAAACACCGCAAAGTGGTTTCATCCGAAACCCTGGATTGGCTGGCAAGCTTCAAGTTCGGAGGAAACATCCGGGGATATGCGGAGGGGGAGCTTTTTTTTCCAGGCTCACCCATCTTGTGTGTTGAGGGAGAATTTCAAGAAGTTGTGATCCTCGAAACTCTCATTCTTAGCATCCTAAATTACGATTGTGCTGTAGCGAGCGCAGCTAGTCGGATGTCCCTTGCGGCCCAGGGGACCCCACTGATTGAAATGGGATCCCGCAGAATAGGCGAGCATAGCGCAATCGCGGCGGCCCGAGCCGCGTTCATCTCAGGATTCCAAGCCTCGAGCAACCTTGAGGCAGGGCTCCGCTTCGGAATTCCGACCATGGGCACTTCCGCGCATTCTTTTACACTCCTTCACGATTCTGAAGAAGACGCGTTTGAAGCCCAGATTAAGGCCATGGGGATTGGCACAACCCTACTGATCGATACGTATGATGTTGAATCCGGAGTAAAAAAAGCTATCGAAATTGCCGGCCCTGAACTAGGCGCGGTTCGAATAGACTCAGGTGAGCTGCCGACTGTCGTTAAGCAAGTTCGGAATCAGCTGGACAGCCTGGGGGCCAAGCGAACAAAAATTATCGTGACAAATGATTTGGATGAATTTTCCATTGCCGAGCTTCGCAACAAACCGGTAGATGCCTATGGAGTAGGGACGAGCGTAGTCACGGGATCAGGAGCCCCGACCATGGGTCTGGTCTATAAGCTCGTTGCGCGAAATTCAAGCGCTGGCAAGTTAGAACCGGTAGCCAAACGAAGTCCTCAAAAAGAATCGATGGGAGGACGGAAGGAGGCCTACCGACTCATGAAAAACGGTACCGCCACAGAGGAGCGCATTAGTTCTAACGGCTCCATCGAGGAGTTGGCGGAATCCCGGTTCCTTATCACCAATTTCCTCCAAGAAGGTCGACGCTTGACCGAGGCAGCAGAAGCGAAGGTGCTTGACTTTGCGAGACAAAGGCACAAGCTGTCAATCAGCGAGCTGCCAAAATCAGGCCTTAATCTCGAGGCCGGGGAACCTGCTATCAAGACCACGATTTTTTAGCTCACAGCCGGGTAACATTAGACCATGGCCACAACACATGGACCCGCAGGCACTCTGGATCAAGTTGAAGCAGACACCAACACAGATGATTCAGTAGCCGAGGGGGACCACGATCGATTTGCCCACTACGTGAAAAAAGACAAAATTATGAGAAGCGCGTTGTCGGGCAATCCGGTTGTCGCGCTCTGCGGAAAAATCTGGGTTCCGGGGCGGGACCCAGAAAAGTTTCCAGTATGCCCATCATGCAAAAAAATTTATGAGCAAATGAAAAATGATTGAAGCTACAAAGTCCCGAGTGTGACTTCCACCTCGTAAGTATTGCCATTGCGAACAAAAATGACTGTGGCACTCGACCCCGCGGGAAGAACTCTAACTTGGGCAGTTAGGTCAATCCGGTTAGTGACAGGCAATCCATTAAACTGAGTAACCACATCGCCCGACCTTATTCCGGCCATATCAGCCGCCCCTCCAGGGGTAACACTATCTATGAACGCTCCTGTAACGTTTGCGGAAGAGAAAGAACTCGCGTCGGTAACCAAAGCCCCCAATAAACCGTGACTCGCTCGTCCAAATTCAATCAACTCCGATGCCACCCGGACAGCAAAATTTGATGGAATGGCGAAGCCCAACCCGATGCTTCCCGAGCCTTGTGACCCGGTAGAAGCTATTGCAACGTTGATGCCTATGAGTTTTCCACTAGAGTCAAGCAAGGCGCCCCCGGAGTTTCCCGGATTAATTGATGCGTCGGTCTGAATTACCGGAAGAGAAATTGTCTGTCCCAGAGCGCGTCTACCGGGAAAATCAAAATCAAACTGTCCGTCCTCTTCGCCCGGGGCGTCTGATGCCCCGACCGTAATGCTTCGATTTATTGCCGAAATTATGCCGCTTGTTACAGTCCCCGGCAGACCAAGGGGGGCTCCAATCGCAATAGTCTCATCTCCGACATTTATATTGTCGGAATTCGCTATTGGCATCGGGAGAAAGTTCTCGCCTGAATCAATTTTGATGACGGCAATATCTGACAAAATATCACGGCCTAGTACCTCGGCATTAAGCAGACGTCCATCCGAGGTCGTGACCCTCAAATCTGGTTCTTCGTTTCCAAGCGAAACTACGTGGGCGTTCGTGAGCACGTGTCCCTGCTCAGAAATGATTACCCCCGACCCACTCCCAGCCCCTAAACTTCCCGTTACCTCAATTGTCACAACCGAAGGCATGGCACTCGATGCAACAGCCGTTATCTGGCTGGCGCCATCAGGCGAATTGAAAGTAATCGTGGCAGGACTCTGTTCTCCCGCTGCAACCATGTTGCTGGGATCGTGATTCCAAATAGCAAGAGCACCTCCAGATAGGCCTCCGAAAATTCCTCCGACGAAAAGAGCCGCTAGCGTGAAAAAAGCCAACCTGCGTGCTCGATTCTTATCTTGCTCCGCAGCCTTACGTCGAAAACCTGCTCGGCTGTCTTCGACCCCTTTATAAACTGATGGAGCGAAGGGGGAAACCGTAGGAGATCCACTTACCTGTGCTTCCTCTTTTTTACGACCGGGTGACACTCCAGGCTCATTGTCAACGGACCCACGAACCCCCGCTCGCCTAAGCTCAGCTTCAGAGGCCGCTTCGCTGCCTTGGCCAACTTCATCTTTGGACATCACAGAAACTTTTCCTTTCGTTGGTCCCTATTCTTTAAGACCAACCTGAGTAGAGCCCCAAAATAGAGGGTGAGTTTCGGATAGCGGCCCCTCCCGAATCCGCTAATTCCCGCCTATTCGATTAGTGATCCATACGAAACTGCACCTCTAGTTTACAGCGGCAACTCCAGTCGAGGCCAGATGACTCGACGCAGCCTCTGCGGAAGACAAATTCACCCTAGTTGCGGGGGCAGGATTTGAACCTACGACCTCTGGGTTATGAGCCCAGCGAGCTACCGAACTGCTCCACCCCGCGCTGAGACTCCCACTTTATCACGAACTATAACGCGCTCATTCACCACTCAAAGAAAGAGCGCGCTCCAGGGCTTCGGTCAACCGCTTATCCGCCTCCGCAGCTGCGAGCAGGTCGTTAGACCTGTAGGCTGCCTCCCGATCGAGCAATGCCTGCCGAGCTTCCCGCAGAGCGTTCTGCAAAAGATCTGTCTCGCCGTCCACCTCAGCAGGGCTGGGGGCAACAGGGTCAGCTTCACCTTCGACTGCCTCAATATTCTGCTCTGTTGCCTCCTCGCCCGGAGCTTCGGTGCCTGAAACCGCGGCGTTGACTTCAGAGGTGGCCTCAGAGCTCGGACCTTCAGAATCTCCTGCCTCTGCACCCGAGTCTCCGCCAAATAGCGAATCAAGAGCAAGATCTAGAGTGTCCTCAAAAGCTATTTTTTCTCCAAAGGAAACCAGGATCTTTCGTAGAAGCGGATAGGACGTATCCCCCGTAGATCTAACGTAAACAGGCTGAACATAAAGCAATCCGTTACCGACCGGCAAGGTAAGTAGATTACCCGAAATAACCTCTGTCTGTCCCTGACGCAAAAGGTTCAGTTGTTGACCGACGGTTGCGTCCGAATCAAACTGAGCTTGGACTTGACCCGGCCCTGGAACAGTTGTCTGTTTCGGCAAACGAAGAAGAGTCAATTGTCCATAATCGTCCCCGTAATCAGCATTTGCTGCAAGGTAACCATAAAGAACATTTCGAGACGCCTCACCAGTAGCTCGTGGAATAAATGTTGAGTAGAGAGAGAAATTCGGCTGATCTGATCCCGGGACTTGCATGGTCAAATAGTAGGCCGGCTGGAAGCGCGGAGCCGCGGGGTTGGAAATTGGATCATTAGGGGTAACCCATTCGTCCTCACTGGAATAGAAGGTGCCGGAGTCGGTGACATGGTAAGCGCCGAGAATGCTGCGCTGAACCTTGAACAGGTCCGAGGGGTACCTCACATGACTTAGCAATTGCTCAGACATCTCCGACTGGTCTCTCACGGTCGCAGGAAAAACCCGATTCCAGGCTTTCAGAAGAGGATCTTGGCTGTCCCAAGCGAACAACGTCACCTCTCCTGAATAAGCGTCGACCGTAGCCTTCACAGAATTTCTCATGTAATTTACGGTGTCAAAGGCTAGCTGGGGAGCTGGACTATAAGTATCCGCAATTGCCTCTGAAACCTGAACCGGAGTCGAATATGGGTAATTTGCTGTAGTCGTGTATCCATCGATTATCCAAACGATGCGTCCATCAACCACGGCGGGATACGGGTCATTGTCGAGAGTCAGGTAAGGGGCCACTTTCGCAACTCTCGTGGCAGGATGACGGTCGTAAAGAATCTGCGACGAGCTAGTTATCGCATCGGAGAGGATTATCTGCTCAGACTGGAATTTTAGGGCGTAGAGCAGTTGCTTAAAGAGGTTGTCAAGCGCCGGCCCGCCATCTCCGCTAAAGGTGTAAGTTGCATTGTTCTCATTTCCCTCACCACCCGATGGAAAATCAAGCTCCAAGGGAGTAGCCCCGGCCGGACCGCCCACAATCGAATAATCAGGAGAATTCTCTCCAAAGTAGACCCTTGGCTCATACTCCCCCAACGTTTCCGAGACGGGAATACCAGATTCAATAAATCGAGGCTGGCCATCTTCGGTCCTCTGATTTCCGTAGGCTGCGACAAGCCCGTAGCCATGGGTGTAGACAATCGCGTTATTATACCACGATTCAGAATTCAAGCCCTCCAGATTTATTTCCCGAGCCGCAAGCACTGTGTCGGTCTTTTCTCCATTCACCTCGTAGCGGCCAACGTCTAAAAATTTGGGAAAACGATAATATTGGCGAAATTGTTCCAGCTGGGCAAACGCATCTGTCACAAGCGCAGGATCAATAATCCTTATGTTGGCGGTCGTCTCAGCGTCAGCTCGAAGTGCGCCTGCAGAAGTGTCGGTCGAGGCTTCGTAGTCGATTTCGACAAGGTCGCTAACACCGTAGGCCGCGCGCGTCGCATCGATGTTTCTCTCGATAAACTCCGCCTCGAGTGTCCGAGCACTCGGGTCAACCTGGAAACGCTGGATTAGAGCCGGATAGGCTATTCCCAAAACTAGCCCCGAGACGAGATACAGAGCGGTGCCAACGATGGCTAAGCGCCAACGACCAATGATTGCTGTTGTCAAAAACAGTAAAGCGACGATTGCCGCTATCGCCGCCATGATTGCCCGAGCCGGAATCGTTGCATTCACTTCGGTGAAGCCGGCTCCGAATGGAAGAAATCCTGCATTGGCCGTCACCAGAGCTTCATATTGCTGCAACCATAGGTTCACTGCCTGGGCGGCGAAGTATAAGACTCCTATAACCGAGAGCTGAACCCGCATAGTTCTCGAAATCCGAACTTCCCGGCCCGAAATCGAGATTGCTCCATAAAGAAATCCGGCTGCTGCCGCTCCCACCGCCGACAAAATCAGAACCGTAGAGACATAAGAAACGACCGCAGAGTAGACGGGCAACTCGAAAACATAGAATGAAACATCAAGCCCAAATTCAGGATCGGCCGAACCAAATGGTTCGCGGTTCAGCCAAAGCAGAAATTGAGGCCACGTATTCGCTGAGCCCAGCCCAGAAAATAGACCGAGGAGAGCCGGAATTCCCAGCATTGCAATTCTCCGGATGGGATCAATTATTTGACGATATCGGTCCAACTCATTTGACAACTTTGCATATACCGGGCGAAACCGATAGGCCATGTTGATACTGAGCCATACGGGAATAAACATCGAGAAAAAACCGATGAGAAACATCGATACCGAGCCGCCCCACGACATTAGGAGCACCTGAAGAAATCCGAGCTGGTCAAACCAGAGAACCTCTGTGTACAACGAGGAAAACAGGAAGAAGGCCCCAAGCAGGGCAGCGAGTATTACGACCGTAATGATTAGCGGAAGTCTACGACGACTTAGGAGCTGAGATGCGAGTTGAGACACGGGTGGTTTTTCTCCTTGCAATTCTTATTGACTTTAGTCTACAAAATTTCCGCCTGAAAATTTACCCATCTTCACAGAACCCCGTCGGTTCTCCGTTAGCTAAATTTTCGAGAGCGTTAACAGCCTCATCAACGCTGGAAACGGGAACTACGCGGAGACCATCTGGAATGAAGCGAACTAGGTCTGGACAATTACCTTTTGGTGCCAAAAACCAAACGGCTCCATCCTCTCTAGCGCCGAGCATTTTATGGCGGATACCTCCAACCGGGCCGACTTCGCCCTGAGCATTGATCGTGCCTGTACCTGCAACGATTTGCCCATAAGTAATCTCGTTATCTGTTAATTTCTCAACAATTCCCAGAGTGAACATCAACCCCGCACTTGGCCCACCGACGTTTTCCAGGGCGATCTCTACTTCGATTGGAAAATCGTAAGAGCGCGATAACAGGATTCCAATCATTGGAACTTTGTCTGGACCATCCGTCATTCGGGGAATTATTTCGACGTCGATGAGAAGCTCGTCTCTGATAATCGAAATGTTTACCGGCCGAGTTGCTCCGGATTCAGATATCAGCTGCCGAAGCGCCGCAACCGAGTCGACCTCCGCTCCGTTGGCTGCCCGAACAATATCTCCGGGAACAAGAACTCCCTCACTGGGCCCACCATCAAGAGCCTGCGAGACTACCAAGCTGCTTCCAAACCGGATTCCCACGTAATCAAGGGCAGCTGCAACAGCATCCTGTTGAGAATTGCTCATGTCAAGTTCGGCGGCTTGCCGAGTTTCTTCGAGGGTGGTTCCGGGGGGAAAAGCAACATCAACCGGGATTACTGACCTCGACGGATCAACCCAACCTTGCACCACGTCGAGCCAACCTGGCAACGCCTCAGGATTCCCTAATCGGGTCACAGTGGTCATCAAGAGTTCTCCGGAGGATTCGTATGTGTCGGCACCTGAAATCAGGATCATTTCGAGCGATGTGTCCTCAATTTCAATCGGACCGAGAGTGTTGTAGGTTGGACCTGCTTTATCAATTACGTAAGGGGCAGGAAAAAAAGATAAGCCCAAAATCAGCACAGTGGTGAATGCAAGCATTAGCCAGCCCGCAATCCGAGATCGCCGCTGAATTGGGACAGAAGGGTCTCCCGACTCATAGATTGCCACTAACGACTCCAATCCCAAGACAACCCCAACAGCCTATAGGCCCCAAACAGAGAACAAGCCGTGCGCGAAATCAGGGTTGATAGTCAAAGGCCAAGGTAGCGTGGTATTTATGGCCGCTAATAGCGATAAGTCAAACCCTTTCGAAGACGACGATTGGCTGAGAGACGCGATGAGTCGATTTCTGAAAGGAGAGCAATCTTTTGACCCGAACGAACTTCTTGGCGCCGGGGCTGCAGAATTGTCACCCGAGAAACTAATGAAAATTTTCGAAGATTTCGGTCGCTCTTTTGAGTCTGGAGGAGGCCTTAGGTCTGGAGCACTCGAGAACCATGCTCTTAACGTTGCAAAAGACGGAGAAAAAAATTATGACGATAACACCGCGGACGAAATCGACCAGGCAGGGTCTGTTGCGGCCCTCTGGCTGGATGAGGCGACAGACATACCGCCTCTACTAAATAATCCGATTATCGGAGCGCGTTCTGACTGGGTGACGACGACACTGCCGGTATGGCAGGCAATGGCGGAACCAGTATCAACGGCAATTCCTCGGGCAATTTCTAAAATGATGTCTGAACAGATACCTGAGGAGGTTGGTCCTCTTTGGGAAGGACTCGGCAGCACAATTGAGCAAATATCGAAAAATCTGTTCGCTGTTCAACTTGCCATAACGGTGGGAAACCTCTCCCGCGAAGTCCTGTCGGGTGGAGATATCGGGGCTCCTTTAGTGGTCGGCGAAAATGAGTACGACGTTAAGGCATTCTTGATCGCTCAGAATATGCGGGAGTTTTCGAACGAACTTGACCTCCCCCGAGACCAAGCCGACATCTTCTTGGCCTGCCGGGAGATTGCCCACGCGCGACTTTTTCGGCATGCGCGGTGGTTACGACTTGAGATAACCAGCGCAATAAATGCATTCGCGAGTGGAATATCCATTGATGGAGACCAAATTATGCAAGTTGCTGAAGATTTAGATCCGAGCGACGCGGAGAGTATGAGGAAACTTTTGGCCTCTGGGGCTCTTCTGCCCGAAAGAACCGAGGACCAGAGGCGAGCGTTAGGCAGATTGGAGACGATGCTAGCTCTTATTGAGGGCTGGGTTGATCATGTAAGTAACATCTCCTGTTCACGTCTGCCTAAAGTCGAGTCCCTGAGTGAGGCCGTACGGAGACGTCGTGCGAGCGGCGGTCCTGGTGAACGAGCATTTTCAACTCTGGTCGGACTAGAGCTCAGGCCCCGGAAACTTCGAGAAGCCAGCCGTCTCTGGGATGCCATTTACCGAGAGTTTGGAGCAGAAGTCAGAGATTCGATCTGGAGTCACCCTGATCAACTACCTCAGGCCGCAGACCTGGATGAACCAGAAGAATTTTTGAGACAAATCAATAAGCCAAACGATGGAGATGGTCTTGATAAAGAGTTGCGCGACCTTTTGGAGAGCGATCAACAGGAAGAATGAACTTTACACGCCCTCTAAATACGGCTAAATATCGTTATCTAAAAATCTGCTTGGCTTCCGAGCGTTACCCCTCGAGTCTCGCTCAGACCCTGTCAAATAGAGCTCTCTTTTTGCCCTTGTAACCGCTACGTAAAATAGTCGACGTTCCTCTTCCAAGGATTCTCCCGACAAGGAATGGCTGCTTGGAAAAATCCCCTCATTCATTCCCACTGCAAAAACGGTAGACCACTCTCGGCCCTTCGCAGAGTGAATTGTGGAAATCGAAACCGACGCTTCGGTTGGGGCCTCTCCGATTTTTGCCTGCACAACCAAGAGCTCGGAAAATTCCTTCAGCGTAATAGATTCATTGAGCCCATCAGCGAGTTGTTTTATTGCGGCTAAACCATTTTGGCTAGATTGTTTGGCAAGGTCTACGTCGCTCAAATTTGGCGGCAGGCCCAGACCGATCAGAATGTCTGAAACGACAATACTAAGTTTTCCCTCAACTCCGGCTACGGCAGCTCCTCGAATTTCCATCAAAGCTCGCTTGATTATGGGCTGATCGAAAAAAGCCCGTGAATCTTGAACGTCAAAATCAATGCCTGCATCCCTGAGAGCCGTCTCGATTGCGGGTAACTGCAGCGCGGAGCGAACCAAAATAGCGACGCTACCGTCTTCATCTTCTCTTTTGAAAATTTCTCGAATTTTTCCTGCCACAAAAGCAGCCTCGTGGTGGTCGTCCATCGCGATGTAACGATGGACCTGGTCGAACCGGTCTTCGCTTGCTCGCAGAGAGACGGCTCCGGGACTACCGGCGAGAACCCGATTAGCGAGGGCCACAATTTCGGTTCCCGAACGATAGTTGTTTTCTAATTTTATTACCTCTGCGCCCGGATACCGTTTGGGAAAATTGAGCAGGTACTCATTTGTGGCACCCGCAAAACTAAATATCGTTTGACCAACATCACCAACGACAGCCAAATCATCTCGGTCCCCAATCCATGCCTCTAGCAGGCTTTGTTGAACTGGAGAGACGTCTTGATACTCGTCGACCAAAAAGGTGGAATATCTTGAATGGACCTGCTCGGTTATTTTCCCTTCATCTCGAAGCATTCCGAGTGCCGCAAGAAGGACATCCTCGAAATCAATCTGCTTCGATTGGTCCTTTAATTTTTCGTACTCCTCATGGATACCTACTAGCGAATCCATCGAGAGACGCCCCACAGGACGACTTGCAGAAATCGACCTGATTGACGAATATTCCTCGACAGTTAGGTCCCGGCTTTTTCTCCATTCAATTTCAGAGACTAAATCTCGAACAATTCTCGGCTTGATATTAATCGATAAATTATCCAGCGCTTTAGCGACGATTGGGCCTTTTCTCGGAACTATTTCGGGCAGGCTGCCACCGGTGAGCGATGGCCAAAAAAAAGACAACTGGCTCAAAGCTGCAGAATGAAAGGTGCGAACCTCAACCCCGCCTACTCCTAATCTTCTCAATCGCGACATCATTTCCTGAGCCGCCTTGGTGGTGAAAGTCAAAGCAAGGATTTGGTCAGGCTCCTGAGCTCCGTTCGAGACGTAATGAGCGATTCGACTGGTTAGGGCCCGTGTTTTTCCAGTCCCTGGGCCTGCTAAAACGCAAATGGGTCCCCGACGGGTTGTCGCTACCAGCCTCTGGTGGTCATCGAGTCCTGCCAATGCTTTGTCCACTATTCTCCCCCAGGGAGAGGTTGCCCGAGCCAATCTTGAATCATTGCGTGAGCAATCGAGGGCCTGGCCGGAAGATGAATTTTCCCTGGATTCTTGAGCAAATCTGCTCTCGAGAACCAACGCAAATCGACTATCTCCTGACCGTCGGGGCGAATGTTATTGATCAAGTCTTGGGAGAGTTTTGCTTTGAAACCCACCATTAGAGAAGCGGGAAACGGCCAAGGCTGGGAGCCCACATACTCTGGTTCGGTTACCATCACTCCGGCTTCTTCGAATACCTCGCGGACCACAGCAGCTTCCAGGGATTCACCAGGCTCGACAAACCCGGCTAACAATGAGTAGCGATTAGCTTCCCACATGGCGTTGCTACCCAAAAGAATTTTGTCGGACTGATCAGAAACAAGCGTTATTACCGCGGCGTCGGTCCGAGGGAACAGGGCGGTCTCGCTGGAGGGATCCTCTCGAATCCATCCGGCCTGAGAACTCACGGTTTTTTTACCAGTTAAGGGAGAGTAAGTGTGTCTGAGATGCCAGTTAATCATTGCAACGGCTTGGACTGCCAATCCCGAATCAAGATCATCAAATAAATGCGCCGTGTGTCTCGGGCTCTCCCAGCGGATTGTCGGTGAGGACTGCAACGAAGCCAGCTCCGGGGAAAAGGAGACGGCAACAATTTTGGTGCCCTTTCGCACGTCTCGAGCTTCCTCATAATTAAATCCCAAGTAAACCTGTGGGGAGCCAGAAGGAACATCAGCAGGAGACAACAGTTTCAGTCGGGGTGATGGCAAATCAGAAAGCAAAACTTTGCCGTTGCAGACCGCGACAATGCGGGTTGACGGGTCCCCCATAGCTTTATCGAGAAATCCCGGGTGTTTGCGATTCTCAGCGTCTCTGTTGACCCGACTGCGTGACAGCGGTAACCACGGCGTTATCGACAATTCCCTACCTCCCAATAACATTTCCAATCATGACAAAACCCTCGGTGTGGCAGAAAGTCGATCTCTCGACGCTAACCTAATGTTGAATCATGAGCCATACAGCTCTCATGTTATCGGCGCTGGCCACTAGTGCCGTACCAAATTTTCAGGTCGTGAGCGCGCAAACCCTACCTGGTAACGAGTTGGACGTTGCGCTGGTGCATGATGTAAATCGAGCCTCATGGATAGTGGAATTGCCGAGATCCGATGAGGCAGAGTCAAGGAGCGTCAAAAAAATTAGGGCTGTGAGAGCGCTCGGTGACGGAATTCGGTCTCGTCTGACATTCCGCTTGCCAAAAATTGCCGGAACCTCGGCAGTTGGTTCACGAACCCTAAGTGTTTTTGAATTTCTGGGTGGTAACACCCCGTCATCCGGCACCATGAGCGCCGAGATTGCCGAATCGATTGGAAAGGCAATTGCGGAAATTCACAACCTTCCCCAGGGATCTCTCGAGGATTTTGACCTACCATCCGTAAGCGCTATCCAATCAGCGAGAGAATGTACCGAAATTGTCGATAGGGCTGCCGCAACTGGATTGCTAACTAAAATTTTGCTCCGTCGCTGGGAGACTGCATGTGAAGATCCTGAGCTCTGGCAATTTCAACCGGCGATAGTCAACGGTTCGCTAAAAATGGATAGCTTCATGATTGAGAATCAGGAAGTTACCGCAATTGACAACTGGGAAGAGGTTCATCTAGGCGACCCGGCAAAAGATCTCGCATGGCTTACTTCTGCTGATACTGACCGGTTTGCCGGAGCAATTTACAGTGCTTACCGCGTTGCTAGATCAGGTTTAGACAAGTGGGCAATTCAGCGTGCACGTTTCTACGCTGAACTCGACCTGGCCAAATGGCTTCTTCACGGAATCGAGGAACAGAGCTCGGCGATATCATCAGATGCGGTAGATATGCTGAATGAGCTCAGCGATCGAGTGGTCGAGGATCCAGAAAGGGCTCTCACCCTATCGGTATCTGAAGCCAAGCATCCGCTCGAACGCTAGGTTAGAAAAGTTCCTGCAAGCGCTCCTCCAGTTCCCTTGTTCGGAGAAGATTGGAAGGAGTGTGAAGCTTTGAGCTGCCTGCGAACCAGAAACTGGCCTTGACCAAATTTTCATTGACTTTTCTCCAAGACGACCACGCTGCCCGATATGCCGATAATTGAAGAGCCTTAGCTTCTAATTCTGTTTCATTTTTCGGGGCCGCTCCAGTTTTCCAATCCACGATATGAAACGCCCCTGCCTCTTGAAAGACCGCATCAATTTTGCAAACCAAAATGTGTCCAGCTATCGGCAGGTGCAGTTCCTGCTCAATTGCAAGAGGCTTCATCCCTGCGAACACGGAAGCTTTGAATGCCTTGACTAAATCACTGATCTCATGAATCTCAACGTCTTTCTGTTCATCAAATCCGGGAAGGGAACCCTGGGCTGCCAGGCGATAATAGTTTTCAACGTATTTGTGAAACGCGCTGCCTCGAGATGCTCCCGTCGATTTTCTCTTCGGAATAGGCCTTCGAGTAAGTGCAGCCTGTTCCCGGGGCGCTGTGAACCATTTTTCAAGGTTGGAAGCCGATATGCGGACAGGAATAGTCAGAGCGGTGTCGAGCCCATGCCCTTTTGCTGCCGCCTCTATTCTGAGAAGTTGAGCTGCCAAGCCATCTTTGGAAGAGGGTTGTTGTTTTTTGATGGCTTCAAGGACCGCTGCCGCTGATTTCTCAACAATTGCTCTCCTCGACCCCAAGGGGTCTCTTGGCCAAAGCTGATTTTTGGTCTCATCATGTTTCCCCGGGTTTTCCCCCTCTGGCTCGGCCTGGAAATTCCCGATGAGCCCTGATTCTCTTAGCTCCTCAAGAAAGATAGACGGTCCCTGAGCGGACACATTGTTACCCCAGAATGAACCACTCAGGAGCAGATGGCTTCGAGCGCGAGTCATGGCGACATACATCAAACGTCGCTCCTCATGTTGTTCATGGCTCTTGACTGCCTCCGAAAAAAATTTCTGCCGATCTATCAACTCCTTCCTGCTTTTCGCCTCGCGCCATCTAAACTCTGGAAGGGAAGAACGGTCACCTCTTAGGTGATAGGGCAACTCTCCCCCTCGTAACCAGCCGAGCGAGTTTCTCGATCTGGAGGGAAGCTCGCTGGAGACCAACCGAGGAATCGCGACAAAATCCCATTCAAGACCTTTTGAGCCGTGAATGGTCAGTACCTGAACAGAGCCAGTTTCTGGGGACTCACTCCGCGGGCTCAGATTATCTCGCTTCTCCGCGTCCTCCAGCCACCCTACAAAACCCTCGATAGAGGCCTGATTCGCTGCCCCTTGGTAGTCTCTCAAGGCGCTGAAAAATGTCTCCAGAGCGGCTGCCGAGTCGGCTCTCAGGGGATTTGCAAATGCCTCAATGTCGAGATTTAGCTTCTGGTGAATCAAGGCCACTAGGCTTTCAATGTCAGAGAGGGACATCTTGGTAAGTGCTTGAAAAATTTCATAAACCTCAATAATTCGTGTTTGTGCGGACTCGGAGAAGTTCGACCACCTAGATTTGAAATTTTTTCCCTCCACGAGAAATGAGACAGCATCGAAGAGGCTGGGCTTATCGACTAAACGAGTTGAAAAGTGAAGGCCTGCTTTCATCGATTTGGCGAGAGGACGACCGAGGTGATCCCTCCCTCGTAACCACAGAGCAGTTTGCCTAAGAGCCCATAAATCTGAAACACCGAGTCTCCAGCGAGCCCCCGCAAGTAAACGGATAAACTCCGAATCAGCCGCTCCAGAGGCTAGAACTTTCAAAGTGCACACTAAGTCGACTATTGCTGGGTCCTCGAGCAAGCCTCCAATTCCGAGCACGTTGACCGGGATTCCTCGCTCAACGAGCGCGTCCACAAAAAGTTTTTGATTTGCTCGATTGCGGAGCAGTATTGCCGCACTTGCTCGATGCTCTGATTCGCGAAGTTTTTCATCCAACCAAACTGCGACTTCCTCCGCTTCTTGTTCGATCGATTCAGGAAAAGCAAAATCTAGATTTGCAGAATCTGCATTCGGCGAGGATTTGAGCTCTTGGACAGCTGAAATTTGGTTTTGGGGCAAACCCGCAGAGATCAAGTTTGCGGCCTCGAGGATTTTTTTACCGTTCCGCCACGAAGTAGAAAGAGTAAAAGTGTTAACAAACTTCCCGAAGTCCGCTGCAAAATCGTTCAGATTGCTCCCACTCGCTCCTCTCCAGCCATAAATTGCCTGGGTCGGATCGCCCACAGCCATTACTGATTGGCCCGCGAATAAAGTCCGCAAAAGTCGGGCTTGCAACACGCTCGTGTCCTGATACTCGTCCAGGAGGACTACCTGGTGGCGAGAACGGGTCTGCTCAACCACCCGCGGAAACTGCTCAGCAAGCTGAGAAGCAAGAAACACTTGGTCAGAAAACTCAACGACCCCTAGCCGCCTCTTCTCGGCGTCCAATTCTTCCACAAGACGAGCTAGAGGCACTAGGTGGGCAACTCGGTCGGCCCACTCGTCGATTTTTTTGTAGGTGCCTCTGCCTCCATTTGGCAATTCTTTAGTCTCTAAAAATTCTCGAACGAATTGGACCAAGATATCGGTTTGAACATTGTTTTCTTTCATTCGGAAGCCGAGGTTACGAACCATTCCAGCGAGCGAGTCCAGCGTCAGATCCAAATCCTCAAGATTTGGCAAGTTGCTGCTCGCGACTACGCGAGTGGTCATAGCCCATGCACTAGCTTCTGACAAGACTTGAGCATCAGGGTCGAGACCTAGTAAGGGCGCAAAGTCTCGGTAAATTTTTGCCGCGAAGGAATTGTAGGTTGCCACAGTGGACGGACCGAAATCGTCTCCATTTTCGAGAATCCCGAGTTTTGCGAGCCCGCGAAGGCGGAGACGGATTCTCGACCCGAGCTCGGCTTTCGCTTTGCGGGTGAAAGTGAGCCCAAGAATCAGTTCTGAGTTGATAAAGCCGTTGGCAACCAACCACAAAACCCTAAGCGCCATTGTCTCGGTTTTTCCTGATCCGGCTCCTGCAACGACCCTTGAAGCTGAGTTTACGGGGGCCTCGGCTATGGCTACTTGCTCTTCCGTTGGTTCTGACAGTTTCAAGGCCAGCGCTATTTCTGATGCGCTATACATCTCCACACACCGCCCCCACAAAATGCCATCGGTGTTTCGCGGAAGTCCGGGAGCCGCCAAAGGTGATGGCGGAGCCTCCGAACCGATTGTCAGACATAGCCTCTGCAACAATTTCCAACCGCTCTAAAAAATCTTTTTTACCTTTCTGATCGAGCGGTGGTTGGGACGTGAGACGATAACTATTTCCCCCGGCTCCTTCGCGCAAGAAAAGCAATCCGGCGCCAACTGAGGGGCCATTTATATTCAATTTTTTTTGCAAGTCTTCCGACGAAATGGCGATTTGATAGGAGAACATTTGCGGATCGTCGGCAACTTCTCTCTCAGTTCGGGATGAGCCGGTCTTCAGATCAATCACCATTATTGAGCCATCCGGACCTTGTTCGATTCTGTCAATCACTCCCGAAATTCGAACTCTCCCCTGCGTAAATTCAAATCTCTGCTCGCTGGCAACTGCTGACCAACCCTGGCTTTTTCTGTCCTTGATGAATTCCGACAATGCGAAGGTCATTCTTTGCGCGAGTCGCCGGTTTCGGATGGTTACCCAACCAGTCTCAAATCCCAGCTGCTCGAACCCATCATCGACATGTTGCCAAATCTTATTGAGGTCTCCAGTAGGTTCTTTTTCCAGAGCAGAGTGCAGAAGAGAACCGAGGCTAGCCGCAGGGGATGAATTATGGTCCGAAATCGTGCTAAGAAACCATTCAATTGGCGAAGACTCAAATAACTTAATGCTGGAAGGTGATAGCGGAATTTTGCCCTCCGGATAGAGGGGGCTCGAGGAGGACTCCTCAAGAAGGCCCCACCAATCTTTTGGGTCAGCACCTCTCACTCCGTTCGAGGCTAGTAGAGCTATATCTGCCGCAATTTTGGTTGCCTCCGAACCCTCCTCTAAAGCTGACTGCAACTGTCTTCGCAAGCCACCAACGACGCTCGGCAGGCTTACTGGAGAAAAAACTGGAGCATGAATTCTGGTGGAGTGCCGATCCAGAAGTTCGAATAGGGAGCTGGGTTTAGATTCTTCATCCTCAGTCGCTGTGATCAGGACGTTTTTTTTTGCTCTCGATACCGCTAGGACCCCCAGCCTCAACTCGTCCTCGAGCAAGAGGCGCTGCTGGTCAATAACTTTGTTTGGTATCCCTTCATGGGCCTGAATCAATTCCCGAGCGCCTAACAATGATTCGCGCGGCCGAAGGTCAGGCCATACGGCCTCTTCAAGACCAG
>MDTG01153656.1_pt1 | contig 16931 bp, 11 predicted proteins | sample 811421 | NCBI WGS metagenome assembly MDTG01 (sample SAMN05326645, study PRJNA326480) | marine metagenome | isolation source: seawater | place: Pacific Ocean: South East | collected 2011
AATGCGCGATCTGGAGACCTGCCGGTCAATCCTACCAAGGCCAAGAACCTGACCAATCATCGTTCCGCTACCAAGAGTATTGATGAAGGATTGCGGCCAGCGGTCAAAATGAGTCTTGAACGTGCGATTGAATACATTGAGCCGGACGAATTCGTAGAAGCCACCCCGAGTCTCATCCGTCTTCGCAAGCGCATTCTCTGCCCTCATGAACGCAAGCGGAGGCAGAAGGCAGAAGGCTGAATTCTCCTACCGTGAACAGGCGTGGGAGTTCTGCCCACGGAACGGATCCGGAAATTGCGTGTCTTACAGCGAGGGAACTAGTAAGGCGTTGGCAGATCCTGCTTTTCCCTGACATGGTGTTGATACCCGCCCTGCCCCGACATCGAGGGAAATGGGCTGATGGGTTATGATCCAGTCCGGGACCATTACACCGGAACCTGGGTGGATTCGTTCACGGGTTTCTTCGCCCGATCACAAGCAGATACGATCCCGGGCAGAAGGCATTTGTCTCGGGATTCGAGGTCGACGCTGGCGGTGGCAGCACCGTGAAGATCCGACGGGTGCGGACGCACCTGGGCGGGGGCAGACCCGAGTTGGCCCAAGTCGTGGTCCTCGAAGGGTCGCTGGTCAGCATCATGGTAGGTAATTCCCTACACGCGAAGGAGCGTAAAAGCTCGGAGGCAGGGTGCGTCCTACGGCACGTATCCGAGCCAGGGCCCCAGCCACTTTTCGCATTCCCCGGTAGTCATTTCCTTGCGGGCGGCGTAACTCTCCACCTGGTCTCGCTGGAGCTCGCTGAGGGCAAAATAACGGCTGTCCGGATGAGAGAAGTAGAGCCCGCAGACCGCGGAACCCGGATGCATGGCCTGGGACTCAGTCAGGGTTACTCCGGTGGCCGAGCTTGCCTCGAGGAGATCAAATAGCAGTGGCTTTTCAGTGTGGTCCGGTTGTGCGGGATAGCCGGGGGCAGGACGAATGCCCTGGTAGTTCTCATGAATGAGCTCCTGGTTGGAGAATTCGTTGGGACGTTCAATCCCCCAGGCTACCCGGGCCCGGTGGTGGAGGAGTTCGGCGAAGGCCTCGGCACAGCGATCGGCGAGGGCTTTGACGAGGATCGCACGGTAGGGGTCGTTTTCCTTTTCCTCAAGCTCGCGGGCCCATGTGTCCGCGCCGTGCAGACCAACCACGAAAGCCCCCAGATAGTCGGGTGTGCCACTGCTGGAGGGTGCGAGAAAGTCGCTCAGCGCATAGTTGGGCTTACCGCTATCCTTGGCCAGCTGCTGCCGCAGGGTATGAAGGCGAATTTGCTCGCTGCCACGTGACTCATCTTCCCATATGATAAGGTCATCTCCGTCGGAGTTTGCAGGAAAGAAGCCGAATACACCCCGGGCGTTGAAGCGTTCGCCGGCAACGATTTCCTCCAGAATTTCGCGCGCCTCCTGATAAAGCTTGGCAGCCTGGATGGCTCCATCCTTGTTACGGGTTTTCAGGGATTTGGTCTCGGAATTCCATACCCCGCGAAGCTCCCACGCGTGAAAGAAAGGAGACCAGTCGATGTAATCGATGAGCTCGCGGAGGGACTGCCGTTCAATCGTCCGGGTTCCAAGGAACTCGGGTCGGGGAGGATTGTATCTGCCCCAGTCCTCCTCAAATCTTCTCTGGCGGGCGACTTCAAGGGTGACCGTGGGTCTTCGGTCCTTCCCTGCAAAACGCGTCCTGTGGTCTTCCTGGAGAGATTTGTTCCGGGATACGAAATCCGGACGCTGTTCCTTGCTGAGCAGCGAGGTTGTCACCGGCACCGAGCGGGACGCGTCAAGGACGTGAACCACTGGCCCAGAGTAGTTCGGGGCGATCTTGATGGCCGTGTGGGCGGCTGATGTAGTGGCCCCACCAATAAGAAGGGGCAGGGTGAACTTTTCCCGTTCAAGCTCGGAGGCGACGTGCATCATCTCATCAAGGGAAGGGGTGATCAGGCCCGAAAGGCCGATGATATCCGCCCCTCGCTCCCTTGCCGTAGCGAGAATCTTTTCGCAGGGGACCATTACGCCGAGGTCGATGACCTCGAATCCGTTGCAGGCGAGAACAACGCCGACGATATTCTTTCCGATATCGTGTACGTCTCCCTTGACGGTGGCCATGACGACCCGCCCGGCCGAGCGTTGCTCGGGGTCCGCGGCCTTCTCTTCCTCCATGTAGGGGGTGAGCCAGGCGACTGCCTTCTTCATTACCCGGGCGGACTTAACGACCTGCGGAAGAAACATTTTGCCAGCTCCAAAGAGGTCGCCGACGATTGACATTCCGTCCATCAGGGGGCCTTCAATCACCTTGAGGGGACGTCCATGCTTGATTCGCGCCTCCTCGGTGTCCTGGTCGATGAACTCCGTTATTCCCCGGAGAAGAGCGTGCTCAAGACGCTTCTCCACGTCAGCCTCCCGCCAGCTCAGGTCTACTTCCTGCTTCTTGCCACCCTGTCCCCTGAACTGTTCGGCGAGGTTCAGCAGGCGCTCGGTGGCATCTTCCCGCCGATTAAGGATGACGTCTTCCACACCGGTAAGGAGGTCCGTGGGAATCTTGTCGTAGACCTCAAGCATGCCGGCGTTCACGATGCCCATGTCCATGCCGGCCCTGGTGGCGTGATAAAGAAAAGCCGAGTGCATGGCTTCCCGGACGACGTTATTTCCCCGGAACGAAAAAGAGATGTTGGAAACTCCGCCAGAGACCTTGGCGTGAGGAAGGTTTTTCTTGATCCATCTCGCGGCCTCGATGAAGTCGACGGCGTAGTTATTGTGTTCCTCTATTCCGGTGGCCACGGTGAGAATGTTAGGATCAAAAATGATATCCTCCGGGGGAAATCCTACCTCGTCCACGAGAATACGGTAGGCTCGCTCGCAGATGCGAATCTTGTCCTCGTAGGTCGCGGCCTGTCCCTGCTCGTCAAAGGCCATGACAACCACCGCAGCTCCAAATCGCTGGATGGTGCGGGCCTGCTTGATGAAGGGTTCAGGGCCCTCTTTTAGCGAAATCGAGTTGATGATTCCCTTTCCCTGCAGACATTTCAGACCGGTCTCGAGGATCTCCCACTTGGATGAGTCCACCATGAAGGGGACCCGGGCGACGTCGGGCTCACCCTGCAGCAGTTGCAAATACCTCTTCATCATTGCGACTCCATCGATGAGCCCTTCGTCGAAGCAGATGTCGATAACGTTTGCCCCATTGGTGACCTGCTGCCGTGCGACTTCCACCGCATCCTCGAGGCGGTTTTCCTTAATGAGCTTCCGGAAGCGCGGAGAGCCGGCCACATTGGTTCGTTCCCCAATCATCAGGAAATTGGAGTCTGCCCCGTGGATGTAGGGGTCTGTGCCGCTCAGGAGAAGGGGCCGTGGGTCCGGAGAATTCATGGGCGGGTGACTCTGTCCCACATAGGCACCAAGAGGTTCGGGGGAGGTGGTTTCCGCCAGCAAGTTTGCCGGAAAGCGGGGCCGGGTCGGTTTCGGATTGAGAGAATCATTCAGGGGTTCGTCTGTGCGGTCGAGTTGAGGTTCATCTCCCTCGGGGGTATGGCAGGACCCGGGTCAGGCGGCAAGGTTCTGGGGCTGGCGCGGCGGGTGCTTTTTCATTTCCTCGGAGATAGCGGCGATGTGGTCCGGAGTATTCCCACAGCACCCACCGGCAATATTCAGAAACTGTGCCGAGGCGAATTCTCCAAGGTAGGCCGCCATGTCTTCTGGTCCGAGGTCAAAACCCGTAGGAGCGAGGGGGTTGGGCAACCCGGCATTAGGGTAGCATGAGGTGAAAGTGTCTGTGAGCCCTGCCAGCTCTGCGACGAAGGGTCGCAGGACCTCCGGGCCCTCGCAGCAGTTCATCCCGACCGCAAGAGGTTTGACGTGCTGCACTGCAATGCAGAAGGCAGCAAGGCGCTGGGCGGAGATCAGGGTAGCTCCTCCGCTTCCGATCGCGGCCGATACGATCACAGGCAGGCGGGCCCCAGCTTCTTCGAAAAACTCCTGGATCGCGACGAGGGCAGCCTTGGCGTTGAGGGAGTCGAATATCGTTTCGACGAGTAGAAGGTCGCAACCGCCTTCCACGAGGGCCTCAATCTGGTGGAAGTAGCTCTTGCGGACCTGGTCGAAGGTAACCGGCCTGAAGGCAGGATCATCGTGATCTGGAGCATTCGTGAGCGATAGGGTTAGAGGACCGATCGCACCAGCGACGTAACGCTTTATGCCACTTTCCTCGGAAATTCGGTCGGCTTGCTGACGGGCCAGCCGGGCGCTCTCAAGATTGAGGTCCTCGGTAAGACAACGAACATACTCGTCTCCGAGGATTTCTTCGAAAAAGTCAGGATCCTTTCGGCCGCCCCGCTCCCGCGGATCTTCAACGAAAAACTCGGCCTGCGAGAGGGTGGTGGCTGAAAAGGTATTGGTTTCAATAAAATCTGAGCCGGCCTCAAGGAAGCGTCGGTGGATGTCAGCGATTGCGTCTGGTTGAGTGACGGAAAGAATATCGCCGTTGTTGAGAAGATCCTTCGGAGCCTCAGCGAAGCGACTCCCGCGGGCTCCGGCTTCGTCTATGCCGTATTCACGGATGGTCGTGCCCATCGCTCCATCGAGCAGGGCGATCCGCTTGGAGAAGAGTTCACGAAGTTCGGGGGTAACGTCCGGTCGCATTCTAATGGGAAGCTAAGACACAGGTGCCCCCCCTGCAATAAACAAATCAACGAATCGGGATATGTTGATGTGTTTTAAGGCAGCCGCTTTGCATTCTCTGTGGGGGCTTCGTCAGGCTGAGAGCCCGCATTTTGGAACCGGTTTGGACTAGCGAGGGCGGAGTTGGATACGAGTGGCCGGATCCCGGGGACAGCCAGCCCTCTTGCCCGATTCAGAAGGTTTCGCTCTGAGAGCGCTTGAGGCAGGGAGCGAGGAGGGCTGAAATTTCATCAGGATCCTCGAACCCGCAATTTGCGAGCTCCAGATGGCAGCCCCGTGAGCCTTTCCGCGCAACAAACAGGATGCCGTAGCGCTCTCCGCCTGCCTGGAGATAACCGAAGCGGGGGGCGTCTCCCCAGCGGAAGACGCGGTTAATTTCCTCAACCCAGGGTATGTTACGGTGGCTCAGGCCGGTCTTGGTAGCTCTGTATTCGATGTCGATCAAACCGTCGGCAGATCGCAGGAATTTCCAAGTGACGGCCCTGGGCTCGACCGTGAACTCGCAGTGTTATAATATTTTCCGGCGGTCAGGACACGTGCCTTCTGGGATTGGATGAGTTCGTAATCACGGGTGGAGAAGCGAAAAAATTATGCCGGTCACCAAGTAGAAAATACCGATCACGCCCATGGTGAGGACCATCTCGAGAGAGCTGGAAAACCGCCCCGGGAATCCGGGACTTGCTGAGGGCGAAGGGTGCGGGACAGGTGGCGGAGTTGGTTTATTGGCGGGTGGGAGAGCAGACACTGCCGAGGCAAGAACGCCTTGGTGAGGAGAGGCATCAATTCCACGCCATGATTCGATTAATTATTCCCGGCCTGCTGTCCTCTCCCCGGAAAGCGAGGATGGCGAAGGACAGGCCTGCCTCGGGAAGGCCGGGTGTCTTGGGTGCGACTCCGGCACAAGTCGTCTGGCGGGGCCCTTCGGTCCGCCCGCGGGATCACCTGCCTGGCACAGCCCGGACGGCGCCGATGGAGATTCCCCCGTCGACCAGGATGGTCTGCCCGGTCACGTAGGAGCTCGCATCGGAGGCCAGCCAGACGAGGGTTCCGTCAAGGTCCCCGGGAGCACCAGGCCGGTCGAGCGGAATGCGCTCCCGGAGGTAGTTGAGCCATCCCTCGTCTTCGTACATGACCTTGTTCTGCTCCGTGCGGAACCAGCCGGGGGCGAGGCAGTTCACCGTGATGCCGTGAGGGCCCCAGTCGTGGGCCAGACTCATCGTCAGTTGCTTGACGCCCCCGCGGCTGGCGCCGTAGGGAGCGAGGCCCGCATAGCCCGCTACACAGGTCACGGAACCCATGTTTATGATGCGGCCATAGTTGCAATCGACCATCCTGCGGGCGTGGGCCTGGGCAAGGAAAAACAGGCCGCGGAGGTTGGTTTCGAGGACGAGATTCCAGTCCTCCCAGGTCACCTCGAGGGCGGGCTTGCGCACGTTGCATCCGGCGTTGTTCATGAGAATGTCGATCCTGCCCGCCACTTCCCAGGCGCGGGCAGTTGCTTCCATGATGCTTTCCTCTTCACGGACGTCGAGAGGCAGGATCCAGGCCCGACGTCCCAGCTTCTCAATCTCGGCCTGCGTCTCCTCAAGAGGGGCGTCAGCCTGGCGGCTCGTTATGACGAGATCGGCACCAGCGCGCGCGAGGGCGAGAGCGAAGCCCTTTCCCAATCCACGGCTTGCTCCACTTACGAAGGCGGTCCTTCCGGAAAGATCGAATTGACTCATGATGTGAAAGGGAGGGGCTGGACGAGTATTAATCGGGTTGGAGGATCACCTTCAGGAGGCTTTCCGCTCCGCCGTGCAGGCGGGAGAACCAGGAAGGTCCCTCTGAGAGGGGAACGATCCGCGAAGTCAGGGCCTTGACGTTGATTTCCCCGGTGGCGATAGCCTCGAGCGCCTCCGGGTATTCGCCGTTTATCGCGCAGGAACCGACGACGTCGAGTTCGCGGGTGACAACGGACTGGAGGGGAAAGTCCACATGCGGAGCCAGGTTGCCGACAAGGCACACCCGACCGCCCTTTCGGGCAGCCTCGATGGCAATTTGGACGGTGGGGGTAATTCCAACCACCTCCATGACGATATCAGCCCCCTGCCCGTAGGTGAGACGCCGAATCTCATCGAGAAGATCTTCGCGGTCTGAGCGCAAGGCGGAACTGGCTCCAAGCTCGAGCGCCAGTTCGAGGCGGTCCTCAGCAAGGTCAACCGCGATGATGTTATCGCAGCACTCCCGCTTGAGGGCCTGAATTACGAGAAGACCGATCAGGCCCGCGCCGACAACTACGGCACAGTCTCCGGACTGGATATCGACCCGGTTGACGGCATGGAGGGCAACCGATACGGGTTCTGCGAACGCGGCCTCCTCAAACGGGACATTCTCCGGAACGCGGTGACAGATCCGGGCTGGCACGACGACATATTCGGCAAAGGCACCCGGTCGACGAAAGTCCGGGGTTGAGACGCCGAGAACCTCCCGGTTCTCGCAGAGATTGACGTAGCCTGACTTGCAGTAGTCGCACCCGCCGCAGTAGATCGTGCTGTCAAAGGTCACGCGGTCGCCCTCGGCCCAGTCATGGACAGTGGATCCACATGCCGCGATCACCCCGCTCGCTTCGTGACCCATGACGATTGGAGGGATGCGTCGGCCACTGCTTCCGTCCATACCGTGGATGTCGCTACCGCAGATTCCGCAGGCCTTCACTGCAATGAGGAGATCGCCCGGGCCCGGCTCAGGCACGGGCTTATCAACCAGCTCAAAGGTTGAAGGGTCAGTCAGTTCAAGGGCTTTCATGGTCGGGGCAGGGAGGTTGATAGCGCCACGAAAGACGTTTGGAAAGAAGCACAAGCATTAGCGGCCCCTGAAATCGTAGCAGATGATGCGGGGAGGCTGACGGGTGAGGAAGTCGCCCTCGTTCTGGGAAACGTAAAGGAGACCATGGGAGAGAGTAGGAAGGGTCCAGCTTGAGCGGGCGGCAAAGAGACGTTTCCTCTGAACGATTTCCACGCCCTCCGGGTTGATCTTCAGTTCGGCCAGGACGCCGTCCTCACCGAGGCAGAAGATCCGGCCATCTGCCTGCAGGAGGCTTGCCCGGAAGAGTCCGTGAACGCGGCCTCCGTCCCGCCACTGCATGTCTTCCTCCCAGAGAATCCGGCCGGTCGAGGCATCGGCACATTTGAACTGGGTGTCCGGAATGTTGCGACCTGCAAAACCATAGAGATGCCCGTCGATGTGAAGGGGCATCATCCAGTGCATCCCAAACCAGCGCTCTTTCCAGATCACCCGGGATTTGAGATTCTTATCAAATTCGAGGACTACCCCGCCGACGCCATAGCAGTCACCGAGGTAGACGCGCTTGTCGCTCAGGACCAGGGGAGAAGAGGCAAGGACGGATTCGTATTTATCTGCCCGCCAGGGAAAGCGGTCTAAGACCTTGCCCGATTCTACGTCGATAACGAGCAGACCGCCGTGGGGAGGGCGGCTTTCCCCGGCCGCGGCGACCACCGCGCAGGGGACGCCCTGCAGGGTGGCTATGGTGGGAGAGGCATAACTGGCACCCCACGTGTCCCTCACTTCCCAGATCGTCCTGCCGTCCCTGATTGAGAGGGCTGCGACGCACACGCCGTCATCCGGACGGGCCGACTTGCCTCCGATATTCAGGATGATGCGGTCCTTCCAGACTGAGCTTGGGTTTGGACCGTAACCAAAGAAGTAGTTGGGAATGTTGTAATCCTTCTGCAGATTGCGCTTCCATATTATGGCGCCGGATTTGAGATCGAGACAGTGCATCATGCCCGTGACCCCGGTCACGTAAAGACGGCCCTCGTGGACAACTGGGCTGGAGCGGGGCCCGGGGCTGAATCCGTAGCGGTCTACGTAACTGGCGGGATATTTGACCCTCCAGTGCCGTTTGCCGGTGGCGGGATCAAGGCAGTCGATGACTTCTTCCCCACTCCCGCTTACATTATCATGATTCAGGCGATGGAAGTAGAGGAGCTTTCCCTCGGCTACGATGGGACTTGAGTAGCCCTCCCCGGTTTCCAGTTCCCAGACCTTGGCCGGGCCCCCGGCAGGCCATTTTCCAAGGAGCTTGGTTTCCTTCGAGGTGGCATTGTCCCGCGCGCCCAGAAAGCGGGGCCAGTCTTCCACTAAGGCTCCCTCGGGCAGGGGCCGGGGAGGAGCGTGGAAGGTAAGCCCGGGATCCTGGCCACAAGCCAGAAAAGGCGGGAGGAGGACGAGTAAGATGACGTGAGCAGGGAGTTTCATGTGCGAATCGCTAACGGCGGAGAGTCCCATGTCGAAAATGGAGCGTCCAGACACAATGAAAGGGCGCGATACCAAGATTCCTTTAAGGAATCGCTTGATTTTCTGCGGTCTCGACTCTAAGCCTCCCGCCCATTGCGAAGGAAACCTCCTCATGCTCGGGTGGCGGAATTGGTAGACGCGCTAGATTAAGGATCTAGTGGGGTAAAACCCGTGGGGGTTCGAGTCCCCCCTCGAGCACTTCCTTTGTTGATTGGAGGAGAGTATTGGGAGGGAATGTGGCATGTCGGGTGGTCGCATGAAATGGGAGGTGCCATCTGCCTCGGTCCTTATTAGAAAGCGGGGAATGAAATTGTTCCAGATTCTGCTGGGGGGCCTCCTGGTGGTGGCCTGCGGGGAAGAAAAGAAGGAGGCTGGTCATGTCGAGAAGACTCCGGTGACGGCCTCGGGTCAGGAGTCACCCGTGACAGAGGTTCCCGAGGAGGCAGGGCAGTCCGGCGCCGGGGAGGGTGCGACGGGGGATGTGGCGGATCTTCCGCCCCTGCCTGAGGCAATGACCAAGGAATTCATCATGGGCTTGTGGGCCAAGCCCCATGAGGAACGAGGGGTCATCAAGGAGCTTGATTGCTTTGGGGTTCCGGGAGTCTGGAAATTTGTCCGAATGTGGGGACCGAGCAAGGGAGAGCTGGAGGAGGGCCCGGAGACGATATCGGTCTCGAAGATCGTCGATCGCCGGTTCGTGGTGGCTCGCCATGTGACCAAGCAGCCAGATTCGGATGAGGACTGGGTGGAATACTCGGTAGAATCCTATGATTACAAAATGAAGAAATACCGGTCGTGGAGCCTGTTGCCTGATGGATTTATTGCGGAGGCAGTGGGGAGGCGTTACTGGCGGAACCTGATGGAATGGGAATCGGTGAGATTCCCGGAGGAGGGTGTTCAGATGAAGGCCCGGGCTACGTATCAGAGCGAGGACGGGAAAAGAGGAAAATTAACGATGGAGTTAAAGAGGGACGGGGATTTCGTAGTATACGGAAAGATCGAGAGTACATGGGTTTCGGATGTGCCGGAGGAACACAGGTCCCCGGGGTAAGTAGTAAAGCTGCTGGCCGCGGACCGTGAAAATACACTGCTCTGTGAGGCGCGCCCATGGAAGAGAGGAGGAATAAGAGCGGGTGGTGGAAAGAATAACCCGGTGGATTCTTTCTGGTTTGCCTCGGATCGTTGCATCATAATTCAGCAATGAGGATCCTGCTCTTCCTTGCGATTGCCTTATTGCCCTCCCTGTCCCTGGCCGGTGGCTCGGTCACGTGGAAAGAAGTGCAGACCATGCTTGCCAAGAAGCCGGAGCTCAGGAAATTGATAGAGTCGACCTTCGAAGTTGAGAAGGAGGGAGACGCGATCCGGCTCGGTCGCCAGTTCGAAAACCTGGGTGGACTCCGCATCGCTCCCTACCGGTTCAAGGCGACTGCGAAGGATGGTTCGGTGTTCCTTCTTACGGTAAACAGTCAAAAGACCTTCGTGCTCGAGGATGGAACCAGGCTCGCTACCGGAGACGAACGCATGTTCAAGGCGAACAGGCTGATCGAGGTTCCCACCGGATTCTCGGTCGAGATCGAGCAGCCTGTCATTGAATAGGCAGCCCGCTCTGCCCGGTTGTTTCCGGCGAGAATCATCTTCTGGGACCGCGCTGGAATTTTCCTTTCCGCCTGCGGACCGGATTCGGACAACACCCTGCGTTCGCCTTTTCTCAATCTTAGTGGCCCACGGGGGCTTTTCTCAGGTCCGACCAGTTCCGTGATGCCGATGGCTGGGGCGACGCGGCGACCATCCGGTTCCTCCGGATGAATGATGAGTCAGCCCCGGGAGCGGATCTTCCGCGCGACATGTCAGGCGTCGACAATGATTGGAACCCAGACGAATTCGAGGTTCCGGCGGGTGCCTTGATCGACCGCGTCCACCTTAAAATCCAATTTACCAGTGACTCGACGGACAATTTGTTCAGCGGATTGTCACTCGATCACTTTGAGGTGAGCGCTGGCTGACTGCGGATACCCTGATGGGGAGGAAGGCCGCGGAACCCGGCTGCCATCGCCTTTCCCGTGGGATTTGGTCTTGCCAAGGACGGCAGGGATCAGCCAACTACTGGCCTGTCCACCGATGGAGGCCATTCTCGCACAATCGATCGTCAAGGACTTCGGCGAGGTCCGGGCCCTCGATGGGGTCAGTATCGGGATTGAGCCGGGTGAACTGTTCTTTCTGCTAGGGGGAAGTGGTTGTGGGAAAACGACCTTGCTGCGATGCATCGCAGGTTTAGAGAAGCCCACCGCGGGAACGATCTCATTCGATGGGCAGGATGTTACCGGGCTGCCCACGCATAAGCGCGAGGCCGCAATGGTGTTTCAGAGCTATGCGCTCTGGCCCCACATGACAGTAGGACAGAATATAGCCTTCGGGCTGGAAGAAAGGAAGGTTCCCCGGCACGAGATCGACGAGAGGGTAAAGGAGGCCCTCAGTATGGTGCAGATGCCGGGTTTTGAGGAGCGGGGAATCGACCAGATGTCCGGGGGGCAGCAGCAGAGGGTCTCCCTTGCGCGGGCCCTCGTGGTAAAGCCCAAGTGTCTTCTGTTAGATGAACCACTGTCGAATCTCGATGCTCAGCTGCGAATGGAGATGCGTTCCGAGATTCGGCGGATCGTAAAGGAAAACGGGTTGACCGGCGTTTACGTGACCCACGACCAGGCCGAAGCTCTTTCGATGGCCGATCGTCTGGCGGTGATGGATGATGGACACATCAAGCAGATCGGGGCCCCGGAAGACGTCTACCGCAACCCGGCTTCCTCCTATGTCGCCTCGTTCATCGGGGAGACCAATCTGCTGCGGGGCAAGATCAAGGGAGTGGCTGGGGAAGGACAGTTCGTCGTGGATACGGAGGTAGGACAGTTCAGGGGAAGGTTGAGTCTCCCGGACTGGGCGCCACAGGAGATGGACGGGGTGTTTGTTTCGGTGCGTCCGGAGGCTATTCGGATTAAGGCAGCAGGTGAGGGCCTGCAGGGCGAGATCCTTGAGACGACCTACCTCGGGGATGTCATCCAATATCGGATGAAGACTCCGGCCGGTGTTGAGCTCGGCGTGTCGGAGATGAATCCCCACCGTGTTCTGGCCCATGGCACGAAGGTAGGGTTCGACCTGGAACCCGAAGACGTGGTCATCCTGCGGGAATGAAGGACGATCAGGTCCTAGAAAATGAGGCATGAAGAACTGGAAGAAGATCAGCATTATCCTGGCTCCGCTGGCCGGGGTGGTGGCGGCTCCCCTGGTGCTGCGTGACAGCGGTTCAGAAGGAGCGGACGAGGCGGAACTGCGGTTAGATGTGATTACCCCGCACACCGAGACCTTGCGGCGTGAGTTTGGTGAAGCCTTTGCGGAATACTGGGAAGAGAAGACGGGCCAGAGTGTCTATGTGAACTATCTCGTGCCGGGGGGAACCTCGGAGTGTGTGCGGGTGATCTCAAGCGGCTTCGAGGCGGCGAGGGAGCGGGGCGAGGCCGGTTGCGGCATCGATGTGTTCTTTGGAGGTGGAGCTTTCGACTTCGCACGGCAGGCGAAGCTCAGGCGATTCCAGAAACTCCGGGTCTTCGAAACCCATCCCGAATTGTTTGGAGAAGGAGGAATCCCGTCTGCGCTGGGTGGGGAAACGTTTTATGACCCGGATCATGAATGGGTTGGGTCGGTGCTCTCCAGCTTTGGAATTTGCTATAACACGGACCTGCTGAAAGAGCGCGGGCTTTCTCCTCCGGTGAGCTGGGACGACCTCGGCAACCCGGGCTACGTGCGCGGTATCGCACTTGCGGATACGACCAAGAGCTCTTCGGTCACAAAGTCATTCGAGATGCTGGTTCAGCAGAAAATCCAGCAGGAGCTGAAGAGTGCCGATACGGAGGAGAGCCGCGCGGAAGTCATTGCGCGTGGATGGGAAAAAAGCCTGAATCTGATCCAGCGTATTGGTGCCAACGCCCGCTATTTTACGGATAGTTCGGCCAAGATTCCGCGCGACGTGGCCCAAGGCAATGCAGTGGCCGGCATGTGCATCGACTTTTACGGCCGGACGACGAGTGAGACGTTGAAAAAAGAGGATGGTTCTTCACGGCTGCACTACATCATGCCGCCGGGCGGAAGTTCGATCAGCGTTGATCCGGTGGCGGTACTGGCGGGGGCCCCGCACGCCGATCTCGCGCAGGCTTTCGTGGAGTTCATCCTGTCCCGGGAAGGGCAGATGCTTTGGACTGCTGCGCCCGGGAGTAGTCCGGGGCCCCGGTATCGTGCCCTGCGACGTCTGCCCATTCGACCAGACCTGTATGAAGGTGAGACCCTTGCAGCCATGATTGACGGGGCGGCCTTGCCCTTTGAGCAGGCGAAGAAATTCAGCTATGACCGCACCCTCACCGGTCACCTCTTCTCACCCCTGAAGGTGATTATCCGAGTGATGTGTATTGATTCTCACGATGAGATGAAGGAAGCGTGGGAGGCCCTGATCGAGGCCGGTTTTCCCGATGAGGCGGAGGCAAGATTTTTTGACGTAAGCGCTGTTTCCTATGAGCGTGCGGGCGGTCGAATCAAATCCACCCTGAAGAAGAGCAAGGTGGATTCGGTGAAACTCATGAATGAACTTGGGAGCTTTTTCCGGGCCGGCTACCGGGAAGCAAAGCGTTTGGCGGAGGAGGGAAGATGAGTCCGAGAAAAGCCCTCCTCCTCACCGCTCTGGTGACCCTGTTCTTCGGGGGGTTCTTCCTTTTCCCCGTGGTGATGGTACTCGGGGAGGCTTTTGTTGACCAGGAGGGTGGAGTGACCTTTGCCTATGTGATCGAGGTTTTTGCAAACCCGGTCTATCTGGAGGGGATCTGGAATGCCTTGCTTCTTGGCGTCACGAGTACGCTGGTTTCTCTCCTGATTGCCTTTCCACTGGCCCTTCTGACGCATCGCTATCGGTTTCCGCTGAAGGGGCCCCTCTCGGCCCTGATCCTTGTCCCCCTCGTTCTGCCTCCTTTCGTTGGAGCGGTGGGAGTGAAGCAGATGCTGGGTGTGCGAGGGGCACTTAATGCCTTTCTGGAGAAGGTCGGCATGATGGATCCCGCGTCCCCCGTCGACTGGCTCGGGGAGGGGAGATTCTGGGGTATTGTGATCATGAATGCGCTGCATCTTTATCCAATCCTCTACATGAACATCGCGGCGTCTCTTTCTCACCTGGACCCTGCCATGGAGGAGGCGGCTCAGAACCTCGGGTGTTCCCCGTGGCGAAGGCTCTGGCGAATCACGATGCCACTGACCATGCCCGGTATCTTTGCAGGCGGTGCGATCGTGTTTATCTGGTCTTTTACCGAACTGGGCGTCCCGCTCGTTTTTGATTATTCGAGGGTGGCGCCGGTGCAGATTTACGACGGTCTGAAGGACCTGGAGAGTAATCCTTTCCCCTACGCCCTCGTCGCCGTTCTGCTGGTGATTTCATCGGCGGTTTTTCTCCTGTCCAAGGCCCTGCTGGGCCGTTCTCGGCTGGGAACGGCTCCGCGGCCGAAGGGCAAGCAGGGTGAAAAAGTGCTTCAGGGGTGGAGGGGCTGGCTCGTAACCGGTTCCTTCCTCGGGGTGTTCCTGCTCGCGTCCCTCCCCCACCTCGGGGTGATCTTCCTCTCGGTAGCGACTGACTGGTATGGCTCGATTCTGCCCGAGCAGTTGACCAGCGCGCACTATAAGGAGGCGCTGGGGCACCCTCTGGTCGTCCCATCGATACAGAACAGCCTCGTGTATGCCTCGGGAGCAATGATTATCGATCTTATCCTCGGGCTGGCAATCGCCTGGGTCATAGTGCGGAGTACCATCCGAGGACGGGCCCTGCTGGATGCCCTCGTGATGCTTCCCCTCGCGGTGCCTGGGCTCGTGCTGGCCTTCGGCTACCTCGCCCTCGCACAGGAGGGGCGCGCCTTTCACTTCCTGGTGGGAGAAGGAGCCAACCCGGCCCTGCTCCTTGTGATCGCCTATGCAGTACGGCGTTTGCCTTACGTGGTTCGGGCCGCGGTCGCGGGCCTCCAGCAGAGCAATGTCGCCTTGGAAGAAGCGGCGCTCAGCCTGGGAGCTACTCCGATGAGGATGATGCGACGGATTGCCCTGCCGCTACTCTCCGCAAATTTGATCGCCGGAGGAATTCTGGCCTTTGCCTTTGCCATGCTTGAGGTGAGCGACAGCCTGATTCTCGCACAGCAGGCCGAGCACTTCCCGATCACGAAGGCAATTTATGCGCTATTAAACACCCTTGGAAATGGCTATGAGCTGGCGTCGGCGCTAGGGGTGTGGGCCATGGTATTTCTTGGGATTGCCATCGTGGGCGCGGTCTCCTTGGCGGGCAAGCGTGGGGGTTTGTTCCGCATGTAGGGTAGCGGGTTGCGTCCGATGAACTTCTGGTTACCAGTCAACTTCGCCGTTTCAACAATGGGTCGAGGAAATTGGCGAGGACAATGAGGCCCGAGCCAAGGTAGAATGCAGGGTGGAGTTGCTCGTGCTCGAGGAAGAGAAGGGCTCCCAGGAGAATTCCCCAGACGGGCTCGAAATTCATGGTGAGGTTCGCGGTGTAGGCAGTGATCCTCCTGAGGAGGTGGATATTCCACGTATGCGCAAGAGCCGTGCAAAGGAGCGCCAGAGCGAGAAGGTAGGGCCAGTCTCCCTTTCCTGGTAGCTGAAGGTGGCCGGGCTGGAGGAAAGGAAGGCTCAAGGTTGCGGCGATACATGCGCCGGCCATGCCAAAGACGAGCATGGTGGTCGGTGAAATTCCACCGGCTACCAGTTTTCGGTTCAGCACGGGGAAGATGGAGTGAAGGAGAGCGCCCAGCAGGCCGATGAAAAGCCCGGGGTGATATTGGTCCCCAAGCCTGCCTGTGATCAGGAACATTCCGCATATGACGATCGAACCGCAGAGTATTTCACGAGCACGGATCCTCCGGCCTTCGATGAGAGGCTCCGTAATTGAAGTAAAGAGCGAGATCGTAGCGAAGGCAGCAAGGGCTACTGACACGTTGGCAAGGGAGACGGAAAGGAAGAAACAGATCCAGTGAGCTCCCTGCAGGAGTCCAACAGCGGATATTGATACCGCCGTGCGAAGAGGGATTCTGAGAAGGGCAGGTCGAGTAATGCCTAACCAGGCAAATACTGCTACCCCGGCGATGGAAACCCGCCAGAACACGAGGGAGGCTGCCTCGATAGAAATGAGGCGCCCGAGGATTGCCGTGAGGGCGAGAATAAAGACAAGGCAGTGATACTGGAGAAGGGAGGAAATGGCTGAAAACTAGATAGTTTGATAAACTGGGACACGGAGAATTTTAGAGGGGATCAGAAAGGGAAACGAGCGCTGGAACTCCCACCCCATACGTGTCTTGCCCTCGGAGGCCAATGGCAATATCGTAATCATCGCATCTGTCGAGGGCACCTTCTCGCGAGGTAAGGAAAGGATTGCTAGTGCATTGTTTTCCCCTCTTGGGCAGAGAGCGATTGAAGAAAATGAAAATTTCAGGGATCACAGCCTGGCAGGTCGACCTTCCCCTTCACGAGGGAACCTACAAGTGGTCGGGTGGAAAATCCGTTGCGGTGTTTGATACCACGGTGGTGCGTGTCGAAACCGATGGCGAACTTGAAGGTATTGGGGAAGTCTGTCCCCTTGGTCCGGTCTACCTGCCTTCCTATGCGGCCGGCGTGCGGGCCGGCCTTCAGGAGTTGGGACCAAGCCTACTCGGAAAGAACCCTCTCCACCTCCAGAAGTTGAATTACATCATGGACGGGGCAATGAAGGGACATCCTTATGTAAAGTCCGCGATTGACATGGCGTGCTGGGATCTGCTGGGCAAGGCTTCCGGGTTGCCGGTCAGCGCTCTGCTCGGTGGAGCGCATGGAGATGACTTCGTCCTTTATCGTGCGATCTCGCAGGAG
>MDTG01210416.1_pt1 | contig 16929 bp, 11 predicted proteins | sample 811421 | NCBI WGS metagenome assembly MDTG01 (sample SAMN05326645, study PRJNA326480) | marine metagenome | isolation source: seawater | place: Pacific Ocean: South East | collected 2011
ATCGACAAACGCTTTTATCACGGCACGGCCAACATGCCCGGCACCGTAAAGAAAAATTGGTTGGACTGAAACGTTCAAAGGTTCGATAAACCAGCCTGAAATCAGTGCGGCATCGCGGGCACGAGTGCCAGATAAACATTCCCGAACGTAACCACGAACCCCCAGCGGCCATGCCTCGCAATCGTCCTTACGATGTATTGCAAACCGCCAGGGCCGACCCGGCTTGATGGGCCGCACGAGGAACGCATCCTCTGAACTGCCAACGGGCACATCGCGAAGCTCGGCCAGCCCCACGGGTTCGAACAACAACTGGACAAACCCCCCACAACACTGACCAAGCGCCGGGCCAAGGGGAAAGTCGCGAACCTCGCGCCGCCATTGCGGTTCTGTGCCCGAAACATAGCCATCCAACAGATCTCTGGCGATGTTAAGGGCCGTCAATTCCAGTGCACCGCCGCCGATTGTCTCGGTGAATGCCGCTCGACCCACGGTCATGGCGCAGCCGACGCCGCGCGGCGCCGAACCATCGGCTCGAATGATAGTGACGCGAACAGCGCCACCCTCGGCGGTCACCGTCTCGTGGAGATTGGTGAGCCATTCCGGTGTCATCTCGCCATCTCCCGCTTCGCACTCACGCCACGCACGGCCACCAGCACACGCTCCGGCGTGGCCGGCGCATCCAATTGTGGGTAATGCACATAGTCACCTGCGGCGGCAACCGCGTCAGACAAGGCCATCAATGCAGAGATGCCCAACATCAATGGTGGTTCACCGACCGCCTTGGATCGATGGATCGTCTGCTCGACATTCTCGCCCGGAGCCCAGATATTGATCCGCATATCGGGCGCGCGATCGCCCAGGGTTGGGATCTTGTATGTCGACGGTGCGTGCGTGCGGAGATGACCTGGGCCATCCCACCAGAGCTCCTCTGTCGTCAGCCAACCGGCGCCCTGAATGAAACCACCCTCAATTTGACCGAGATCGATGGCCGGGTTCAAAGACTTGCCCACGTCATGCAGGATATCAACCCGCAGCATACGGTTCTCACCCGTCAGGGTATCAATGGCGACTTCAGTGACAGCGGCCCCGTAAGCGAAGTAGAAAAATGGCCGGCCTTTGGCCTGCACTTTGTCCCAATTAATTTCTGGCGTTGCATAGAACCCGGTCGCCGACAGGGGAATACGCGCCTGATAGGCCTCGCGGATCAATTCATCAAAAGACACCATGTCGCTGCCGATCCGGACCCGACCAGGAAGGAATTCCACCTCATTAGCCGACGTCTGCCAGCGTTCGACAGCGAAGTCATGAAGCCGTTTCTTGATCTTGGCGCAGGCATCCGCTGTGGCCATACCGTTTAAATCCGAACCACTGGAGGCTGCTGTCGCTGAGGTGTTTGGCACTTTTCCGGTGTGGGTCGCCGAAATCTTAATTCGGTCAATGTCAACTTGGAACGATCGGGCTGCCACTTGGGCCACCTTGGTGAACAAGCCCTGCCCCATTTCGGTGCCGCCGTGGTTCAGGTGGATTGAACCGTCGTTGTAGACATGAACGAGGGCACCAGCCTGATTGAGGAAGGTGAGCGTGAACGAGATACCAAATTTCACCGGTGTGAGGGCAATCCCCCTTTTGAGAGTTTGGTTCGTTTGGTTCCATTCTCGAATGTCGGCACGGCGTTTATCGTAATCCGCGCTGTCGCGCAGTTCGGCGACGATCTCATCAATAATACAGTCCTCAACAGTCATACCGTAAGGCGTGACGGCGCGATCCTTAATCGCGTCTTTCGGATCATAAAAATTAGCGCGCCGTACCTCGATCGGATCCTTGTCCAGAAAATGGGCAATCTCATCCACAACACGCTCAATCCCGACCATGCCCTGTGGTCCACCGAAACCCCGAAATGCTGTGTTCGAAACCGTATGGGTCTTACATCTATAGGATGTGATCTTCACATTGGGCAGATAGTAACTGTTGTCCGCATGAAACATGGCCCGGTCGCAAATCGGTACGGAAAGGTCATAAGACATGCCACACCGTGCAGCCTGCTGGAAATCGATACCTGCGATCCGGCCGTCATTGTCGAAACCCACCTCGTAGTCAATACGGAAATCATGACGCTTCCCCGTCATGATCATATCTTGGTCTCGATCGTACCGGACCTTGGCAGCTCGGCCTGTCTTCGAAGCGATTAGCGCCGCAGCCGCAGCCGGCAGATTGCCATTGCTTTCCTTCCCGCCAAAGGCCCCGCCCATGCGACGAACCTCGACAGTGACCGCATTGTTCGTCAGGCCCAGGACCTTAGCGATGGTATGTTGGATTTCGCTGGGATGCTGCGTGGAACTATGAACGGTGACATCACCATCCTCGCCCGGCACAGCTAACGCCGCCTGGCCCTCCAGATAGAAGTGTTCCTGTCCGCCCATGTAGACGCGGCCGGATAAGGAATGCGTGGCGCTCTCGATGGCCACCTGCGCATCACCACGGGCCATGACATACGGCTCCTCCAACAGGAATTCCTTATCCATCGCCTCGTCAATGGAAATGACGGCTTCCAAATCTTGGTAGGTAATAATCGCCAAATCTGCCGCATCACGCGCCATCTCGATCGTCTCCGCCCCCACGGCAAAAAGCGACTGGCCGGCGTATTCAACTACCCCTTCCGCAAACAGAGGGTCATCGCCCATGGCCGGGCTGATATCGTTATTACCCGGGATGTCGGCGGCTGCAACGACGCACACGACGCCAGGGGCCGCGCGTACCCTCGCCAGATCCATATCCACAATCTCGGCATGCGCTCTCTCGCTCATGGCGACGTGGACGGCCAAGGTGCCTCGAGGGGCCGGAATATCATCAACGAACACGGCCTCGCCTGTGACGTGCTTGTGGCCGCTGTCGTGTCGTTGAGGGGCCTGAACATCACCTGCAATGCCCTCTTTGACGGCTGGCGTCGTGACGATCGAACTATCAGTTCGAGGACCGCCAATTACGGCGTAAGCACCGACGAGGCGCGTTTTTGACATATCCTCGGCCGTTTCTCGAAAATACCGTTTAAGTAAATTAGCGGCCGCCTCCAGGCGGTAGGCGGCACTGGCGCGCATATCGGTAATTGGTGCGAAATCATCATCAAACGCACCCATGGCGACATTGATTGTAGCTTCATTCCAGTCCTGGCCGATCAAGGCCGCTTCCACCGCACGAGCTCGTTTTGGTGTTGCCGCCATGCCGCCATACGCAATTCGCGCCTCAATCACCTTGCCGTTTTCGACGCTCACAGCCATGCAACCACAGACCGCTGAAATATCCTGATCGAAGCGTTTGGAAATTTTGTAGCACTTAAGGACCACACTCGGTCCAAGCAACGGAATTTCTATCGCTTCCAGTAACTCGCCGTGAGCGCAATCCTGTTTGTCGTAGTCGATGAAAAAATCCTCAATGGCAATCCGCCGTCGATTATCGCCCTTTCGGAGAACAAGCGTCGCATCAAGAGCGATCAGCGCGGGCGGCGTGTCACCAATGGGTGATCCATTCGCCACGTTACCCCCAATGGTGCCGGCATTTCGAACTTGAACGGCACCAATACGACGGGTCATATCCGCAAAATCAGGAAAATGCGCGGCGATGGTGTCCAATGCTTGGGTGTACGTCACGCCAGCACCGATGGTCAACTTCTCACCATCATCCGTGATCGACTGCAGTTCACGCACACGGCCAAGATGGATCACCGTTTCCAACTTACGGTGCATTTTCGTTACCCATAGCCCCACGTCGGTGGCGCCGCCGACCAAGGTTGCGCTCGGTTCGGCAGCATAAATGCCAGCCAAATCGTTGACGGTTCCCGGCGAGATGAAGCGTCGGCCACCATAGGAGAAATCTATGGTTTCCGCGTCCGCGACCTCGCGGACCCACTGTTGATCAGCCAGCAGGCGCGCCGTATCCCAGTCCGGGTTCTCACATGCCGCCACCTTGGCCGCCGCTGCCGCAATTGGGCCATAGCCAGTGCATCGACAAAGATTGCCCGCCAGTAAATCGGGGCTGGCATCCGCGTCCATGGGGTGGGCCATGATGTAAGCCACGTAAATGGACATGACAAAACCCGGCGTACAGAATCCACATTGCGATCCATGCTCATTAATCATGGCCTGCTGGACTGGATGCAAGCGCCCGTCGGGCGCTCGCAGGGCCTCGACGGTGCGGACCGATTTCCCTTCCAGCATCCCGACGAATTGGATGCAAGCATTGATGGCCTGATAAGATACGTCACCATCTACCAATTCCCCGACGGCAACGGTGCAAGCGCCACAGTCACCCTCGGCACACCCTTCCTTGGTACCCATCAGGCGGCGGCGCTCACGTAGAAACTCCAACAACGTCAAGGTCGGCGAAACGTCGCGAAGCACTTGCACTGAATCATTGAGGCGAAACGTTACATGGTCGCGCATAGCTATCCCTGTCGTTCCGGCTTTCGGCCCACGACGACCGGTCCGGCTTTTTTTCCTCCCTATTGGTCTCCCAGGCAACCTTCAGCCTTGCCCGAACGCCCGGAATACGCAATCAAAGGGGCGGGGCGGGGTGCGGCACCGCTCAACTCACCATCATAAACCAACAAATAGGGCAAACCATTCGTTATTTTTTGATAATTACTTAAAATATCCAAGAAAATATGAGAAACACGGGGTGACAGGAATGGTGGAAAAGACCTATGTAACGGCGCAGAGCCTCTTGGACGACTCGTTTCGGTTGGGGCTCAAGGTTATGGCGGACGGCTTCTATCCCGACTATATAATCGGCATATGGCGTGGTGGAACACCAGTGGGGATCGCGGTACAGGAACTCCTCAAATATCACGGTCACCCCTCAGATCATATCGCTATCCGTACATCGTCCTACACGGGCATCGAACAGCAAAGTGATGACATTCGTGTCCACGGCCTGCATTACATCATTGAGAATGTTAATGCCGAAGACACGCTCCTAATCGTCGATGATGTATTCGACTCCGGGCGCTCCATCCGCGCCGTCATCGACCGCATAAACGAGCTTTCACGACGCAACACGCCCGACGTGATCCGAATTGCTACCGTCTATTACAAACCTGGAAAACGTAAAGTCGATCTCGTGCCCGACTACTTCATTCACGAGACCGAAGAATGGCTGGTGTTCCCCCACGAATTGGAAGGTCTGACCGAAGAAGAGGTCGCAGCCAGCAAGCCAATCGCGCTAGAGAATGCCTAGGCAGCTTTAGGCGCCGGCGGCAGCACCGTCACCGCGCGGATCGGCTGCACCTTCAATCAATCCATCCGGATGGCGGACCAGCGCGCCAGCGTGTCCCATGACCTCGTCAAAAGCACCAATCTCCTCGATATCGTGACCCGCATTCCGAAGGGCCTGGATGACAGCCGGGTCAAATCGGTTTTCAATACGGAGGTTCGTCGTCTCTGCTCCCCAGGTCCGTCCAAGCAGCCACCGCGGGGCCGTAACCGCCTCTTGCAAGCCTTGGCCGTGCATGACGTGACGCGTGAACACCATAGCCTGGGTTTGCGGCTGTCCCTCGCCACCCATGGTCCCATAGGGCATAACGCGACCATCCGCCAGGAGCGCCATCGCCGGCTGAATCGTATGAAAGGGCCGACGGTACGGCTTCAGGCAATTGTGGTGCGCCGGATCAAGGGAGAAACTGGTGCCACGGTTCTGCCACATGATCCCCGAGTTTTCGAGCACCGTACCCGAACCGAACTCCCAATAAATGCTTTGAATAAAACTGACTGCGCGGCCTTCCTTGTCGACCGCGCCCAACCAGACCGTGTCACCCTTCTGGGCCGGATCCGGCCAAGGCAAAGCCCGCGCGAGGTCAATGTCAGCGGCCATCGCGTCCAACTTGGCGTCGTCGAGAAAAGCAGCCGGATCACTATCCATGTAAGACGGATCTGTGACATAGCGATCCCGGATGCGAAACGCGCGCTTCGTCGCTTCAACGAGACCGTGGACAAACTCGAAATTCTCAGCCGTGGCGACGCCGAGGCGCCCATAAACACCCAGGAGAAGCAGCGACGCCAGACCCTGGGTTGGCGGTGGCATGTTGAAGACCTCGTGCCCGGCGACACGCAAGGACAACGGTGCCACCAGAAGGGCGTTATGACGTTCCAAATCGCCCAGTCGCAGGGGCGAACCAGCGCGCTCGAGATCCGCGGCAATCTCGCGTGCAAGTTCGCCGCGATAAAAGTCATCCAATCCTTGTTTGGCCAAGTGTTTAAATTTGGCAGCGATCCGCGGCTGACGGAAACGCTGACCTTCTTCGGGAAGTGCACCATCGATGAAGAAGTTGTCGATGAAGCCGGGAGCATCCTTTAACTCATCCTGTTTCGTCCGTGCATTGAAGGCCAGGGTTCGGGTCACCGCCGCACCATCTTCCGCGTAGTGCACCGCATCCTCGAGAAGGCGGGCCACGGACATGGTTCCTTCCCACGCCTCCTGGCTGAACCGGAGCGCTTCCTGCCAACCGGAGACGGCACCCGCCACTGTCAGGGCGGCAAGGGCGCCACGCGACGGAATGACCTCGTGACCTTGCAAGCGGTAATAATCGGTATCAACCAAGGCCGCCGCGCCTCCGCAAGCGTCGATCCCAGTCACGGCACCGCCCGGCGTATGAATTAGCCAAAAATTGTCCCCGCCGAGCGCGTTCATGTGGGGATAAACGACGGTCATGGCCGCCGCCGCGGCTACCATAGCCTCAATGGCGTTCCCACCTTCTTCAAGCACGCGAAGCCCGGCGCGGGCGGCAAGATGATGCGGGGCCGTGACCATGCCGCCATAAGATCGTGAAGTCTGAAGCATCAATCTATTCTGTTTGCTGAAGGGTTGTCCATCACACCTGTCCAGGTCTCAAGAGCTATAATTAGTCCGGCGACGACATCCCATCCTGACGTGTGGCCAATTCGGTCGACAGCCGCAAGGATTTCATCATTAATTTCCCCGCCTGAACCAATAACACACGCCAATCGAAGTATGCCGTCAGCCGCCATGCCGTCAGCGGCCGCACGCAAGTGCTCCCGGGAAACGATATTTGCCGCATTCTCGTTGTAATCGTTGATGATCCGCGAAAGTTCTTGCGCAAGACCGTCTTCGCGAACTGAATACAGACCAACCATCATTCCGCCAAGAAAATCGTCACCGGACGGAGTCAAACCGGGGCCCAGCCCCGAAAGGGCCGCCACATCAGACGGAGATGGCTGAAACATTCGGCGCCTAAACAGCGCCATGGACAAGGCCGAACGTATTCGGCGAATTGGCCCTTGGGCCTCCACGGCGAGGGAAGATCCAATCTGTAAGTTCGCAGGCATTACGAATTCGGCCAAACCATTCTTCGGCAATCTATCGACGACTTTCGCACGCAAATGAGCTATGCCTTTCGAGATCATTTCCGCATCAATGGCAGGTGGCCGTGGCGGCATCCATTCGGTTGCTTCCTCGCAGGAAATGACCAACCACATCCCTACCGCTATTCTGCGGGACCGCAGCAAGGCGCGCTGTCGTAAGCGCACACCACTCGCCTGCCAATTTGTTGTTTCAGGCGCATTGGTCACGAGTGTCAAAGGCCCGTCATACATATCGCCGGCACCGACACATATAAGACCGTTCTCTGTTTGCACATAGAATGTCCGCGCAAAGACCGCACAGACTTCACCCGACATCGCTTCGTTGAGCGTCGATCTTGCCATCGGCCCGATGGAGCGGGCCGACACGTGCCAGGGGTTAGAGGTATCAAGCATCGTCGGCCAAGATGTGTGTACCCGTTTCACCATTGAGCGCTGCCATGGCCTCATCCAAGTGTGCAATGATTACCCGCTCTCCACCACCTTCGAGAAACCGTAATGCCGCGTCAACCTTCGGTCCCATGCTGCCGGGCGGAAAATGTCCTTCCGCGTGCAACGCGCGTAGTTCGCGCATCGTGACTTGTTCCAGGTCGCACTGATCCGGCTGACCAAAATTAACGGCCACCTTTGGCACTGCGGTCAGGATCATGAGCAGTTCAATCCCCAGGACATTTGCCATGTGGGCCGACGTGAGGTCCTTATCAATAACCGCCTGTACGCCTCGGCGCACGCCTTTCGGACCACGGACGACAGGAATCCCGCCACCACCGCCAGCAATCACGATGGTGCCTCGGCGCGCAAGAACCTGGACCAGGGAGATATCGCAAACATGCTGCGGTTTTGGCGACGGCACCACGTGCCGCCAGCCGCGATCGGAATCCTCCTTCATCCGCCAGCCCATCTCCGCTTCAATGCGGTGGGCCTCCTTCTCGTTATAAAAGGTGCCGATGAACTTACTGGGATCATCAAAAGCAGGATCGTGTTCATCCACCTCCACCTGGGTCAGCAAACAAGCCGCATGGCGAGAGCTGTCGGCCTCCCGCAACGCATTCTCCAGAGCCTGCACCAATAGATAGGCAATGCCGCCCTGGGAGTGACCAACGCATATGTCCAACGGCATCGGCGCGATCGTGTCGCTGGTCAGGGCTTGGCGCATGAGAATTTTACCTACGACCGGCCCGTTGCCATGGGTCACCACAAGCTCGTTATCCAGCAACGCCAACGGCAACAGAGCCTTTGCGGTATTAGCGGCGATAATTTTTTGTTCGCGGGACGTGCCCTCTATATCCTCCGGATGGGTCGCATTACCGCCAATGGCGACAAGTATCCGGTCGGGAATATCGAAAGAGATGACCATAGTTCACCTCTTAATTAGCCGCGTTGATCAGTTCGATCGCCCATTGAGCGGCGTCGGCATTGGTTGGTGCCACTTGGACACCGGCGTCACCAAGCTTGGCCATCTGCGCGGCCCGCATCTGCGGGTCTTCATCCGTGCCTGTGACGGAGGCGATAACCAACGGTGCGTCGGATGGCGCATTGTCACAAAGCACGGCAACCAAGTGCCCGGCGGGATCAGAATGGGCACCATAACCAATTACCACATCGACGAGGATGATCGCGGTGTCTGGGTCATTTAACGCCGCGACAATTGCATCGTCGCGCACAGAGGGATCAATCATCGGATGCGGACGCCCCTGGGTGTATTGATCATCACCCAAATCTAGCAGGCAATGTCCGATATTAGCGTCGTCCACATCCGGTACGCCGGGAACAGGCACGTTAGAGCAAACCGCCAATTCGGCCGCGCGGAACAGGACCTGCGCTTCGGCGCATAACGTCCCACCCGAATATAAGCCTTGGATTTGGGACCGACCCAGCGTCGTTCCAAGGGTCACATCCAGACTGGACCCATTGTCGTCATTCAAACCTAGCGCCGATCGCGCCGCCGCCTTCAGGCTGAATACCTGCGTTGCGTTGTCAGGCATAGGCAGGTCACTTGCGCCAATGAAGCAAATGGTTGCAGGCTTGCCACTGACAGCGATGCGTTCCAGGACCTTCGAGGTCACCTCAACGGGCGGCGGCTTCGAAATTAGCACGATATGTTCTGTCCCCGGGTCATGATCCAAAGCGTCGATAGCCATGAGAGTGGAGATCCCACCCACTTCGGATTTCAAATCGCGGCCGCCGACACCTATGGCGTGCGAAATACCCCCGCCGTATTGGGAAATCAGGCAACTCACCTCCTGAGTTCCCGTGCCGGAGGCGCCGACAAGACCAATACCTCCACGGGACACCACATTGGCGAATGCCAGCGGCGTGCCGTTAATGATGGCGGTGCCGCAATCGGGCCCCATAACCAGACAGCCCAGATCCTTTGCTTCCTGCTTCAGTTCAGCTTCCGCCGCCACCCCCACATTGTCGCTAAAGATCATCGCATGGAGACCACGGCGGATCGCCTTACGCGCCTCCGCGATGGCAAAATCACCAGGTACGGAGATCAAAGCTAAATTGGCGTCGGGCACTTCCTTCACGGCCGCGCGCAGCGTGCGCGGACGCCACGCCTCACCGTCACCGCCCCGCGCCACGGGTGCGTCCAACTGCGCATTCGCTTCAGCCCACGCCGCTTCCGCCGAGGCTCCGTCTGCGGCACGGATTCCAATCACTAGGTCACCCCCGCCAGCGCCCTTCCCCACTTCATCGAGGAGCCCCGCATCCTCCATGATCTGTTGATTAGCCGGGGTCCCCATCATCATCGCCGCTTCCTCGACACCGTCCAGATCCGCCAATGTTCGGGACATGCGCATTAAGGCCACGGAATCGAGGTATAAACCGTTGCGGACTTTATTGATGATGACTGCGTTCATGACACACCTAGACGATCAGCGAAGGCCACAAGGGCTTGTTCAAAACAGGCCATGGGGGCGCGAACTACGCCAGCGCCAACCTGACCAACTCCAGGTTCCCTGTGGGCGATGCCGGTATTGATGGTTGGCGCGAGACCTGTTTCCACGACCAGTCTGATATCGATCCCAGTTGGCACACCAAGATAATCCATGGAAGGGATAGTCCATTCCGGATTCTCGGCCCTCGCAATCTCCAACATTGTGCGGGTGTAGTTGCCAGCCTCCGACGCCGCGCCGGCCCCGACGAAACCGGCCACGGCCGGCGCTGCGCCCATGGCAAACCCACCCAAGCCGATGGTTTCTACGATAGTGGAGTCCCCCATATCCGGGTTGGCGTCCTGTTCCGTGAAGCCCGGAAAATACAACCCCTCCGGCATCTCCACGGGAGCTGTAAACCACGTATCCCCGGTACCGCTGACGCGGATACCAAAATCCGTACCGTTCCGGCACATGGCCGTAACCACGGAAGCACCCTCAATATCGCGCACCGGGTCCATAATCGATTTACCCATGGCCATGGCGATGTTCAGAAAGAACTGGTCATTGCCGCCCATAAACGCAAGGGCCTTGGCCAGGGCCTCATTATCATCGGACGTGGCCGCCAAGGCCGGGGATACGGCCCGCAACATCAACCCCGAACAAGCGACGTTACGTTGATGCATTTCGTCACCCATGGTCAGTCCGCGCGCCACAAGACTTTTCAGCGGTACATCATTCATGTGCCGAAGCGCCCGGCCTAGGGCCGGGCCGAAGTCGTCACGCAGCCAGCGTAACCGGTCCAATACTTCTTTGTCGTTCCCCCCGAACCGCATGACTTTGCCAAGGCCTTCATTAATGGCGCAGTAGGCCTGGTTTCCAAACGTCTTGTTCTCCACCACCATTAACGGCTGGCTGACCGTGGTCATGCCAGTCATCGGGCCAACCGCGTCAAAATGATGATTGGGGTGGAATTCAAACTCACCAGCCGCTGCCTTGGCTTCCGCATCGGCAAGGTCATCGGCCCAGCCTTCAAACACGGCGATACCCATGATGGCGCCGCGCATAGGACCGCACATGTGGACCCATTCAACAGGCGGCCCAGCATGCAGGATCATCCGGTCCTTGAGTTCGGGAATGGCCTCACCGGCGGGAATTACATCCACCAGTACCGGGTCCCCGGTGACCATGCGTTCGACGGCTTGTTGATTGGCATCCTCAATGCGCTGCATGGTTCAGGATCCCAACTTTGCCAAAAGATCAGCAAGCTTCGGGTCTCCGCCAGCTGGCGGGACCCAATCCACCTGGATCACATCCACTTGCTGGGTGGCTAGTTCGCCGGCGAACCCCTCCAGGCCGATATTAACCACGGACAGCGGTTCGTTCAGCAGGTTAGGCACCCTATCTTCAGCCATTCGCGCCTCTCGTGTAAACATCCAGAACCGCATCGACACCGGCATTGGCCGGGGCATCATAACCGTGCCGGCGCAGCACTGCATCCAAGGAATTCACGCAGCGCAGCACGTTGGATTTTCGGCAGACATAGCCCATAGTCCCGATACGCCAGATCACACCGGCCAGATGCCCAAAGGAAGTCCCGATCTCAATACCGAAGTCATGCAGCATCTGACTGCGAACACCCTCACCGTCGCCGCAGGTTTCTGGGATATGGACACCGGTGACGTTAATCATGGATTTTTTCTGGTCACCGAACAGTTCCAGTCCCATGGCCTTGAGGCCAGACCGCAGGGCCCGGCCGGCGAGTTCATGACGGGCGAACCCGGCGTCCAGCCCTTCTTCCAGGATTACACGTGCACATTCCCGCGCGGCATAGAGCATGGAGGTGGATTCCGTATGGTGGTTGAGACGCTTCGGGCTCCAGTAATCCATCAGCATTCCCAGATCCAGATAGTTGGAAATGATCACCGGGCCCTCACCGGCCACGAAGTCATCCGGGCGGATACCGCCTTCAATATGCTTCCGGTTGTTGACCACGGCGGCAGCGCGCTCGTTGATGGTGATGGGTGAAGTGCCTGGCGGACCGGACATGCATTTCTGCAGACCGGTACTGACCGCATCCAGCTGTAAATCATCAACCGGAATGGGCATGCCGCACAGGGTCGCTGTAGTATCCACGTATAACAACGCGTCCGTCTCTTGGCAGACGGCACTGATCCCATCCAGTGGTTGTGCCATGGTCGTTGACGTATCGCCATGAACCAGGGCGACCACACGCGGCCGATGTTCACGTATCGCGTCGCAGATCCTGTCAGTTTCAAAGACCGTGCCCCACTCGGTATCCAGGGTTACCACGTCGCCGCCAACCCGCTGGGCAATCTCCGTCAAAAGATAGCCGAACCGCCCAAATCGGGGCACCAGGACCTTATCGCCACAAGACACCAATGATCCCAGACAGGCCTCTATACCGGCCCGAGCCGTGCCGTTAATCAAGAAGGTCCATTGGTTCTCTGTTTGATAGACTTGGCGGTAGAGCGCCATGGTCTGATTCATGTATTCGGTAAATTCTGGATCAAACTGGCCCAACATGGGTGCCGACATGGCGCGTAGGACGCGGGGATAGACATCCACGGGTCCCGGCCCCATTAACAGGCGCGGGGTTGGGTCCAGGTCCTGAGTGACTTCAGGCGCTGGTGCATTCATTCCTATTCCCTCCTACCCGCGGGGATGCCTACGGGCTCAACAGATCACATACAGCGTTTGCGACCACGATCGTCGCTTTCTCCAGATCGTCAAGTCGGAGTTTTTCATTGGCGCGGTGACCATTGGCCTCCAGAAGACTGCGCGGTCCAGCACCATAGATAACGGTTGGAATGCCAGCTTCCACATAGAGGCGGGCATCCGTGTAAAGAGGGACGCCGCAGATCGGAATTTCGGTCTCAAATACGTTCGTCGCATGCCTCTGCAGGGCCGTGATCAGGGGCGCTGCGCCTTCCAGCGGCGCGAGGGGCATCACCTGCATAACCCGCTCAATTTCGACATAAATCCCCTCGCAATCCGCCACGGTACGTGAAATTAGGTCGCGGAGGTCTGCCTCCACCTGCTCCACGTCTTCTTCCGGTATCATCCGCCGGTCCAGGCGGAACACAACTTTATCCGGTACTACGTTGGTATTAATCCCACCTTCAATGAGGCCAACCGTAATGCTGGGAGTATCAATGCCCCTAATATCCGAACGCACCGCCGCTAGCGCCGTCCGGTGCGCGTAGATCGCCGACAATGCCTGGGTAGCGGCGGCCATAGCATCATGACCCGTGTCCGGCCGAGCAGCGTGCGCGGACTTGCCGCGAACAGTGACCTCGAGATGCAGACAACCGTTGTGGGCCGTCACCACGGCATAGGAAAAGCCCGCGGAAATCACCATGTCGGGTGCGGTCAGGCCTTGGCCTAAAAGCCACCACGGCCCCAGATGACCGCCGACCTCCTCATCATAGGTCAGGTGTAATTCAACGCTTCCCCGCAATGCAATGCCCAGATCCCGCAACGCCATCAGCGCGAAGGCATAAGTGGCAAAGTCAGATTTTGAAACCGCGACCCCACGGCCATACATCGAGCCATCCTTAACCTCACCGCCGTAGGGATCGGTGGTCCAGCCGTCGCCGGGCGCGACCACATCGCCATGCGCGTTCAGCGCAATAACTGGGCCGTCCTCGGAAAAGCGGTAACGGACGATCAGGTTAGTGACGCTTATCATGCCTTGTGCACGGCATAGTGCTGCCGGTACCGGATGACGTTCCACCTCAAATCCAAGTTCTTCCAGAAGCACCGCTGCGCGCTCACCATGCGGGGCGCAATCCCCCGGGGGGTTGTCGGAGGGTACGCGCACCAGTTCGCGCAAGAACGCCGTCTGACGGTCCCGGGTTTGTCCCAGAAATTCCGCAATGCTCATGTCTTTTCCATCAAGCATCATTTGTCCTCCGCTTGAAAGTTCTCAATAACCCGCAACAAAAGCCTTGCTCCTACGGCAGCATCGGCCGCGGTAATAGTTTCATCGGGGTTGTGGCTGATGCCGCCAGTGCAGCGCACAAAAATCATACCGATATCCGTCAGGTCCGCCATGGCCGCGGCGTCGTGACCGGCGCCGCTGGGCAGGCGGATGACACGACCCTCGTCAGCCGAGATGGCGGCCTCGATCTGCCTGAGGATCCAAGGCGCACAGGTAACGCTGGTCGCTTCGTGGACCGTTTCCATGTTCAACGTGCATCCCCTCTTGTCCGCAATCTCCGCCAACCAAGGATCCAATTCGGCAAGGGCCTCAATGCGCTTCGCGTCTTCATCGGCACGTATGTCGATAGAGAACGTGACGCTGCCTGGAATAACATTGGGCGCTCCTGGCTCTACCTCCATGCGGCCAACGGTAGCCACGCAATGGGTTCGCTTGGTGGCCACGCCCTCCACCGCCAGGGCGCATTCCGCCGCGGCTAAAAGGGCGTCCTGGCGGTTCCCCATGGGCACTGTCCCCGCATGACCGGCGACACCGGAAAGGGTAACCGTGCGGCGCGTCGCGCCGGCGATGGCGGTCACCACACCAACCGGCTCGTCCATACTTTCCAGCACCGGTCCCTGTTCAATATGTAGTTCCAGATACCCAATCACATCCTCCGACCGCTTCGCCGCCGTGTCGATCTCATCCGGGTCCAAACCGAAGGCGCGAAGCGCATCGGCCATGGTCATGCCGTCGGCATCACGGGATTCTAACAACTCCTGACGAAAGGTTCCTGCGATGGCGCGACTGCCCAGGTAAGTGGACTGAAAACGGACCCCTTCTTCATCAGCAAAACCAACAACTTCGATGGCGAACGGCATGCGAATTCCCCGCATATGAAGGTCGCGAACGCACTGGATCGCGGTGACGACACCCAACATGCCGTCATATTTTCCAGCCATTACAACCGTATCCAAGTGCGAGCCAATAATTAGCGCTGGCGCGCCGTCGCACTTACCTTCGTAACGGCCAATGATGTTGCCGACAGCGTCTTGGTGCACCTGCATGCCAGCCTCACCCATCCAGACGCCAACGAGATCGTTGGCTTCGCGATGTTGTACCGTTAAATATCGGCGCGTCAGGCCATTTCGGGTTTCGCTCACGGTCGCCAAGACATCTAACCGCGACAGAATACCGGTGCTGATGGTGCTAGAGGCGTTCATTCTCATACCTTTACTCACGCGTCACAACCGTCGGCTAACGGTCCGAAATTGGGAAATTGGACCAGTTAAACTTATGGTTTTGCGTCGGTTCCGCCTGATAATCGCAGTTATTTAGATTTTTTGAATACATCACTATATTCAAACACTTTCAAAAATACTGAGATAATTATGATGTATTCGGTAGCGGACCGATTCCGGATGGATTTTGGCCGGTCCGCCCCCTTACGTAAGCGCGCAGGTAGCGGTTGACTCGGCGTTCAGAAGTAAATAGGGAGCAGAATGCAGCCGATCAAAAATGGCTAACTAGTATTTTTGTAAACATAGATGGACGGGATAATAAGGGTGTTGGATCAACCACGTGCAAACGCAATGAACGGCGCAGAAGCCATGGTTCGGATGTTGGAAGCGCACGGCGTGCGCCATATTTTTGGACTCTGCGGAGATACTACGCTTCCATTTTATGACGCGCTCTACCGTCTTGATCACGAGATGCAACACATCCTTACCCGCGACGAACGTTCCGCCGCCTACATGGCAGATGGCTATGCGCGAGTGACCAGTAAAGTTGGCGTGTGCGAAGGCCCATCGGGTGGTGGCGCTACTTACATCCTCCCAGGTTTGGTCGAAGCCAACGAATCATCCGTCTCCATCCTGGCGATCACATCGGACGTGTCAGTTAAAGCACGCGGCCACTATCCTTTGACCGAGTTGGACCAGGAGGGGCTCATGCGCCCGCTGACCAAATGGAATACGGTCATTAACCGCTCCGATATGCTACCCGATCTAGTTCGGACAGCGTTCCGAACAATGACCACGGGTCGGCCAGGTTCAGCGCACCTTGGCCTGCCCATCGACGTACAGCGCGACGAAGTCGACCCCGACGCCGTCTGGGCGGACCCCAATCACGGCTTTTTTCCGGCCTATCCCGTTGGACCAGACATGATGGAGATCGAAAAAGCATTGGAGGCCATACAATCGGCCTCCTTCCCCGCAGTCATCGTCGGCGGTGGTATCATACTGGCCGCCGGAGAAGCGGAGTTCCAAACCTTCGTTGAAAGCCTGGACATTGCCGTGGCCACCACCATTTCCGGCCAGGGCACCATCTCCGAAACGCACCCCAACTGCGTCGGCGTCGTCGGATCGAACGGCGGCGTACCGGCGACCAGGGAGTTGGTCAAAAAGGCGGACCTGATCGTATTCATCGGGTGCCGAGCCGGTTCGGTGACAACCGAGCTCTGGCGTTATCCAGCCAAGACGACGCGGATTGTGCATATCGATTCCGATCCCGAGGTCATCTCCGCATCCTACAACACAGAGGTCGCAGTAGTCTCTGATGCGCGCCTCGCTTTGTCCGCCATGAACAAGCTCTTGGCCGACAATCCGCTCACCGGCAAAGGCTTTGGAGGCGCCGAGGTTGTGGCCGTTCAGAAAAAAATCAAATGGGACGCCTTCAACGCCCTGGCCGCCAGCGACGACAGCCCCATCAAACCGGAACGCACCGTGGCCACGCTTCGAAA
>MDTG01233028.1_pt1 | contig 16929 bp, 13 predicted proteins | sample 811421 | NCBI WGS metagenome assembly MDTG01 (sample SAMN05326645, study PRJNA326480) | marine metagenome | isolation source: seawater | place: Pacific Ocean: South East | collected 2011
AATGGAACTTTTAATGGAGAGTCATTACCTGATGGAACTTATTTTTATCAACTATACTTAAGTGAGGGGGTAATAGAAAAAGGGTTTATCTTTATAAAACGAAATTAGCATTGTGAGAACTCAGTATAAAATTTCCGTATTATATTTTTTATTTGCTACTACTTTTTTATGGTCTCAACAAGAAGCATCATTTTCACTTTACATGTTTAATCATCAAGCAATTAACCCAGCATATGTTGGAGCCCAAGACTACACTCAAATTACAGCAGTAAATAGATCTCAATGGAATGGTATAATTGGATCTCCAGAAACACAGGCTATAACTTTTGGTCATCAATTTAAAAATAAAAATATTGGTTTAGGTATTTCAAGTGTTATAGACAGGATTGGTCCTACTCAAAATACAAGTGTGGCTTTAGATTTTGCTTATCAACTTAAATTAAATGATAAAAATTTAAGGTTAGGTTTAGGGCTTAAAGTAAGTGGTAGATCATATCAGCTAGATAATTCTATGATTTTACCATTTGATTCTTCTGATTTAGTTTTTACCTCTCCAATAGACAGTAAGTTTTCTCCTAATATTGGAGCAGGAATATATTTACACAATCAAAAATTTTATTTTGGAGTTGCAATGCCATACTTTTTAGAGGACGAAGAGGTTTTTTACAAAAGAAATTATTATATGTTTTTTGGGGGACTCATCGGAGAGAATAATACGATTAAGTTTAAACCTAGCTTTCTGATTCAGAAAACAGAGCTACTTCCTTTAACTTATGATGCTAGTATTTTAATTGTAGCAGGGGATAAATTTTGGATTGGTCCTCAAATTAGAACAACGGTAAATTCTGGTATCCCAGGAGAAGAAAATGCAGGATTTTATGGAGCTATTGCTGGAATTCATATTGGAAGAAATCTAACTCTTGGATACGCATATCAAGGAGGATCATTAAATAAAAATATTGGAATCGTAAATAATTCACATGAATTACTTTTAAGATTTCAAATAGCCCCTAAGATAGAAGGAATACTAAGATCACCAAGATTATTTTGATTATGAAAAATATTTTAAAAATTTTCTTAATGTTAAATTGCAGCCTGATTATTGGACAAAATCAGTCTCTTGAATGGGCAGATTATTATTACATGAATAATAAATATGGAAAAGCTATTAACATTTATGAAAAATTTATAGATAGTCTTAATATCGATCAAGAAAGAAATTTAGGGTATGCATATATGCAAAAAAACTTAAAGTCAAAGGCTTCTTCAACATATAGATCTATAAGCGATAATCAATTAGCAGGTGTTGTTGATTATTTAACATTTGCTCAACTTCTTCCTCCAGATTCAAAACTCTCGCAAGAATATAGAGAAAAAGCAAAAAGACTTAAAGTTCATCAAGATGATATTTTAAAAAATGATACTATTTTATACAAATCTAGATTTTATAATTCAACATTTACAAAATTAATTCCATTTCCAAATAACACTTCAAAGGATGAGTTTGGGGCTATTGGAGTATCAAGTTCATATGATCCAAATGATCATTATAATGATAAAAATCAATTAGAGTTTTATTATGTTAATTCAAATAAAGATGCTTCTGAAAACCTTAAAAAACTTAAAAATATAAAATCAAAATCTACTATATATAATATAGCAAAAGGGTTGATAGATACATTAAGCGGGAAAGTAATTATAGATGAGTTGTTTCCTACATCAATTAACTCTGAACTTCAGGAGGGACCGGTTTCTTATTCAAATGATTTAAAAAAATTATTCTTAACAAGAAGTATTGAAAAAATGGATTCAGATAACAATTATCAATTGAATATTTATCAAATCGATTACCCATTATCTGAAAATAAATCTATTCTTGAGCCTCTTTTCGGTCTTGAAGGAAACTACTCTAACATGCATCCGTCATATGATTCTCAAAATAAGTGGTTGTATTTTTCAAGTGATAGACCAGGAGGATTTGGGGGTATGGATATATATAGGGTAAGCATAGGTCAAGATGGAATTATTGGGCAGCCTGAGAATATGGGAATTGATATTAATTCAGCTTCCGATGAAGTATTTCCATTTGTATATAGCGAAGATGTTTTATTTTATTCCTCAAATAAAAAACTAGGATTAGGAAATCTTGATCCTTACATGGCAACTCGTTTAATAGAAAACAGGTGGTCTGTTGAACCTCTTGGTGTCCCTTTTAGCTCGCAGGATGATGATTTCAGTTTCTATCTTGATCCCAAAACAAAGCTTGGATTTATAAGTTCAAATAGAAAAGGAGGAAAGGGAATGGATGACAATTATTATTTTGTTTCAAAACCAAAAATTAAAGGGATAGAAGACCGATATAAGTTCAATTCAGATACTTTGGTTAAATCTTTCGAAGGAGTTTTAAAAAATGATGAGGCTCTAATGCTTGCTGAAGACCCTTTAAATAGCTTAGTTGAAAAAGAGGCTTATTTATATCAAACACCAAATAATGGAACAGTAAATATTGAAGCTAACGGAAGTTTTTGGTATATTCCTAGAGGGCCAGAAATTAAAAAAGACACTTTTAGTTATTACCTAGAAAGCTCTTATTCTAAGACAAAGCCGATTAACGTTTATTTAGAAAGAGAGGAGTCAAAAATTCCAGAACCTGATATTGAAAATATTTTTAGACCGATTTATTTTGAGTTTGACTCTGCCGACGTATGGAAAAAATATATTGACAGAATTGATGAGGTAATTTCAGCACTTCAGTTATATCCAAATATGCAGGTTAAAGTAAAAGCTTATACTGATAGAAGAGGCAAGTATGAATATAATCAAAAATTATCCAATAGAAGATCTAATTCAATAGTGGAATATATTAAATCCAAAATTCAAAATCCAAAAAGAATCACTGGAGCTGGTTATGGAGAGTCTCTTGTAAAAACTAAAGACATGAGAGTTAAAGTTTCTGAACAAGAGCACCAAAGTGAGAGAAGAGTGGAATTTGAAATTAGTAACTTTCAATAAAATCCTTGATTTTAGACCTACTAAATTCCGGATTTGCTCCTGGTTTTGTAGCTACCATAGCACCAATCGCACAAGCAATTTTAAGTGATTGTTGAGGCTCTTTTTTATTGAGTAATTCATTAATGAGCATCGCTAAAAAGCTATCTCCTGATCCAACTGTATCTTCTACATTAACTTTAAATCCATTTTGATTATAAAACTTATTTTCATAAAACAAAATCGCTCCTTTTCCTCCTTTAGTTACACAGATCGATTTAGTTTTTGAAAATTCACTGATAAATAAAATACATGACTTAATATCTTTTTTAAAATATCCTAGTTCAGAGGAAATTTCTACTATTTCATCTTCATTAAATTTTATAAAATCTGCCTTATTTAATAATTTTTTAATTGTGTTTAAATTATAGTATGGGGATCTTAAATTAATATCTAAGACTTTAAATGAAGCTTTTTCAAGTAGTTTAAATAGTGTTTTTTTTGTGGGATTATTTCTTGAAGATAGACTTCCAAAAATAAATGCATCTGAATTGTTAATCTTTTCTATCATTGAATCGTTTATAGCGATAAAATCCCATGCAACATTATTTTTAATATTATAAGTTGCATTTTTTTGTTTATCTAGACTAATAATAACTTTTCCAGTTTCATTTCTATTTCTTAAAATCAATTTTGTTGAAATTCCATTCTTATTTAAAAAAGAGATTAATTTATCGCCAAGAGGATCCTTTCCAACCGCACTTATAATTTCAACATTATTTCCAAGAGATTTAAATCTTAAAGCAGAATTAAGCGGAGCACCCCCGATTTTTTTATCATCATGAAAGATGTCCCATAAGATTTCACCATAACAACAGATATGGTTCATAAAAAAGTGAATTAGCTAAGAAGTGATTGGACTTTCATGGCTAAACCCATGTCTCCAGAAATTTTTACTTTTCCACTCATTACAGCCATCATCGGGTTTACTTCACCGTCCCTTAATTGTTTTAAAACATCACTTGAAACAGAAATAGTACAGTCAGCATCTTTATCTTCGGCTGTTATTGTGTTTTTATCTCCAGTCCCATCGATGAAAATAGCATTATCATCAACTACAAACTTAATAGTTCCATCTATTGTATCTACATTTTCAACTCTCTCTTTAAGTTGTTCAAAAACTAAATTTTTATCCATTATATTATAATTAATTTTACAAATTAAAGTTAAATATTAAATCGCAATTAAATTAATTTTTTCAAATGTAAATATTAATTAGTTTAGCATCATCAAATAATTTTCATATGAATTATCGAATAAAAAAAGTTGCTGTATTGGGTTCAGGTGTTATGGGTTCTGGAATTGCTTGTCATCTTGCTAATGTTGGTATGGATGTTCTTATGCTTGATATTGTTCCTGCCGATAAATTAGATTCAAAGGATAAAAAAATTCGAAATAGCATTGCTGACTCTGCTCTAATTGAAGCTGTTAAATCAAAACCTTCACCCGTTTATGAGAAAATTAATGCCCAGAAAATAAGAACCGGAAATTTTACTGATAATTTTAATGATATTTCTGATGCTGATTGGATTATAGAAGTTGTTGTAGAAAATTTAGATATAAAAAGACAGATTTTCGAAAAAGTTGAAGCAAACAGAAAGCCAGGAAGTCTTATTACCTCAAATACATCCAGTATTCCAATAAAGTTATTGGCTGAAGGAAGATCAGATGAGTTTAAAAAACATTTTTGCGGCACCCATTTTTTTAATCCTCCAAGATATTTAAGACTTTTAGAAATAATCCCTACTAAGGAAACTGATCCAAGAGTAACAGAATTTTTTATGAATTTTGGAGATATAACTCTTGGGAAACAAACAGTATTGTGTCACGATACACCTGCTTTTATTGCTAATAGAATTGGAGTGATGTCAGGTACAGCATTGGTTAACCTTACTATTGATTATAAAATGAGTATTGAAGAGGTAGATGCAATAACAGGACCTCTTATTGGCAGGCCAAAAACTGCAACATTTAAATTACAAGATCTAGTAGGTTTAGACACCTCTGAAAAAGTCAGCGAATTTGTCATGAATTCTGTAAAAAACGACGATTTTTTCGAGGATTTAAAAACAAAGGATGTTCCTAAATTCATGAGTTATTTACTTGACAATAAATTTTATGGAAATAAATCTGGAAAAGGCTTTTATCAAAAAACAAAAGATAGAGATTCCAAAGGAAGATCAATAATAAATGTTTTAAATCTTGAAACTTTAGAATACGATAAAACAGTAAGACCAAAATTAAAAATTGTAAAAGAAGGAAAATCAATTCAAAATATAGGTAAAAGATTATCTTTTTTAATTTCGGGGAATGATCGCGAGAACTTATTTTTAAAGGATTATTTTACAGCATTATTTGATTACTCTGCTCAGAGAGCACCTGAAATCTCATCTGCTTATTATCAAATTGATGATGCTATGAGAACAGGTTATTTTTGGGACTTTGGACCATTTGAGATCTGGGATTCATTGGGCTTTAATGCTGGTGCTGAACTTATCCAAAATTCAGGATCTAGCTTACCTGAATGGATTAAAATAATGCAAAATGAAAAAGCAATATCTTTCTATAAGTACGAGTCAGGTAAAAAGAAATATTTTGATCTAGACACTAAATCTTATTTACCTGTTCCAAGTACTGATAATTATATAATATTAGATTCATATAGGGAAAATAAACCTATAGTTAAAAACAGTGAATGTACTGTTCATGACATTGGTGATGGAGTAATGTGTATAGAATTTACCAGTAAAAGTAATTCTATAGGAGAGGGGATTGGACGAGGAATTGAGGAGGCTATTAGAGTTGCTGAAGATGAAGGATGGAGGGGTATAGTTATTGGAAACAATGCTAAACAATTTTCAGTGGGTGCTAATCTTATGAATGTTGGGATGTTAGCAATGCAAAAACAATTTGATACTCTTGATTTAAGTATTAAGGGTTTTCAGGATTTAAATATGCGAATTAGAACATCTAAAATCCCTATAGTTGTTGCAACTCAGGGTTATGTCTTTGGAGGAGGGTGTGAAATTGCAATGCATTGTGATGCCGGTATTTATGCAGCTGAATCATATATTGGGTTGCCCGAAGTGGGAGTTGGATTATTGCCAGCAGGAGGAGGAGTTAAAGAAATGGCTCTTAGAGCATCGGATAAGTTTTTTGAGGGAGATGTTAAAGTCCCTACTCTTATAGATCATTTTAAAACTATTGCTACTGCGACAATTTCTAAATCTGCATGTGAAGCATATAATCTTGGTTTTCTCAAAAATGATAGGGATCACGTATGTTGTAATGTTCAAAGAAATATTGGTGAGGCAAAGAAAAAAGTATTACAACGGGCCTCTAATTATGTTCCACCTTCTATTAGAAATGATGTTGAAGTTCTTGGTAGGACAGGGTTGAGCGTTCTTCATTCAGCTATTAATGAATTTTATTTAGGAGGTTATATGTCAGAATACGATGTTGAAATAGCTCATAAAATCGCATTTATTATATCTGGCGGAGACTTAACAAGTTCTCAAAAAGTAAGCGAAACATATCTTCTAGACCTAGAAAGAGAAGGAATGTTGTCTCTGCTTGGAAATCAAAAAACTTTAGATAGAATTCAGTATTTATTAATGAATAACAAACCTCTAAGAAATTAAACACTTAAAAAATGGAAGCATATATTATAAAAGGATATAGATCTGCAGTTGGAAAAGCCCATAAAGGGGGATTTAAAAATTATCGTTCTGACGATTTGGCTGTTGATGTAATAAAATACTTATTATCTGATACTAAAAATTTAGATCCCAAGTTGGTTGATGATGTTATTGTTGGTTGTGCTAACCCAGAGGGAGAGCAGGGACTTCAAATAGGAAGACTAATTGCTGCTAGAGCATTAGGGAAGGAAGTCCCTGGAATAACTATAAATAGATATTGTGCCTCAGGTCTTGAGTCTATATCTATGGCGGTGGGAAAAATAAAAGCTGGATTTGGACATATTTATATTGCTGGTGGTGTTGAAAGCATGAGTATGATTCCAATGACAGGATACAAGCTTGCACCAAGCTATAAAGCTAATCTTGAAAATCTTAATTATCACGTATCTATGGGAGCAACAGCTGAAGCTGTTGCCGATAAATATAAAATAACTCGTGATATGTCTGATGAATTTGCTGTTAATTCTCATGCTAAAGCTGCATTAGCTATTGATTCTAATAAGTTTGAAAATGAAATTGTTCCTGTAACAGTTGATGAAGTTTTCGTCCAAGATGGAAAAAAAATCACAAAATCACATGTTGTAAGTAAGGATGAAGGAGTTCGACGTGACACTTCAATGGAGGGTTTAGCTCGATTAAGACCCGCATTTCGTCTAAAGGGTGTTGTGACTGCAGGAAATGCTTCTCAAACTTCTGATGGTGCTGCATTTACTTTAATTATGAGTGAAAAAATGGTTAAAGAGTTAAATTTAAAACCTATAGCTAGATTAGTGAGTTGTGCAGTTGGAGGTGTAGATCCTCTTTATATGGGTATAGGTCCATGTGTAGCCATACCAAAAGCATTGAATCAAGCGGGTTTAAAGCTTAAAGATATTGAGCAAACTGAACTGAATGAAGCTTTTGCAACTCAAGCTCTAGCTGTTATTCAAGAATCAGGTTTAGATCCTGAAAGTGTTAATTTAAATGGAGGAGCTATTGCTCTTGGACATCCTTTAGGTTGTACTGGGGCTAAGCTTAGTATTCAGTTATTAAATGAAATGAAAAGAAAGAATCATAAGTATGGAATGGTAACTGCATGTGTTGGTGGAGGTCAAGGAATAGCAGGGATTTATGAGCGTTTATAGTGTTAAACTTTTTTAACCACATATGTAACTATTCCCCAGATGATTAATTGATTTTCGCTAGTTACTTTTAAGGGTTTATATTTTGAATTTTCAGGCATTAGATAAATACAGTTGTCTTTTACTTTAAGTCTTTTTACAGTGAATTCCCCATCTATGAAACAAACAGCTATTTTCCCATTTTCGGGTTCTTCACTTCGGTCAATTACCAGTAAGTCTCCATCATCTAACCCAGCCCCTTGCATTGACTCTCCGTCAACTCTTGCAAAAAATGTAGCTGATTCATTTTTCACTACTTCTTGATCAATACTTATTTTCAATTCTTTAAAATCCTCTGCAGGGGAAGGAAATCCTGCTGAAATTGCTTCATTTGCTAAAAGTAAATGTTTTTGATTCTGATTATCAGGTTTAAAAAATATAAGCTTTTTATTCATCACTTAACCTTTATAACATCTTCTAAAGCTGTTGTAAATTTAGGAGAAAGATTTTTTTGTTTCATTTTCCAAGTGCGATTGAGGTCTTGATTTGCTAACTTTATTCTATGAGATCCGTGCTTGTAATTCATAGTATCTATTGCTTTCATAAGACTATCATGTTTAAATATATTTGGTTCAAAAAAACTTAATTGAAGACTTTTTTTTGGGGTTAGTCCTAAAGCTAAAACACCTGCTTTTTTATAAGAGATTCCAGGTTTAAAAATTTTTTTTAATCCATAAATAGCTTTTTTGCTAAGGATTAAATTTGAGTTACTTGCATTGCTTAAAGTTATTATACAACTGTTATTATACTGTTTCTCTTTTTTGAATGGATCACTTCTTAAAAAAACTAAGATGCTACTACAACAGCTATTTTGTATACGCAACTTTTCAGCACAATTTATTGCAAAAGTAGAAATTCGTTCTTCTATACTAGAAAAATCGGTTAAAACAGACTCAAAACTTCTTGTAGTGGCAATTGATTTTTTTTGAGATCGTATTTCTTCTAGTTTAATAAAAGGTAATCCAGACAAATCTTTTTTTAGTCTTAATCCCAAAACATTCATATGTTTCTTAACCCATTGATCCGGAAGATTTACAAATTCTATAGCGTTTTTAACTCCTATAGACTTTAAAAGCTTAGTGTACCTACGTCCAATACCCCAAACATCTTCAATGGGGATCCATTCAAGAGCTTTGTTTATTTTTTTTTTATTATCTAAATTATATACTCCAAAAGTTTTATGATTGAATTTTTTAGCAATTTTATTAGCCACCTTAGATAAAGACTTACTAGGACCTATACCTATTGAAACTGGTATTCCAGTCCATTGATGGATTTGTTTTTTCATCTTGTAGCTTTCGGCTGTTAAATTCGTTTCATCAAAACTTTTAAAGCTTAAAAAAGCCTCATCAATACTGTATAGTTCAATATTAGGACTATAGTTTTCTAAAATGTTCATTACTCTTCTACTCATGTCTCCGTAAAGAGTATAATTAGACGAAAAAACTTTTATATTATGTTTTTGAAATTCTTGCTTATATTTAAAAGCGGGAGCACCCATTGGAATACCTAAATCTTTTGCCTCATTACTTCGAGAGATAACACAGCCGTCATTATTTGATAAAACTACTACAGGTTTTTTATCGAATTGTGGCTGAAAAACTCTTTCACAAGAGACATAAAAATTATTACAATCGATTAATGCAAACATTGTACAAAAATCAAAAAATATTTGATTATAAAATCGTTTTTAAAACTCTTTTTTATTTTTTATTATTCACATTTTTAATTCAGATAATTAATTATTAAATCAAAGCCAATGGTTGTGTATAAATGTGTAATTTTACATATACAAGGATTTTTATAATTTGATTAATGGACAATTATTCATTTTTAAATGCTGCACATACTACTTATTTTGCTGAACAGTATGATAAGTATTTAAAATCTCCAGACACAATGGAACCCAGCTGGAGAGCTTTTTTTCAAGGTTTTGATTTTGGGTTAGAAAGCGTTACAGATACAGGTAATTATAGCGATATTCCAGAATCTGTAAGAAAAGAATTTCAGGTAATTAAGTTAATTGATGCTTATAGGACTAGAGGGCATTTATTTACAAAAACAAATCCTGTTCGGGAAAGAAGAAAGTATTCTCCAAAACTTGATATAGAAAATTTTGGTTTATCTAAATCTGATTTAGAAACAACTTTTAATGCTGGATCAGTTATGGGTATTGGTCCAACTAAACTTGATAATATTATAAAACATTTAAAACTTATATACTGTGAAGCTATCGGAATTGAATACATGTATATACGTGATCCAAAAAAAGTAAGTTGGATACAAGAGAAATTAAATGTAAATAATAATCATCCAAGATTTTCAATTGATAGAAAAAAACATATTTTAAAAAAGCTTAATGAAGCCCTTAGTTTTGAAAGTTTTCTTCACACTAAGTATGTTGGTCAAAAGCGCTTTTCTCTAGAGGGAGGAGAATCATTAATTCCTGCACTTGATGCACTGATTATAGCGGCAGACGAGCTAGGAGTTGAAGACTTCGTTATGGGTATGGCACACAGAGGAAGATTAAATACCTTGGCAAATATTTTTGGAAAATCAACTAAAGATATTTTCAGTGAGTTTGATGGAAAAGACTACGATCAAACTGTTTTTGATGGAGATGTTAAATATCATATGGGCTGGACATCTAAGATCGATCCAAATAAGGATGGACAAAAAATTAATATAACTTTAGCTCCAAATCCTTCACATCTTGAAACTGTAGGCGCTATTGTTCAGGGAATAACAAGGGCTAAACTTGAAAATAAATTTAACTCAGATACGTCTAAGGTTTTACCTATAATTGTTCATGGAGATGCTGCAATTGCAGGACAAGGATTGGCTTATGAAATTGTTCAAATGGCATCATTAAAAGGATATTCCACAGGAGGGACAATCCATATTGTAGTTAATAATCAAATTGGTTTTACTACAAACTATCTAGATGCAAGGTCTAGTACTTATTGCACTGATGTAGGTAAAGTCACTTTATCTCCTGTTTTACATGTTAATTCTGATGATGTGGAAGCTGTAGTTCACGCAATAACTTTTGCATTAGATTACAGGATGAAATTTAATAGAGATGTTTTTGTTGATTTATTGGGCTATAGAAAGTATGGACATAATGAGGGAGATGAACCAAGATTTACTCAGCCAAAACTTTATAAAAAAATATCAAGTCATAAAAACACTAGAGACATTTATGCTGAGAAGTTAATATCTGAGGGAGTTATTGATGAAAAGTATGTCAAAAAAATTGAAAATAATTATAAGGATTTTTTGAATAAAAATCTTGAGGATTCGAGAAAGTCTAAGAAAACAATTATTACTCCATTTATGGACGATGAATGGAAAAACCTTGCCCCTTTTACTCAAAGAGTTGATGAAACCGAAATGACAAAAAAGGTAAAAACTAATGTTACAGGTAAAAATTTAGAGATTATTGCCAATGTATTAACATCATTGCCTAACGACAAAAACTTCTTACGAAAAACAAAAAAATTAATTTCTGATAGAAAAAAAATGTTTTTTGAAACAGGTTCACTTGATTGGGCAATGGGAGAATTACTTGCATACGGATCATTACTTAATGAAGGACATGATATTAGATTATCGGGTCAAGATGTTGAGAGAGGCACTTTTTCACATCGACATGCTATTTTGATTGCAGAAGACTCTGAAGAAGAAATTGTATTATTAAATAAGATTAGTAAAAATCAAGGTAAGTTTAGAGTATATAATTCATTGTTATCTGAATACGCTGTTCTCGGCTATGATTATGGGTATTCAATGGCTGGTCCAAATTCTCTTACAATTTGGGAAGCTCAATTCGGAGACTTTTCAAATGGAGCTCAAATAATAATTGATCAATATATTTCATCTGCTGAGGATAAGTGGAAACTCCAAAATGGCCTGGTAATGCTTTTACCTCATGGATATGAGGGCCAGGGAGCTGAACACTCATCTGCAAGAATTGAAAGGTATTTACAAATGTGTGCTAAGGATAATATGTTTATTGTTAATTGTTCTACTCCTGCAAACATGTTTCATGTTCTTAGAAGACAACTAAAGGCAAAGTATAGAAAACCTTTGATTGTTTTTACCCCAAAAAGTTTACTAAGGCATCCAATGGCTATTTCAAAAATAGACGAATTTACCCAAGGAGGATTCAAAAGTTTAATTGATGATAATGAAGTAAAAAAACAAGATATAAAATCCTTAGTATTTTGCTCCGGAAAATTTTATTATGATCTTTATAATGCAAGAGATTTAAAAAAGAGAAAAAAGGATACAGCTCTGGTAAGAATTGAGCAGTTATTTCCATTACCTGCTAAGGAAATTAGAAATGTAATTTCTAAATATCAAAATGCTAAAGATATAGTGTGGGCTCAAGAAGAGCCAAGAAATATGGGAGCATTAAGTTATTTATTATTGCATTTTCCTGAATCTCGTAAAATGAGAATTGCAAGTAGAAGAATGTATGGCGCTCCTGCTGCAGGGAGTTCTGAGCGTTTTAAAAAGCGCCATAATGAGGTTATAGAACATGTCTTTGATTCCTCGAAAAACAATCAAAGATGAATTAAAAATCAACAGTTTTAAATCATTATTTATTGCTTCTTATATAAGAACAATTGAATCGAATTAGTTAAAATCTTTATATAAATTTTCTTATCTGCGCCTAATTATTTTTTTGGAATAAAGGTATGTTTATTTTAAATGGATCTGCTTCCTGTTGAGAAGTCAAATAGTCTTTATAAGTATACAGTAAATAAGATATTTATCTCTAGCTAATAGTTTTAATTAATTGTTTTGCACACATATAACCAGGTGTTCCAGCAACACTTCCACACGGAAAACTCCCTGCTCCACAATAATAAATATTCTCAAAATCATAGTATTTATAAAAACTATTAGTTTTTGAGCTAAAACTTCTTTTATCAAAATTTTGATTTCCATCTAAAGTAATATGGTCAATATTTCCTTCAGGAAAATAAAAAGTTTCATTTAAATCTTTTGGGGTAAGAAATTTTGAAAAAACTAAATCTTCAGGATTCTTTATATGTGAAATAACTCTTGAGATAATTTGATTCTTAACATCTTCAATTTCATTAGCGGATTTATCAAAAGATAAATTTTTTGTAAAAAGGATAATTTTATCAAGATGCTCGATATTATTCATTTTTCTTTGTGCACCACCTTCTGTATAAACTTGAATATAGCCTGGACAATAATCTTTTAATTTATTTGAAGCATTCTGACTGGCATTTTCAAATTCCTCCAATGTATTAGTTGAAAAAAAGAATCTAAAAGATGTATCATATTCAGGATTTTTATTGGATTCAATCCATTTAACAGGATTCTTAAAAAAAGCAGTTACTTTTCCACTAGTGCCGAGATAGTTAAGCTTTGAATTTTCACTTTGAATTTTTTTATTATTTAAAAGTTCTCCAGGAACTTTTGGATCGGTTGCAAATATTAAGTGGTCATAATTAAGTTGATTTTTGACTCCATCAGATGTATAAGATATAATACCACTTGAAGTATTAATATCTTCTATATCTGAGTTTAATGAAAAATTAATACCAAGATTTCTATTAATTTTTGTAAGACATTCAGTTATCTTCCAAATACCAGTCTTAACGTATCCCCAATAACCATTAAAAACTGATCCAGAATCCATTAGTGGAATTGTAAAAGCTGTTCCAGGTTCATTAATAGAAGCTGGACCACTTTCTATAACTGTCATCCCCATGTAAAGTTTTGTCTTTTCAGAAGTAAAATATTTATTCAGTAGGTCTTTTGCCGACCCCCGAATCCAAAGATCTGTAAGATCTTTTCCCAAAAACCTATTAGCATAATCAATAGATGGAGAAATAGCATTTTTATATATATGCTGAATAAAATTTATAACCTTACTTTCATCATTTCTAAATCCTATTGCGTCTCCTTTTTCACCCCATTCTTTTTTAAGTTCAATATCAAGTTGTTTCTCATCTTGAAATATTTTAGTACTCTTTTCAGTATTTGGAAAGTAAACCAGTTTTGGAGTTTTTGGACAAAATGTTTTAATTAATTTATCAAGTCCAGTTTCAGAAAAAATAAAATCTGGCATCATTCCTAAAACAGTTGGACCATGAGCAAAATCAATTTCTTTGTCATTTATGATTGTAGAGTCTTTTATACATGCACCTCCTGTATGGTTTTTTTTTTCAATTATAGTAACATCATATTTTTCTTTTGCTAAATAATTTGCTGCAACCAAACCATTTATTCCGCTTCCTACAATTACAATTTTTTTCATCAGGACATGTTAAAAAACTAAGATATTATAATATATTTTTTTAGGGAAATATTTTGGTACAATATATATTTGATAAATTAGATATATTATGGAGAAAATTAATAATTTTAATAACTGTTAATTAAGTATATGATTTTAGAAATGAAAGTCCCATCTCCAGGGGAATCAATAACAGAAGTTGAAATTGCTCAGTGGCTTGTTAGTGATGGAGATTATGTCGAAAAAGATCAAGCTGTTGCTGAAGTAGATTCCGATAAAGCTACTTTGGAGCTCCCGGCCGAGATAAGTGGTACAATTACTCTTAAGGCCGAGGAGGGAGATGCTGTTGCAGTTGGAGAAATAGTATGTTTAATTGATAGTGAAGGTAAATCTCAAGAATCAGGTGTTGCAAAAGCTCAACCTTCGGATAAAATTGAAAATAAAACCGAAAATAAAAGTTCAGAAAACAAAACATATGCTTCAGGGACTCCTTCTCCTGCAGCAAAAAAAATACTTTCCGAAAAAAACATTGAAGCTTCAATATTAAAAGGAACTGGAAAAGGTGGAAGAATAACTAAGTCTGATGCGATTCAAGCAAAAGCTTCAATGGGTACACTGCCAAATGGCACAGAGCGTGGTCTGACTAAAAAGAAAATGTCCTTATTAAGGAGAAAAGTTGCAGAAAGACTAGTTGCTGCCAAGAATGAAACTGCAATGCTAACAACATTTAATGAAGTTGACATGTCAGAGATTTTTAAAATTCGAAAAAAATATAAAGAAACTTTTATTTCTAAACATGAAGTTGGATTAGGCTTTATGAGTTTTTTTACCAAGGCTGTTGTAAGAGCTTTACAAATGTATCCTGATGTAAATTCTATGATAGATGGTGATCAGCAAATTACATATGAAAATTGTGATATATCAGTTGCAGTCTCTGGGCCCAAGGGATTGATGGTCCCTGTTGTTAGAAATGCAGAGACACTATCATTTAGTGGAATTGAGGCTGAGATAAAACGTTTAGCTGTGAGTGCTAGGGATGGAAAAATAACTGTAGACGACATGACTGGAGGAACTTTTACTATTTCAAATGGCGGTGTTTTTGGTTCGATGTTATCTACACCTATAATAAACCCACCTCAATCTGGAATTTTAGGAATGCATAATATTATCGAACGCCCTGTTGCTATTGATGGTAAAGTTGAAATTCGACCAATGATGTACTTAGCTCTTTCTTATGATCACAGAATAATAGATGGAAGAGAATCTGTTGGATTCTTGGTTGCGATAAAAGAAGCTATAGATGATCCAGTAAATATATTGATGGATGGAAATATTAAAAAATCTCTAGAAATTTAAAAGTATAAGGTTTCATTTTTATAATCTATAGTACCCTTTTTTTTTGTTAATAGGTCTGCTCCAATAATTCCATTAATCTTAATATTGTCTGATTCATTGAGAGCATTATTAATAGACTCCATATCAATTAAGAGAAAATTTAAATTACATATTAACTTACTTTTATGACTAATCTTAGCTTGTTTTGATTTATAAACATCGAACTTGCCATTTCCAGCTCCTGAGGCACTGTAGGATTTTTTAAATTTTTCCAATTTGTATTTTTTTTCATTTCTTTTGTCTATGCATGAATTAGAGGCACCACTATCGATCAAAAATATGCCTTCAACCCCATTTATGCTTATATTACATGCTAAATGTTTAGTTTTTAAAGCAAAACATTTAATCGAAATCAAATAATTTTTAATAAAGGCAGATGACATTTAAAATATTTATGAGCTAAAATAGTATTTTTATTATGTGAAATTAATAGATACTCATACTCATTTATATGTTGAGCAATTTGATGAAGATCGAGATGATCAAATTAAAACTGCAATCTCAAATGGAGTTACAAAATTTTTTCTTCCTGCAATAGATAAAAGTTATACTGATAGGATGTTAAGTCTTAAGTTAAAATATCCAGAAAATATTTTTTTAATGACAGGCTTACATCCAACTCATGTAAAAAATGAATACGGTGAGGAGCTAAGACATGTAAAAGAAAATCTTGATTTAAATAATTTTTGTGCAATAGGAGAAATTGGTATTGATTTATACTGGGATAAGACAAATTTATTAAATCAACAAGATGTATTTAATCAACAAATTTTATGGGCAAAGGAATATGACTTACCAATAGTTATTCATTGTAGAGATGCATTTGAAGAGGTCTTTGAAGTTTTAGAGGCAAATATAAGTGATAAACTTAGAGGAATTTTTCATTGCTTTACAGGTACAATTAATCAGGCAAAAAAAGCTATTGATTTAAATATGAAGCTCGGAATTGGAGGGGTAGTTACATTTAAAAATGGAAAAATTGATAAATTTATTAAAGACATTCCTATTGAGTCGATCGTTCTTGAAACAGACTCACCATACATAGCTCCAGTTCCATACAGAGGTAAAAGAAATGAAAGTAGTTACCTTCCTATAATTGCAAAAAAAGTTGCTGAATGTTATAATGTTTCACTGGAATATGTTGCAAAAAAAACTACAGAGACAGCGAACTCAGTTTTTAATAAGAAAGAATAGTTAAACTTACATAATTTTATAGCAGACTCTTTCTATTTTTGTTATTTAGTATTTTAATTTAGAGAGGTGGCCGAGTGGTCGAAGGCGCACGCCTGGAAAGTGTGTATACGCCAAAAGCGTATCGAGGGTTCGAATCCCTTCCTCTCTGCTAAGT
>MDTG01001294.1_pt1 | contig 16927 bp, 15 predicted proteins | sample 811421 | NCBI WGS metagenome assembly MDTG01 (sample SAMN05326645, study PRJNA326480) | marine metagenome | isolation source: seawater | place: Pacific Ocean: South East | collected 2011
TAAAAAGTTTAATTTTATTGAGAGAGTTGCTTCTAAATTAATTTTTCCATTTTTAAGAAAGTGGGATGTTAAAACATCAAAAGATATGAACTTAATTATTGCTAATTCTAATTTTATTTCAAATAGAATTTTAAAATTTTGGAAGCAAAAATCAATTGTTATATTTCCTCCTGTAGATTTATCTGAATTTAAGATTACAAATAATAAAAAAGATTATTATATAGTGATTTCAAGGCATGTAGGTTATAAACGAATTGATTTAGCAATAGAAGCATTCAAAAATTTAGGATTAAAATTGAAAATTATTGGAGATGGACCTGAATTAGAAAAATTGAAAAAAATGGCATATGGTCATAATAATATAGAATTTTTAGGCTGGTTAAATGATTCAAAGAAAAAAAAGTATTTATCTGAATCTAAAGCATTAATCTTTCCTGGAGTTGAAGATTTTGGTATTACACCCATAGAATCTATGGCATCAGGTACACCAATTATAGCTTTTAAAGAAGGAGGAGCTTTAGATTACGTAAAAAACAATATCAATGGAATTTTTTTTGAAAATCAAAATTCAAAATCGTTAATTTCTGCCATTGAAATTTTTGAAAAAAAATACAATTCATTTGATCCAGGTAAAATAAAATCTACTGTAGAGAAATTTGATAGTAAATTTTTTGATGAAAATATAAAAAAGCATATTTCAGCTATCCTTGAAAAATAAAATATATATTAATGGAAGATTTTTAACGCAGAATTTAGGAGGAGTTCAGCGCTTTGCATATGAAATTTCTAAAAATTTTGTAGACATATCAAAGAAAGAAGTAGTTGTATTAATTCCTAAATCTCAGTCTATTTTAAAATGTTATAAATATAAATTTGTTTTACATGAAATTGGCTTCAATAAAGGACATTTTTGGGAACAATTTGATTTAGTGAACTTTTTAAAAAAAAATGGTAATCCACTTTTAATTAATCTTACTAATTCATGTCCAATTTTTTATTCTAATCAATTTTCTACAATACATGATTTATCAATTTATAATAAAAAAAATTGGCATTCATTTTTATATAAATTATTTTATAAGATGATAATTCCTAAAATGATTAGATGCTCTCATAAAATTTTAACTGTTAGTGAATTTAGTAAAAAAGAAATTATTAATAAATTTAATTTATTAGATGATGATGTTAAAGTTATAAATAATGCAATTAGTCTATCTAAAACTGGAAATAAAAATATAAAATCTGATAGTTATATCCTTTTTGTAGGAGCTAGTTCATCTAGAAAGAATTTATTTAATGCAATAGAAGCTTTTAATAAAATTAAAGATAGAAATGTAAGATTTAAAATTGTTGGATTAGCAAATAGATATAGAAGATTAATAGAAAATAATAAAAAAATTGATGTATATAACCAAATAAATGATAATGAGTTATCATCATTATATTTAAATGCAGAATTACTTATTTTCCCATCATTTTATGAAGGTTTTGGTATTCCTCCAATAGAAGCTATGTATTTTGGATGTCCTGTCATTGTTTCAAATCTTGAAGTATTTAAGGAACTTTATCAAAAAGCAGCGATTTATATTGATCCTCATAATGTTGATCAAATGAAAAATTCTATGATTGAAATCTTAGATAACAAATCATTGAGAAAGGATTTGATTAATGAGGGATTTATACAAAGTGAAAAATTTTCGTGGAAAAAGAGTTCTAAAAGTTTAATTGATACTATTAATAAACTTTAATTTTGAATAGTCATATTGAACCATTTTTTTTACTAAATTTTTAAAGTTAGTTTTTGGTTTCCATTTTAATATTTTTTTTGATTTTTTTGCATCTCCTAATAGGAAATCAACCTCGGTTGGCCTGTAAAATTTGGGATTAATTTTAATGATAGTTTTATTTGTTTTTTTATTTATAGCAACTTCATTTAAACCTTTTCCCTTCCAGTAAATTTCTAAATCTAATTCATTGCATGCAGCATTGATAAAATCTTTAACAGAATGAGTTTTTCCTGAAGCAATGACGTAATCATCAGGTCTGTCATGTTGCAGCATTAGAAACATGGCTTCAACATAATCTTCAGCATAACCCCAATCTCTCTTTGAATAAATATTGCCTAATTCTAAACAATCTTTTAGTCCAAGTTGAATTTCTGAAAGACCTATTGTAATTTTTCTAGTTACAAATTGTTGTCCTCTAAGAGGAGACTCGTGATTAAATAAAATTCCGGAACATCCGAATATATTATAAGCTTCTCTATAATTTACGGTCATCCAATGGCCAAATAATTTAGCAATTCCATAAGGACTTCTTGGATAAAATGGAGTTGATTCAGTTTGAGGAGATTCATAAACTTTGCCAAACATTTCAGAAGAAGAAGCTTGGTAAAATTTGATTTTATTATTTATCTGTCTTATAGCTTCCAGTATACGAGATACTCCTACTCCTGTTATATCAGATGTCATTACAGGCATCTCAAATGATGTTGCTACAAAAGACTGAGCTGCTAAATTATATATTTCATCTGGTTTGTATTTTTCGATTGTTCTATAGATATTTGTAAATTCAGATAGTTCAAAATCGGTTATTTCTATATCGTTTTCTATATTTAAATCTTTTAATCTCCATAAAGTACCACTTGCACTTCTTCGTTCACCTCCAATTACTCTATAGCCTTTTTGAAGTAATAGTTTAGATAAATAGGCTCCATCTTGGCCAGATACTCCTGTTATTAATGCTGTTTTTGACATTTTTATATTAAAAATTTATTATTATAATCTACTGTAATTAAGATTAAAAACTTAATTTAAAATAAAATTTTGCAACTTGATTAATAGTATTAAATTTGAGATGTGTTTAAAACAATTATTTTGATATGAAATTATGTTAAAAGTCTTAGTTGCTGGTGGAGCTGGCTTTATTGGCTCTCATCTAATTAAAAAATTATTAGATTTAGGGCATTTTATTTATTGCTTAGATAACCTTTCTACAGGAAGCTTGGTCAATATTAAGAAATATATTGATAATCCTAATTTTGAATTTATAAACCATGATATTATAAATCCTATACCTCACTATCAAATTGATCTTATTTATAATCTAGCTTGTCCAGCTAGTCCTATTCATTATCAAATGGATCCTATTAAAACAATGAAAACTTCTGTACTAGGTACATATAATATTATTGATTTAGCATTATTAGAAAATGCAAAAATAATTTTTAGCTCTACAAGTGAAATTTATGGTGATCCATTAGAACATCCTCAAAAAGAGACTTATTGGGGACATGTTAATCCAATAGGTATTCGTTCATGTTACGATGAGGGGAAAAGATGTTCAGAAACAATATTATTAGATTTTCACAAATTTCAAAAATTGAATATTTCTATTGCTAGAATTTTTAATACTTATGGTCCTAATATGATGGCTGAAGATGGAAGGGTTGTATCTAATTTTATTATTTCAGCATTAAATAATAAAGATATAGTCATTAATGGTGATGGTAGGCAGACAAGATCGTTTTGCTATGTTGATGATACTGTTAAAGCATTAATATCATTAGCATCTTTAGACGATGTTGGACCATTTAATATAGGTAATCCTAATGAAATCACAATTAAGGAATTATCTGAAATAATAATTAGATTAACTAATTCAAAGTCTGAAATCTCTTTTGTTCCTCTTCCTGAAGATGATCCTTTAAAAAGAAAGCCAGATATTTCTAAAGCTAAAAATAAGTTTGGATGGAAACCTTCTGTGAATCTTGAAGATGGTCTAAAAAAAACAATAAGCTTTTTTAATAAATGAGTCATATTAGACAAAAAATAATTTTTTTTAAGTTTGTTGATAGATTTGTAGATATATTATGTATAATAGGATCATTTTATTTGTCAATAATTTTTGAATCTTTGTATCATGCTGATATTATTATGCCATCAAATATTCAATCATTTAATCCTATTGCACTTATTATATCAATTTTTATTTTTTTAGTTATTATAGGTTATTTTGAGAGACACTTCTTTTATAGATTAAGCAAATATAAAATAATATTTAAAAATGTTTTTTTAATATGCATGATATCTTTTTTATTTGTTATATCGATTAATTTTTTACTAAAAACAAATTTATTCTTTAGATCTACCATTGTATTTTTTATTTGTTTCTCTTTTGCTTTTTTACTATTTAAAAGAATTTTAGTAAAACTAATATTAGAAACTATTAGAATCGAAGGTATGGATTATAAAAATATTATGATTGTTGGATATGGAGATAGAGCTAGAGAATTAATTAATCTTTTAGATAATCATAAAGAATATGGAATGAAGATTTCTTGTATTATTGATTCTAATTATAAAAATATAAATGTTGATTGTAAAAAAGGAGATTTTTCTGACATGAAGACATTTATATCAACTTTGTCAATTGATGATGCATTTATATGTACTGATATAAACAATATACCTTCTTCAGAATATATTTTAGATTTATTTTATTCTTATGGTATAAATATACATATAATGGCTGATATGGCTATCAATAGATATATTAATAAATATCAGGCTAGTCCAATCATTGAAAATTTTTATGGCATTCCATCATTTACATATAACATCGTTCAAGTATCTTATTATAAATTAGTACTTAAAAATATATTTGAGAGAATATTTTCTGTTTTAGTAATTTTAATTACATGCCCATTTATCTTGCTTTGTATATTTTTAATTTCAATTACAAGTAAAGGCTCACCTTTATTTATTCAAGAAAGAGTTGGTTTAAGAGGCAGAGTCTTTAAACAGTATAAATTAAGAACTATGGTATCTGATGCAGAAACAATGAAAAAAGATTTATTATCGAAAAATGATAATGATGGTCCTACTTTTAAAATGAATAAAGATCCAAGAATTACATGGATAGGAAAATTTTTACGTAAATTTAGCATTGATGAATTACCACAATTTTTTAATGTTTTAAAGGGAGATATGAATCTTGTTGGACCTAGGCCTTATCCTGTTTCAGAAGTTAATAAATTTGAAGAATTAAATTATTATAGAAGGCATAGTATGAAACCTGGTATTACAGGATTGTGGCAGATAAAAGATCGTAGAAAAATTGTAAAATTCAAAGATTCTATTAAATTAGATTTAGAATATATTGATAACTGGTCATTCAGTATAGACTTATATATAATTTTTATGACATTGCCGATTATTATTAGAGGAACTGGAAAGTGAGAAATTTTTTATTATACTGTATATTATTTTGTTTTTTATTTAATCAAGACTTAGTTACTAATCCCCATGATATTGATTTGTTTATAAAAGAAATTAATGCGCTCAAAGAATGTAAAATTTCAGAGGAACTATTTTTAAAGCCTTACATTCGTAAAATCCCTAAAAAAAATAAACCTATTAATATTACTAAGGATCTGATAAAAGATAAAAAATTTGTTCTTGAACCAATAGCTTCTTTTAGATTTGGTAATAATGGTTTTGAAATGTCAGATATAAATTCTAAAGCTTATTGGTTTACTCCAGGAATGAAAATGTCTTCTATAATTCCTATTTTAAATCAAATGAATAGTATTTGGCTTTATTCATGGACTGAATTCTATAAGCATTCTTCAGTTTTTGAAAAAGGGGTTAATAATCCTAAAACATTATTTAATTATAATCCAGATTATTCTATAGGTTTTTATACATCATCAATTGAGCCTAGTAATGGTTTTGATTTTGATCAAAGTCAGGGTGGAATTTCATTATTGTCAAATAAATTTGAGTTTATTTTTGGAAAGTTTAATACTTCTTTTGGTCCTTTTTATAGAGGAAATTTAAGCATATCAAATAACGCACCTCCGTTAGATCAAATATTGATAAAATTTAAAGATGAAAAATTTATATTTTCATATATGATTGCTTCATTAGATTCTAATCTTCCAAGGTTTCACCCCTCTGAAAATATAGGATTTAATGAATCTGATTTATACAAAGATTTATGGACGCAAGAATCTTTTGATGACGCTATAATGTCTAATTATACTGGAGGTGATAGATTTTCTTCTTGGGAAAGATATGTTGCTTATCATAGATTAGATTTTTACTTAAAAGATAATATAAGAATTGGTGCATATGAAAAAATTATTTTTGGTGCACGCAATATTCCAATGTCATATATTATTCCTGTGTTACCTTTTTGGTCATCTCAACATGAATCAGGTGATTTAGATAATTTGATGTTGGGATTTGATTTTGACATAGCTTTTGATGGATGTTTTTTAGATCCGGGTTTATATTCTGGAGAAACTGCTTGTAGAATTTATGGAGCTCTCCTAATTGATGAATGGGCACCTTATAGTACCTTCGCTGATGATCATCGAAATTGGTTTGCCTGGCAAGTTGGTTATTCAAAATATGGAAAAATTTTTAAAAAATACTTTTTATACAAAATGGAATATAGTAGAATAGGTCCAGGTGTATATAATCATAGATTTATTATTAATGAACCTAAGCATCATGGTTATAATTTAGGTTTTTGGTCAGGGAACCATTCGGATGATTTTTTAGTGAGTTTAGTATTATTGCTAAATAATGATAGATTTATTAAAATTTCAAATGAGATTACTCGTTTTTCAGATACTACATTTGAACAAAAAATGGATGATTTGGAGAATCAATATAGCAATAATCTAGTAGATTTTTCAAAACATGGATTTAATAATAGAAATAAACTATCTATTGTTTTTTCCTCATATATAAAATATGGAATATTTTTTGATTTAGAGTTATCTTCATTTAAAACAAAAGGCTTATATTCAATAGATGGATTTACTGATATTACAATGAAAATAAGGTACAACATTTTTAAATAAAATTATGCTATCATTAAAATTTATAAGAGAAAATATTGATTTAGTTAAAAAATCTACTATTGCTAAGAATATTGATTTTGATTTTGATAAACTTCTTAAAGATGATGAGAGTCGTAGAGAAATCATTCAGAAGGTAGAAAGTTTAAAGTCTGAAAGAAATATTATTAATAAGAAAATAGCTCTAAAGGAAAATATTGAAAAAAATATTGATTTAATGAGAGGTGTATCAAAAGAAATTAAATCTTTAGATTCAACTCTTAATGAGCTTATGAAAAATATTAATAATGATTTATTATATATCCCTAATACAATTGATAAAACTGTTCCAATAGGTGAAGATGAAAGTCATAATAGAATTATAAAAGAATGGGGTGAGAAACCAAATTTTGATTTTGATATCAAGGGGCATCTAGAATTATGTGAATTACATAAATTAATTGATTTTAAGAGTGCATCCAAAATATCTGGTAGTGCATTTCCTCTTTATACAAATATAGGTGCAAAATATGAAAGAAGTTTAATCAACTTTATGCTAGATGTTCATATTGAGGAACATGGTTATAGTGAGGTTATTCCACCTTTTATAGTCTCTTCTTCATCACCACAGACTACAGGTAATTTGCCTAAATTCAAGGAAGATATGTATTATATTGAGTTGGATGATATGTATTGCATTCCTACAGCAGAAGTCCCTGTAACTAATATTCACTCAAATGAAGTTTTAAATGAGTTAGATTTACCAAAGAAATATGTTGCTTATAGTGCATGCTTCAGAAGAGAAGCTGGAAGTTATGGTAAAGATACTAGGGGATTGTTAAGATTACATCAATTTAATAAGGTTGAATTAGTTCAATTTGTTAAGCCTGATGAGTCTTACAATAAATTAGATGGTCTGCTTTTAGATGCAGAGAGAATATTGCAAAAACTAAATTTGCATTATAGAGTTGTATGTTTAGCTAGTGGAGATTTATCTTTTTCTGCAGCAAAATGTTATGATATAGAAGTATGGTCTCCATTTGAAAATAAGTATTTAGAAGTATCTAGTTGTAGTAATTTTGAATCATTCCAAGCTAAAAGAGGTAATATTAAATATAAAAAAGAAATTGATCAAAAATTAGATTTTGTACATACTTTAAATGGTTCTGGATTGGCAACTCCTAGGTTGTTGGTTTGTTTATTAGAAACATATCAAAATGAAAATGGTAGCATCTGCATACCTGATGTATTAAAAGGTTATTTAAATATTGATAAAATTAAATCTAAATGATTCGACGAGTACTTTTAGTATTTAATGTTTTAGTCTTCACGTTAATTTTTGCTATTTTAATTATTATTGTTGGATTTTTTGATAGTCAAAAGTTAAAAACGGGTTATTTATCGAATTTATGGGCTAAGTGTGTTTTATTTTTTAGTAGAATTAATTTTGAAGTAGTTGGATTGAATAATATTAATGATAAAAAAAAATATATATTTATCAGTAATCATCAGTCAGCATTAGATATATTAATTACATTTGCAGCAATACCCATACCAATTGCTTTTTTTACAAAGAAAGAATTATTTTTTATTCCAATTTTTGGTTGGGCTATGAAAGCAGCTGGCATGATATCTGTTGATAGATATAACAAAGATAAGTCTAAGAAATCAGTAGATGAAGGAATTCTTAAAATTAAAAAAACAAAGTTGTCTATTTTAAATTATCCAGAAGGAACAAGAACTCAATATAATTCTTTAAAAAAATTTAAAAAAGGCGGTTTCATTATGGCTATTAAATCAAATTATCCAATCGTTCCATTAACTATTTTATATAGTAAAAAAGATATGATTAATAGTAAAATTAGATTAGTTGTTGATAATGCTATAGATACTGTAACTTATGATATGTCAGATAGGAATAATCTGATTAATAAAGTCAAAACTGTAATAGAGTCAAATTTCAATTAAATGAAAACAAATATTTTTTTATCTATATTTTTTCTATCATTTCTACTATCTCAAGAAGATAGTTCTATAGTTAATTCAAAATCAATACAAGATTCAACTATCCTTAATAATTCCAGTAATTTTTTTGTTGAGGATGATTTATTCGAAACTTTATTATCAGAAGCAAAGATGTTTTATGCAGAAGCAATAATTTCTGATTTAATTAGTGATACTTTAGACGCCATGTATGGATTTGATAATGTTTTTAAAGCACTAGCTCAATTAGAAGAAATTAGTGAAAATGATGAGCTTGATAAATTAAAATATCAACAAATGCTAACAGCTGTCATTGAATATTATGATAATAAAGTTGTTAGTATAGACCATTCTAAGACAGGTTTTTCTACGGCAGTATTTAATGAAAAATTAGATAATTATATATATAGTCAAAATCTAGAAGACTTAGTTAATGTAGAAGAAACTGTAGAATTTATTGATGGACATGTTCCTATTACTTATAATAAAAAAGTTCAAAGTGTAATTTCTTATTATAAGAATCAGGGTAAATCATATATTCAACAATGGTTAAATCGTGAGCAAAAATTTAAAGAAATAATGCTTCCTATATTAAAAGAAGAGGGTGTCCCTTTAGAGCTATTTTATATTCCAATGATCGAAAGTGGTTTGCGAACTGATGCTAAATCATTTGCTTCGGCTGTTGGCCCTTGGCAGTTTATTGAAAGTACTGGGAAAGCCTATGGCTTGAAAAAGAATTTTTATTTTGACGAGCGACGTGATTTTGTTAAATCTACACGATCTGCAGCTAAATATTTAAAACATTTGTATAATGAGTTTGGAGATTGGTATCTTGCATTTGCTGCATATAATGGAGGTGAAACAAGGATTAATAGACATCTCAAATGCAAGCAATGTGGTTATCCTGAAGGTGAATTAAGTTTTTGGGATTTAGATAGATTACCTAAAGAAACTCAAAATTATGTTCCTAGTCTCATGGCGATTATATTTATATCTAAAAATCCTGAAAAATATGGTTTTAAGGTTAATCCTTATCCATCATTTGAATGGGAAGTGAAAAAAATAAATAAATCAGTTAAAATTAGTGATATAGCTAAATGTGCAAATATCGATAAAAAAATACTTTTAGATTATAATCCTGAAATTTTGAGAGAATATATATCTGTAGATAAAGGCAAATTTTATGAATTCAGAATGCCAGTTAATTATAGTGCTGATTTTGATTCTTTATTTGCTTTAATAGAAGAATCAGGTTCTGAAGAGGTAGTATTTAAAAAGCATAAAATTAAAAAAGGTGAAAGTCTATGGAGCATAGCTATAAAATATGGTAGTACTATTACTGCTATATGCGAAGTTAATAAAATGAATAGAAATAAGCCGATTAGAATGGGTAAAGTAATTACTGTTCCGGTAGGGTCTTATAAGTCACCTCCTAAAAAAGTATACTATACTGTTAAAAAAGGAGATACCTTGAGTGAAATAGCTGTTAAATATAGAACATCTGTTTCAAAAATCAAGAGATGGAATGGATTAAGAAATAATATAATTTATCCAGGTAAAAAGCTAGTTATAAATAGATAGCTGATTTAATTGTTTACTTTTAAAATCATAAAAAAATAATTAATATTACTGACATTATAAAATAAATATTTATATGACTAAATTAGATATTATAAAAGAATCTTCAAAATTAACGGGTTTAACAAAAGTCGAGACAGAGCTTGTATTAGATTCAGTAATCAATTCAATTAAAACTTCATTAGCAAATGGAGAAAGAGTTGATATTAGAGGTTTTGGAAGCTTTATTGTCAAAACAAGGAGTGCTAGAGAAGCTAGAAACCCTTCTACTAATGAAAGTATTTTTTTAGATGAACAACATATACCAGCTTTTAAAGTTTCAAAATTGCTTAAAAAGTTTGTAGATGAAGAAATGAAAGATAAATAGGAGCATATTGTATGCCTTGTGGTAAAAAAAGAAAAAAGAAAAAGATGAATACTCATAAACATAAAAAACGTTTAAGAGCTAATAGACATAAGAAGAAATAAAATTTAATAATTTTAATATTAGACATTTTGCCATCTGAAATTTATTTTTTTATAAATTTTAGATGGCTTTTTATATTTATATGAATAAAACAGCAATATATAGTGTTACCCAAATAACTAATAGACTCAATCATTCGTTAGAACAAAATTTTTCAAATATTTTTGTAAAAGGTGAAATATCTGCTTTTAGATTATATGATTCAGGCCATGCTTATTTTACAATCAAAGATCAATCAAGTATTTTAAATTGTGTTTATTTTAATTATGTAAAAGAAAAAAAATATTTATCTCTAAAAGAGAATTTAGAGATTACGGTATTTGGTAATATTAATATTTATAAAACTAGAGGTGCAATTCAATTTATAGTGACTAAAGTGCATGTTGGAGAAGAAGGTGAGTTATGGCAAAGGTATTTAAGATTAAAAAATAAACTGAAAAGTGAAGGTTTATTTGAAAAGAAATACAAGAAAAAACTACCTTGTTTTCCAGCTGAGGTTACTATAATTTCATCAAATAAGGGGGCGGTGATTCATGATATTTTAAATATTTTATATAGACGAGCTCCATACCTTAAGATAAATATTAAGCATTCAATTGTTCAAGGTGAAAGTGCTAGTAGTAGTATTAGTGATTCAATATTGGATGTAAATAAAGAAAAAAAAAAATGATATAATTATTTTGGCAAGAGGTGGTGGATCCTTAGAAGATTTAAAACCATTTAATGATGAACTAGTCGTTAGGGAAATATTTAAATCAAAAATTCCTATCATTACTGCGATTGGACATGATTCAGATTTAACATTGTCTGATTTTGTATCAGATGTTAGCGCTGCAACTCCATCAGAGGCAGCAGAATTGTGTGCACCTAATATAACAAGTCTATATCATGAGATTAATCTTTTTGAAGGGAAGGTACTATTTAGGTTAGAAAATTTATTAAAAGAAAAGAATAATTTTTTAGATACATATTATTTAAGGATTTTATCAAAAAATCCTAAATTAAATATAGAATATTTTAATGAAAATCTTAGTTTGAATTATAGGATATTAAAAAACAGCTTGATTGATAAGCTGAAAAACTATAAAAATAAATTAAAAAAAAATGAAACTATAATTCGAAAGTATGATACTGAGCATTTGAAAATTAGAGGTTTTTCTATTGTTAAAAGAAAAAATAAAATTTTAAAATCAATCAATTCTATCAATATAGGGGATGATATTGATATTGATTTAAGAGATGGTCAAATTAAAGCAAGGATAAATAAAATTTATGTCAAAAAAAATAAAAAATAATAAAGATGTTAATATTGAAGATGCATTTAATCAATTATCTGAAATAGTTAATGAAATAGAAAAAGATAACATTTCACTTGAAAATGCACTAAAACTTTTTGAAGATGGTATGGCTTTAACTAAAATATGTAAAAATAAATTAAAGAGTGCAGAAGAAAAAGTTAATAGTCTGATTGATAAAAATAAAATTAAATAGTTATGAATATTTTTTGTACAGGTAATCCTAAGAAGGAAGATTTCTATAATTCATTATCAGTTATAAATGAAATTTCAAAGGAATATGGGCATGAAATATATTTAGATAAGCAATTATATAAAAAGGACATAGATTTAAATGATATTAAAAATAGTGATTTAAATACTAAAAAAATATTTTTTGATTTAGTTATTTCAATTGGAGGTGATGGTGCTCTTCTTAATACAATTAGAAATATGGGTAAAAATCAAAAACCTATTTTAGGAATACATATAGGTAATCTTGGTTTCCTAAATCAAATTAATAATATACAGTTGGAAAGTTCTTTGAAGACATTTTTTAGTTCTAATTGTATAAACTTTAATGAGCATAATCTTTTACAAGCTAGAGTCTTTTTTGATAAGAAAAAAATAGAACTAATAGCACTTAATGATATTGTTATTAATCATGGTAATTTGTTGAGACTTATAAAGCTAAAAGTTAATTTAGATAAAACTCATTTAAATGAATACTCATGTGATGGCATGATTTTTTCAACATCTCTAGGATCTACAGCTTATTCTCTATCAGCGGGAGGTCCAATTGTATCACCTGAAATTAATTCAATAGTTTTAACTCCAGTTTCACCACATAGTTTGTCAGCGAGACCAATAGTCCTAAATGATTCTAGTGAAATACATGTAAGTTTTATTCAGGAATATTCTAAAATAAATATTGCAGCAGATGGTCAAGAACAATATACTATTAATAGTAATGCAAATATATATATATGTAAATCTGATATAAAAGCAAAATTTGTATATTTTAAAGAAATGGAAAATTATTATTCTAAATTGAAAAATAAATTAAATTGGATTGGAAAAAATTAAATTAAATAAATTAAAAATAATTGGTTTGTTATTATTACCTCTAGTGTTTTCATGTAATAGTCATTATAATAAATCTTTAAATTCTTTATCTAAAGCATTTAATTCTTGGTATTTAATTCATAATCCAAAAATGGAAAATAGCTTAGATCCATATAATTTTTATATCAAAAATAATAATATGAAATCCAATTTTGATAATGAATATATTGCTGATTTAAAGAGATTTAAATTAGAACTGATGCAAATTGATAAGACCAAATTACATCATGAAAATTTGTATATTTATAATTCTATAGAAAAAAAAATAAATGATCTTATTTTTAATCATAAAAACTTTAGATATTATCAGTATGACCCTTCTTATTACTATAAAATAATTAATAACCATTTATTAAATATTTTAATTGAGGATAAGTCTAAAAATATCTATAAAGTTGAAACTCTTATTGAGACTTTAGATATAATACCAAGTTTTATTAGTCAAATTTCAAAATCTATTCTGATTTCTAATGATTTTTTTGTTAAAAGAAGTAACCTAGAATTAAATAAGATTAATCAATTGATAAGTGATATTCCTTTATATATTGATTTGAATGATCATTCTCTTGATTTGATTATTACTAAAATTGATAAAAATAAAAAATATTTAAAAATGAATTCTGAATGGCTTAATAATAGCTTAGATACTAATTTTGAATTAAATATAGAAAAAATTTCTGATGCCTATAATCAACAAATTTTATTTTTAGAAAATAAATATAAATATACCAATTTGCTCAATTCATTAGAATTGACTGTAAAAAGTTTACAGAACAATATATTTGATTTATCACTTCCTTTATACTTAAAAAATAATGATGAACCTATATGGTTAGACCGTCAAGATACTTTAGATGTTGTCAATTATGTCATTGCTAATGAATTTGATAATAAAAGTATTGAATTAGATAATACTTCTAAAAGTATAAGCTTTAGTAGTCACTATAATGATATTTTATCAATTTTAAATAGTCAAGGTATAGTTGAAACTGATAGATTTAATAAGGTCAGCTTTCCTGATTATGATTATTTTTTTAAACAAGACAATTCTATATTTCTACTAAATAGTTCATATAATGAAAAGAATATTGAAATTCTTTTTAATAATAATTATGAATATATAAATACTAATGAAATATATTCATTTATAATTAATGAAGTTATCATAAAGCACATCTTTAATTTATATACTAACGGTAATAACAATAATAATAATAATTTAAGTCATTATTCTTGGGGTAATTTACTGCATCAGGTAATTATTAATAACTCATCTGATATTTTTGATTCTAAATTTCAAATATATTATAATATGAAGCTTTTAAAAGATTTTACTATGCTTTTATCAAAGTATAAATATATTAGTGGTGATTTAAAAGAAACTGAAGCTTTAAACTATTTTTTTAAACAGTCTTTTATTAAAAAATCTAATGAAAGTGAGAAAGATTGGTTTAATGGGTTATATGGCAATGATTTTAATTTTGAAAATTATGCAGCTTATATCTATATGTCAAATCTTTATGATGATTATTGTCTAATTAATAAAAAGATATCTACAGATAAAATGATTAAAAAAATATTTGAACATGGATTTATTCCAGTAAACAATTATAAAACGATATTAAATTAGTTATATGAATAATAATAGAAAATATGATGAAAGTTCAATAAAATCTCTAGATTGGAAAGAGCATATTCGAAAACGACCAGGAATGTATATAGGAAAAACTGGTAATGGTTCATCTCCAGATGATGGTATATATATATTAATTAAAGAAATATTAGATAATAGTATTGATGAGCATATTATGGGATATGGTAAAAGAATTGATATAAAGAGGGATGATAATTGTATTTCTGTAAGAGATTATGGGAGGGGTATACCATTAGGAAAAGTCAAGGATTGTGTTTCTAAAATAAATACTGGTGGTAAATATGACTCAGAAGCTTTTAAAAAATCTGTTGGATTAAATGGTGTAGGAATAAAGGCCGTTAATGCTTTATCTGAAAAATTTACTATTAAATCTATTCGAGAAAAAAAGGCCATTACTTTAGATTATTCTAGAGGTACTATAATTAATGAATCTAATATTGAAACTACAGATGATGTTAATGGTACATATGTTGAATTTGTAGCAGACATAGATATTTTTAAGAAATATAAATATATTGATAAGTATATTGAGGAACAAGTTATGTTCTATGCCTATCTAAATTCAGGTTTATCTATTTATTATAATGGTAAAAAGTATCACTCCAAACAAGGTCTTAAAGATTTATTGATCGATAAAACAAAAAATTATAGAATTGTATATCCTCTTATACATATAAAAGATGTTGATATAGAGTTCTCCATTACTCATAGTGGTAATTATGGTGAAGAACATTATTCTTTTGTTAACGGACAGCATACTGTTAATGGAGGTACTCATTTAACAGCTTTTAAAGAGTCTATAGTTCGAACAGTAAGAGATTTTTATAAAAAGGATTTTGATGTTTCAGATATAAGAGCATCTATAGTTACTGCTTTAAGTATTCGTTTACAAAATCCAGTATTTGAGTCTCAAACAAAAAATAAATTAGGCTCAACAGATATGGGTCCAGAGGGCCCCACTATTAAAGTCTTTATTAATAGTTTTTTAAAAAGAAAATTAGATAATTTTTTACATCGCAATCCTGAGACTGCAAATTTAATTTTAAATAAGATTCTTCAATCTGAAAAAGAACGAAAAGACATTGCAGGTATAAAAAAATTAGCTAAACAAAAAACTAAAAAAGCTAATTTACATAATAAGAAATTAAGAGATTGTAAATTTCATTTTAATGATCCTAAAGTTGATATTGATATTAAAAATAATACGATGTTATTTATTACAGAAGGTGATTCAGCGAGTGGCTCTATAACTAAAACTAGGGATGTTAAAACTCAGGCAGTTTTTAGTTTAAGAGGTAAGCCTTTAAATTCATTTGGCCTAACAAAAAAAATAGTTTATCAAAATGAAGAATTTAATTTATTACAACATGCTCTAAATATTGAAGATGGTATTGATAATCTTAGATATAATAAAATTATAATTGCGACTGATGCTGATGTCGATGGAATGCATATTAGATTATTAATTTTAACATTTTTCTTGCAGTTTTATCCTGAACTAGTTAGAAATGGACATGTTTATATATTAGATACTCCTTTATTTAGGGTAAGAAATAAAAGTATAACAATATATGCATATACTGATATAGAAAAAGATGATGCAATTAGTAAAATATCTGGAAAAATTGAAATTACGCGATTTAAGGGTTTAGGTGAAATTTCTCCAGATGAATTCAAAGATTTTATTAGTGAAAATATTAGACTTGAGCCTGTGGTTTATTCTAAAGATGAATCTTTAGTTGATGTTTTAACATATTATATGGGAAAAAATACTCAAGAACGTCAAAAGTTTATTATTGATAATTTAAATTATGAGGCTGTCTAAATTGGAAGATAATAATAGAAATATTTCTTCAATGTATAAAGATTGGTTTTTAGATTATGCTTCCTATGTTATACTAGAAAGAGCTATTCCCGATATTGAAGATGGCTTAAAGCCAGTTCAAAAAAGAATACTACATTCCATGAATCAGATGAATGATGGTAGGTATAATAAA
>MDTG01029551.1_pt1 | contig 16927 bp, 14 predicted proteins | sample 811421 | NCBI WGS metagenome assembly MDTG01 (sample SAMN05326645, study PRJNA326480) | marine metagenome | isolation source: seawater | place: Pacific Ocean: South East | collected 2011
CTTAATTTTTGGAGGCCACGTCCAGAATCGAACTGGAATAAAAGGATTTGCAATCCTCTGGATAACCATTCTCCCACGTGGCCTTTTTATCATTTAAATAATCTATTAAAGCATTTGAATATCTTAATAAAGAAAAATTTATCTATTTAGGGTTGTTGTGTAAAAAATATAACGTAAATTAAATAAAACATGAACAATTTTGAAAAAAAAAATTCTGTTAATCTTGATAAATTTTTTTTCATATTATTTATATTTATTTACTTATATTTTCTCTTTAAAAACTATTCAGGTAATTATAAATCAGTTGAAAGTTTTTTATTTGATAGAAATTTAGGATTAGCTAATTATACCAATGATTATTTTCTAAATAACAGTCTTCATGATCAAATAAGCATAATATATAAATCTATAGGCTACCTAAACATCAACTTAAGCAATGATAATATTGGTTTTCTTTTATATTTTATTTTTACAACACTTTCTCTTTTTTACACCTTTAAAATAATTAATAAATTTTTTCTAAAAAGCAACCTTCAAGAAATATTTTTAATTTTAATTATTATGGGATATGGATTAACAATATTTGTAAACGGTAATAAATCCAGCTGGATAACAAATCATACAGCAGTTCAAACTTTTTTTGTTTTCTGTTTGAAGCCAATCTTTTTGTGGTTTCTATTCAATAAAAAAACTTTAGGTATGACTATTATTTCTTCAATAATGTTCTTAATAGCATTAAAAAATTCATGGTTTTTAATGGGCGTGGCTGGACTTTATACTTTAATTTATAGCAGGAAAAATTTAATTTGGATATTTCTGCCATTAATTATTTTAATTTATATAGCGTCATTGTCGCCTCCACTCGATACAAATCAAAAGATATTTTTTTTTGAAAATATCTTGGAAAGAGACAACAGTGAAGCTGCCTTTCATATGCAGCCATTACCATATCTTATTTCTTTAATCTTATCCTTTCCAATAAGTTTCTTCTTGATTAAAAAAATAAAAATTCCTAATGAAATTAAAAATTTCTTATATGTTTTATTATATGTATCAATTGTTAACTTTACTTTCTTTTTTTTTCTTGCAAAATTTGGTGTTTATTTTTTTCCAGAACCTAGACTTTTAGTTTTGAGTGGTACTAGGGCTTTAGAATTATATGAGTACTTTTTTATGATTAGTTTACTTGTTTCAATATTTCAATCAAATTTGAGGTACATCTTTAAAATTTTAATTTTAATTTTCTTGCTTAATTTAGTTACTAAATCACCAATTGCTATTTTTTCAGCAGTTTTGGTAATTTTGTCAATTTTATTAATTATTTTTTCTAAAATTAAAATATCGACTCATTTGGAAAATAAATCAATATGTATATTTTTATTTTTATTGAGTTTAATACCCGGTATTATTTATCTCTCGTATGCTAAATTTAGTAATGGAGTTAGTGTTTATAGCTATAAAAAAATCGATAAGTGGACTGTTAATAAACTTAATAAAGATAATTATAGAATTGAAAATCTGATTTCTCTAAGAAATTGTGATGATTTTATTCTTATTGACTTAGATTATTCATTAACTTCAAACTTAATTTCTCTTAAATCGTCTTTTAATCAGGGAACTCATTCAAATTATTTTAATAAAAAAGTAATCATTGAAAGCAGAAAAAGATCAAAAATCATTTCTGAGTTAACAAAGAATATTGCAGATAAAAGTTTTGTTAATGACTCTTTAATAAGTGAATTAAAGAACTATAATGTTTTTATTATTCTAGACAATGATCAAATAAAATATTTTCCAAAAACGTTGAGAGTATTCAATCTTAAAAACAATGAATCAATAATTGATCTTTCAAATAAAAATTCTTTTAAAAGTATTTGTAAGAATTTTACTTAAACAGTTTAAATTTTATTATTTGATATATAAAATAAATACCAGTTATAGTATTTAGCTTTGAATCTCCATATACTCTTTTTTTCTCTCTGCTTGGCATTTCAATAATTTTATATTTATTTTTGAGCGATCTAAGTATTATGTCTAATTCTATTCCAAAATGATTTTCCTCTGTTTTTAGTTCCAGAAACTTATCTCTCTCGATAGCTTTTAAACTATAGAGAACATCTGAAAGCTGGGTTTTAAAAAGTTTATTTAAAAGAATTGAAAGAAAATCTGTCCCTACAGCACGAATAAATCCTGACCATGATATGTTTGAAATTAAGTCATGACTACCTCCCGTTTTTCTACTACAAATAATCAGCTCGTTTTTCTCCTCCTTAATTTTTTTATATAATTTGGGAATATCTGTTTCTTCGTGTGATCCATCAGCATCAAAAAAAATTAAATATTTTTTTTTAGATAAATTAGCACCAACTCTCTGTGCATCTCCTTTTCCTAAATTATTATCTTTTACATAAAAAATATTGAATTTTTCGCATAACTCTTTTGTTCCATCTTGAGAATTACCGTCGACTACAGTGATATCCTCGCAATAATCTTTAAGTTTGGGTAAAATAAATTCAAGATTTTTTTTTTCATTTTTACATGGTATTATGATATTAAGATCTGAAAACATAATTTTCCTAAAAACGTTTATATATAAAAAGATTTAAAGAGACTAACTAAAAATTTATTTAACTAGATAATCCATGTTTCTTTTTGGTGTAAAGCCTAATTTTTTAAGAATAGAGATATCTGCGTATAAATTTTGTTTTGGTGTATTATTAAAAGAAATATTACTACTTGAGTTTATTTTATTTAGATATCTTTTGGCTAATAAAATCAAATTTACTTTCCTACCACTAGCAACATTAACCGGTCCTTCGAAACTTTTGTTTATTAAAATATGCAGAGCTTTACATACATCTTCAGTATGAATGAAATCCCTTACTTTATTGAAATTATTCAAATTTATAGCTCTTTGTGATGATTTTTTTTTCAAGTAATTCTTTAGATCTGGAAGAATATAGCCATTTTTCTGATTTTTATTTGAAAAATTAAATATTCTTGCGATGCCTATGTTAAAATTTATTTTATTTTTATTTTTGAAAATATATTCTTCAACTTTCCTTTTACTGATAGCATAAAAACTCTTCGGATTTTTTTTGTAACTTTCCTTAATAGGTTTATTTGAAAATTTATATACATGTGCAGTAGAAGCAAAAAGAAAGTATTTAAACTTTTTTAATTTTAGTATTCTGAGGCTTTTTAAAATATTAATTGTACTTATTTGATTCACCAAAAAACATTTTTTATTAAATAAATTTTTTTTTCCTGACAATCCTGCTAAATGTAAAAAAAATTCAGCGTCTTTGTGTTTAGATATCCATTGAAAAAGTTTTTTCTTTTGTTCTAATCTATATGGAAATTTTATAATTTTGTATTTATTTTTGTATTTCTTGCAAAAAACTTTACCTAGGTTACCAGAAGCACCAGTTACCAAAAGTTTTTTTTTATAAGGATTTTTCAAAAGCTTTTACCAATTTTTTTAATGATGAATTTTTTATTCTCTCAGTTGGAAGACCCATATAAAAACCATAGTCATCTGCGTAATCGGCATTTTTAAATTTAAATTTATCTTTAATTTGATATTTTTTTATTGATGGTTGCTTAAGAAAGTTCCCACTTATTATTGGTCTCGTCTCAACGCCATATTTTTCTAATTTGTAAATAAATTTTCTTTTATTTATTTTTTTATTCAAAAAAACAACAAGACCAAACCAAGAAGGTTTAGTTTCTGCATCTATTTCTAAAAAACTTATTTTTTTTGAAATTTTATAACTTCTTTTTAAGGCTCGAATTATTGAGTTTCTATTTTTATTTCTTAATAAAATAAAATCATCCATATCAACAAACTGCGAATATCCGATAGCAGCATTAATTTCGGTTGGTCTTAAATTAAATCCTGAGTTATAAAAAATGAACCTCTTATCTAAGTTTGGGAAATCAGATGCAATTTTTTTTTCATTTTTATGGCCTCTCAACCACCCATGAGAACGAAGTGATTTTATTATTTCGTAATCATCTTGATTTTTACAACAAATCATTCCTCCTTCTCCTGAAGATATCTGGTGTGAAGAATGAAATGAAAAAGAGGAAAATTCACCGTACGATCCTAAATATTTATTTGAGTATTTTGTCCCTAGAGACTCGCAAGTATCTTCTATTAAAATTAAATTATGTTTTTTTTTAATTTTAATAAGTTCTTTCATATTTGTGCTTAATCCAAGTACGTGGACGAGCAGTATTGCTTTTGTTTTTTTACTTATTTTTTTTTTTAGATCATTTAAATCTATATTTAACGTATCTTTATCAATATCAATAAATTTTGGTTTTAAACCTGCTTGGATTATAGGCCAAAGTGAAGTTGACCAACATAAGGCTGGCACAAGTACTTCATCATTTTTTTTAAGTCTAAACTTTCTGTAAGGGTTAATTAAACATTGTAAGGCTAATAAATTTGCAGAAGAACCTGAATTTGTCATAAGAGAAAAATTTAAATTTAACTTCTTCTTAAATTTTTGTTCAAATTTTTCAGTAATTTTTCCTATAGTTAATTTACCAGATTTTAAAGCATTAATACCCGCTAAAATATCTTTTCTTCTATAGGGTTTATTTACGAGAGGATAAAAAAATTTTTTCATTTATCAATTGTCAGAATTTTGTATCATATCATCAATAAGCTGATTAATGCTGTATTTAGGTTGCCATTTTAATTTTGATTTCGCTTTTCTAAAATCCCCTTTAAGGTAATTTACATCAGAAGGCCTGAAGTATTTCGCACTTACTTTTACAATTATCTTTTGTGTATCTAAATCTATTGCCTTCTCTTTTAAACGTTTTCCAATCCATTTTATTTTAAAACCAAGTTTTTTTGCTGTTAAATTAACAAACTGTTTAACACTTGTTTTTTTATTAGTTGAAATTACCCAGTCATCGGGTTTTTTGTACTGTAGAATTTTCCACATAGACTCAACATAGTCTTTAGCATGTCCCCAGTCTCTTTCCGCATACAAATTACCTAAAGTGAGAAATTGTTGATTGCCATTTTTAATTCTTATCAACCCTTCCACAATTTTTTTAGTTACAAAATTTGCACCTCGTCTAGGGGATTCATGATTGAATAGCACGCCATTAGAAGCATAAATTTTGTAAGCCTCTCTGTAGTGAATAGTTGTATAATATGCAAAAACTTTTGAAACACCATACATTGATCTAGGATTAAATTTGGTAAGTTCGTTTATACTTTTATTAGATACAGCGTTACCGTACATTTCAGAACTTGAAGCTTGATAGAACTTAATTTTTTTCCCTAAAAGCCTTATTGCTTCAAGTATCCTTAAGCAACCAAGACCTGTTACATCACTGGTATATTCTGGAATATCAAACGAAACCTTGACATGACTTTGAGCCCCTAAATTGTATATTTCATCAGGATTAGATTTTTTTACAACATTAAAAATACTAAAGTTATCAGCAAGATCTCCATAGTGTAAGATAAGATTTTTACTTTTAAAATTTACACTATCGTAAATATGATTAATTCTTTGAGTATTTACATCGGATGATCTTCTTTTAACTCCGTGAACTATATAGTTTTTTTTTAACAAATATTCAGCTAAATATGACCCATCTTGTCCAGTTATTCCAAAAATTAAAGCAATTTTTTTTTTCATTTTTTAAATATTCAGATAATGATTTATATACAAAAAAAACATGTAGAAGTGAATTTTTTTTAAACTTTTTAACTAATCTGCACAAGACCTTAATTTAAAATAGTGGTGATGGGGGTAGTTTTTTGCAATGTAAGCATACACAGTAAATCGTGCTGATATTCCCTAGTTCTATGAAGTATGAGCTACATTTTTGAAACTTACTACATCTACTTCAAAATGAGCCTCCTTTGACTTTCGGAGTCCCAATAGTATACCAAAACATATAATTGAAGTTTTTAGACGTTAATTATACTATATTTTATTGAAGAAGTTATTGGCTCATCAATGAATTCGAAATCCTCTGCGCAACTATTTCACCACGTGGCCAATTTTGTTAATAACAATCAATTAAAGCACTTGCTAATTTTAATAAAAAAAAAATCTAACTATTTAGGGTTGTAGCCTTATTGATATAAAGTAAATTAAACACTAACCAAAAAATATGAAATTTAAGAAATATAACCATTCTGAAGAAGAGAAAAAAATCTCTAATTATTGGATTAAAAACAATTTTTTCAAACCGAAGAAAGGTAAAACAAATAAAAAATTTTCTGTTGTTATACCTCCTCCAAATGTTACAGGAAGGCTGCATATGGGGCATGCTTTAAATAATAGCCTTCAAGATGTTCTAATTAGATTTAAAAGAATGAAAGGCTTTGAAACTTTATGGCAACCTGGGACAGACCATGCTGGTATCGCAACGCAAGCCGTTGTTGAACAAAATTTAGTTAAAGAAAATTTAGACAAAAATAAGTTAGGAAGAGATGCTTTTATAAAACGGATTTGGAGTTGGAAAAAGGAATCTGGTGGAATTATAATAGATCAGCTTAAAAAACTAGGTTGTTCATGTGACTGGACAAGAACTAGATTTACGATGGATAAAGATTTATCAAAAGCAGTAATAAAAGTTTTTGTTGATCTTTATAATAATAAACTGATTTATAAGGACAAGAAACTTATAAACTGGGATACTAAGTTAAAAACGGCTATATCTGATTTAGAGGTAGATCAACGTGATGTTCAATCTCAGTTATATTATATTGATTATAATGTTGAAAACTCTCATAAAAAGATAACAATAGCTACCACAAGACCCGAAACAATGATGGGTGACACAGCAATTGCTGTTAATCCTAAAGATGAGAGATATAAATCATTAATTGGAAAAAATGTTATTATCCCAATAGTTAATAGAACTATTCAAATTATAACTGATCATTATGCTGATCCTGATCAGGGGTCTGGAGCAGTTAAAATTACTCCTGCACACGATTTTAATGATTATGAGGTAGGCAAAAGAAACAATCTTCAAATAATAAATATTTTTGAAAAGAATGGTTCAATTAATAAAAACGGTATTAAAGAATTTATTGGGCTTGATAGATTTGAAGCAAGAAAATTATTAATAAGAAAATTAAAAGATGAAGGATATCTCTCAAAAATTGAGTCTATTAAAAATAAGATTCCTTATGGGGATAGATCTAATACTATTATAGAACCTTTACTTACAAAGCAGTGGTTTGTTGATGCAAAGAAACTGGCAAAAAAACCTATTAAAATTGTAAACGAAGGTAAAACAACTTTCTATCCTAATAATTGGACAAAAACTTTTTTTCAATGGATGAAAAATATTGAACCATGGTGTATTTCCCGTCAAATTTGGTGGGGTCATAGAATACCAGCATGGTATGACAATGATAATAATATCTTTGTTGCTGAAAATAAAATTGAAGCATTTAAGCTAGCTAAGAAAAAAAATAAAAAAAAATTTAGACTAAGACAAGAAACTGATGTTTTAGATACATGGTTTTCTTCTGCTCTTTGGCCGTTTGCAACTTTAGGATGGCCCAAAAAAACTAAAGAGTTATCTAAATTTTATCCTACATCTGTTTTGGTGACTGGGTTTGATATTATTTTTTTTTGGGTAGCCAGAATGCTTATGATGGGGAACTATTTTAATAAAAACACACCTTTTAATAAAATATATGTCCATGCTTTAGTAAGAGATGAAAAAGGTCAAAAAATGTCTAAATCAAAAGGTAATGTGATCGATCCATTAGAATTGATTAAAGAATATGGTGCAGACAGTTTAAGATTTACTTTGATCTCCATGGCATCACCCGGAAGAGATGTAAAGCTTTCCAAGGATAGAGTTACAGGAAATAGAAATTTCATAACAAAAATATGGAGTGCAAATAGTTTTTTGAAACTTAATAATTGCAAGTTAGATAAAAAAATAAATCCTAAATCTGTTAAATTACCGATAAATCAATGGCTTTATAATGAATATATCAAAACACAAAATTTAGTTTCAAAAAATCTTGAGATATTTAGGTTCGACGAGGCAGCAAAACATGTTTATCAATTCGTTTGGCATTCTTATTGTGATTGGTATTTGGAATTTTTAAAACCTATTTTTAACTCTAAAAAAAAAACAGAATTAAAGGAGTCAAGACTTTTTGCTTCTTTTATGATGGCAAATATACTAAAAATGCTTCATCCTTTTGTACCTTTTTTTACCGAGTCAGTTTGGGCTAAAAATAATTATAAGGAGGTTTTTAAAACAAATTTAATTTTATCTCAATGGCCGGAATATAAACCTATTTTAAAATTTAATAAAAATCATAATAACATAAATAGTTTGATTGAGCTAATTTCTAACATCAGATCTACAAAAGCAGAATTAAAAATTACACCAAAATTATATTGTGATATTTTCTTTATGGAAAAATCATCAAAATTGGAGTATTTGTTACAAAAAAATTTATTATTAGCTAAACAAGTGGGTAGAATTAATCACATTTCTAAGTCCAAATTATCTGATAATAATACCGTCCAAATACTTTCAATGAATGAAAAAATTTCCTTAAAATTTAATGTAAACATAGATCTTATTTCTCAAAAGGAACGAATCTCGATAAAAATTGATAAGTTGGGCAAGCAAATGAATTCACTAAAAAATAAATTAAATAATAAATCCTATTTAAAAAATGCTCCAAAAGATATTATTCAAAATGATAAAAAATTACTGAAAGAATTAACTGTTGAAGATAATAAATTAAGAAGTATTGTATCTAGTATTAATTAAATGCCAAAATATAATAAAAAAAAATTACCGAGTCGTCATACTTCATTAGGCCCTGATAGAGCGCCTCATAGGTCTTTTTATTATGCTATGGGCGAAACAGAACAAGATGTTGCTAAACCATTTGTTGGTGTAGTTTCCACATGGAATGAAGCAGCGCCTTGTAACACAGCATTAATGAGACAAGCTCAGTCAGTGAAAAAAGGTGTAAAACAATCAGGCGGCACTCCAAGAGAATTTTGCACAATTACTGTTACTGACGGAATAGCTATGGGTCATGAAGGAATGAAATCTTCTTTAATTTCTAGAGAAATAATTGCAGACTCAGCTGAACTCACAGTTAGAGGTCATTGTTATGATGCTTTAGTTGGAATTGCAGGTTGTGACAAATCTTTACCAGGTTTAATGATGTCAATGCTAAGGCTAAATGTTCCTAGCGTTTTTATTTATGGTGGTTCAATTTTACCAGGAAGTTTTAAGGGAAGAGATGTGACCGTCGTGGACGTATTTGAAGCTGTAGGCAAACATTCATCTGGGTCAATGTCATCAAAAGAACTAAGAGAATTAGAACTAGTTGCTTGTCCAAGTGCTGGCGCTTGTGGAGGGCAGTTTACTGCAAATACTATGGCTTGCGTATCTGAAGCAATTGGTCTTGCTTTACCTTACTCGGCTGGAACCCCAGCACCATATAAGGAGAGAGATAAATATGCTTTTGAAAGTGGCAAAACAGTAATGAATCTATTAGATAAAAATATTAAACCAAGAGATATTGTGACAAAAAAAGCTTTGGAAAACGCAGCTACAATTGTTGCAGCTACAGGTGGATCAACTAATGCAGCACTTCACCTTCCTGCGCTAGCAAATGAAACAGGAATAAAATTTGATTTAATGGATGTTGCAAAAATTTTTAAAAAAACTCCTTATCTCGCTGATTTAAAACCAGGAGGAAAATACGTAGCAAAAGATATGTGGGAAGCTGGTGGCGTACCTATGCTTTTAAAGACCTTGTATGAGGGTGGCTATATACATGGTGAATGTATGACCGTAACTGGTAAAACAATGAAGGATAATTTAAAAAATATTAAATTTAATGTAAATCAAAAAGTTTTAAGAGAGTATCATAACCCACTTTCTCCAGACGGTGGAGTTGTAGGTTTAAAAGGTAATCTCGCTCCTGATGGTGCGATTGTAAAAATCGCAGGACTTAAGAAATTGCAATTTACTGGTAAGGCAAGATGTTTTGACAATGAAGAAGCCGCCATGAAAGCTGTTCAAACCAAAAAATATAAAGATGGCGATATTATCATTATTAGATATGAAGGTCCTAAAGGTGGCCCAGGTATGCGAGAAATGCTCTCAACAACTGGAGCAATTTATGGCCAAGGAAAAGGTGAAAAGGTTGCTTTAATTACTGACGGAAGATTCTCTGGAGCTACACGAGGTTTTTGTGTAGGTCATGTAGGACCAGAAGCAGCTGTTGGAGGACCAATAGCACTCTTAAAGAATGGTGACGTTATAGATATAGATGCAAAAAAAGGAACTATTAATGTTAGATTAAGCAGCTCTCAGTTAAAATCAAGAAGAACAAAATGGAGAGAAAAAAAATCTAGTTTTGGATCTGGAACAATATGGAAATACGCTCAAACTGTTGGTCCAGCGTACTTAGGCGCACCAACGCATCCTGGCAAGAAAAAAGAAGTTAAAGAATATTCAAAAATTTAATGAAAATAAGACCAGTGATTTTATGTGGTGGTTCTGGAACAAGACTTTGGCCAAATAAAAAAAATCATCAAGCAAAACAATTTATAAACTTTGGAAATTGGACTCTATTTGGTAAAACTTTAGATAGGGTTAAAAATTCATTATTTGACTATCCTATTATTAGTACAAATAAAAAATACTTAAATGAAGTTAAAAAACATCTAAAGGAAAAAAAAATTAAAAAATATAAGATTGTACTTGAGCCAATAAAAAAGAATACTGCCTCAGCTATTTTATCTACCGCTTTGATTAAAGATATACCTGATAATCAACCATTAGTTTTTTTATCCTCAGATCATATTATTGAAAAAAGCGATAAATTTAACAAATCGATTAAACTTCATGAAAAATATTTGAATGATAACAATATTTTTATTTTTGGCATCAAACCTTTGACTGCCTCAGATGAATTTGGGTATTTTTTATCAAAGAAAGGAATAAAAAAAATTTTTAAAGTTACTAAATTTATAGAAAAACCAAACATTTCTAAAGCTAAGAAAATAATTAAAAAAAGGGCTTATTGGAATTCTGGTATGTTTTTTCTAAGAAAAATTTCTATTATCAATAATTTTAAAAAATATCAAAATTTTACCTATAAAAGTTGTACTGAAGCTGTTGCTAAATCAAATTATAAAAACAATGTTTATTATCTTAATAAAAAAGCATTCAATAAAAGTAAATCTATATCATTTGACTATGCTATTTTAGAAAAATCAAGAAACATAAACGCAATTAATCTTAATATTCAATGGTCTGATTTAGGTAGTTGGCAAGAAATCTGTAAAATTTATGATAAATTTAAAAATAAATATAAAAAGAAAAAAAATATTTTTTTTAGACCTTGGGGTAATTATACTAACTTATATTATGGTAAAAATTTTTTAATAAAAGAACTATCTGTTAAATCAAAGGGCATATTAAGTCTTCAAAAGCATTTTCATAGATCTGAACATTGGCTTATAACTCAAGGAAATCCTAAAATTACACTAAATAAAAAAAAATTTGTTTTAAATCCTGGAGAATACATTTACGTACCTTTAGGTGCGATACACAGAATTGAAAATCCCGGAAGGACGACTGTAAAAATTATTGAAGCTCAAATTGGATCTATTTTGAAAGAAACTGATATAGTTCGATATCAAGATAAATACGGAAGAGCTAATTAATTATTAATTCTATAGGTGTATGATCAGAGGGTTTTATTTTAGATCGAGGTTTTTTATTTATATTAATTGCTTTAACATTTTCTACTAAACTATTTGATAATAAAAAATGATCTATTCTCATTCCATAATTTTTTTGCCAAGATCCTGCAAAATAATCCCAAAAAGTATATTCTTGTTTTTTTTTATTAATTAATCTGTATATATCCTTAAAACCCAAATTTATTAGTTCTCTATATTTTTTTCTTATTTCCAATCTTCCTAAAGCATCATTTTCGTATCTTTTAAAATCATAAACATCTATTTCTTCAGGTATTATATTAAAATCTCCTGCAATCAATAAGTATGGGTTTTTGATAATACTTCTTTTAATACTGTTTATAAATTTATTAAGCCAGTTTTTCTTGTATTCATATTTTTCTGTATCAACAGGATTTCCATTTGGAACATAAATATTTATTAATTTTATTATTTTATGATTAATAGTTAATTCGCCTGTGATTATACGAGATTGTTTTAAATCATCCTTAATAAAATCTGTTTCTACATTTTCTAATTCACGCTTCGAAATAATAGCTACTCCATTATAACTTTTTTGTCCGAAAATATGTGAGATATAACCTAAATTTTTAAATTCGTTTAAAGGAAAATTTTCAGCTTGAGTCTTAATTTCTTGCAACAAAAGAATATCAGGGGAAGAGTCTTTGATATAATTTTTTATATTGTCTATTCTTGCTCTTACAGAGTTTACGTTCCAGGAGACGATTTTCATTAAACAGAAAAAGATAATCCACAACCACATGAGGTAGTGGCCTTAGGATTTTTTATAATAAATGACTCTCCGATCATTTCTTTTTTAAAATCTACTTCTGAACCTGAAATAACTTCAAGAGAGGATTTGTCTATTATCGTTTTATCGAAAATTACGTCATCATCATTTGCTTTAGAATCAAAACCAAAATTGTATTTAAAACCTGAACAACCACCTCCTTGAACCGTGATTCTAAAAAATTTTTTATCATCACCGACGGTAATCCTGTTTATTTGATTTAAAGCTTGACTAGTAAAATTTAATTTTTTTTTCATTAACTAAGCATAACTAGTATATAATCTAAATTGTTAGCATGCAAAAAAAAATAATAAGAAATTTATCTAAGTTAGCGGTGCCCATTCAATCAAAAGGTAGATTTTTTAAAGAAATTAAAACTAATTTGAGAAACGATTTTCAAAGGGACAGAGATAGAATTATTCATTCTACAGCATTTAGAAGGCTAAAGCATAAAACACAAGTATTTGTTAATACATCTGGAGACCATTTTAGGACAAGAATTACTCACTCATTGGAAGTCTCTCAAATAGCTAGGACATTAGCTAAATTTTTTAATTTAAACGAAGATCTCTCTGAAACACTTAGTTTGGCACATGACCTAGGTCACACACCATTTGGTCATGCAGGCGAAGAATCATTAAATAAATGTATGAAAAATTATGGAGGATTCGACCATAATATACAAACATTAAGAATAATTACCTTATTAGAAAATAGATATTATAATTTTAAAGGTCTCAATCTCTCTATTGAAACACTTGATGGTCTGATTAAACATAACGGTCCAGTAAAAAATTTGACAAAGTTCAATAAAATACTTGGAAATAATTTTTTTAAAAAAAAAATAAAATTTTCATTAAATTCGTCACTAGAAGCACAATTAGCATCAATTTCAGATGATATCGCTTATAATAGTCACGATCTTGAAGATGGTTTAAAATCTAACTTGTTTAAACTAAAAGATTTAAAAAATATACCTGTTCTGAACAAAATAATTCTAACACATATTAAAAAAACTAATAAATATTCTATGGATTTAATCATAAGACAAATTATAAGAGAAATTATTAACGAAATGGTAAGTGATGTAATTTTAACAACTCAGAAAAACATAAAGATCAACAAAATTAAAAATTTAAATGATATTTATAAAACAAAAAATCAATTGGTATCATTCTCTGATAAAATGAAGATATTTGATAGTAAGATTAAAAAATTTTTAAAACAAAAAATGTATTTCCATAAAAAAGTAAATTCTAAAACAAATTATGGAAGAAAAATTATTACTAAATTATTTACATCAATTAGAAGAAATCCTAAAAAATATATTGATATTAAAAAATATAACAATTCAAACTTAGAGCGTATTATATGTGATTATATTGCTGGTATGACAGATAGATATGCAATAAATCTATATAACCAAAATAAATGAATATTTTTGAATACCATTTAAAAGAAATTCAAACTCTAATTTTAACTAATAGAGATATTTTAAAATTACAGAACATTGAAAATCTTGATAAGATAAATTTGGAAGTACCTCCAGAGCAATTTAATTTTGATTTATCTTGTAATATTGCAATGATATTAGGTAAATCAAATAAATTAAACCCTAAAAAGTTAGCAGAAAAACTTAAAGAATTATTTATCAATCAAATTAAAAATTTTTCAAATGTAGAGATTGCTGGACCTGGTTTTCTTAATATAAAACTGTCTAAATTTGCTTTAATTAAAAATATTAATTTTATTTTAAAAAACAATGAAAATTATGGATCTAATCAAACTAGCGAGTCTTATAATATTGAATTTGTTTCAGCTAATCCGACGGGACCATTGCACGTTGGTCATTGTAGGGGGGCTATTTATGGTGATGTATTAGCTAATCTACTCACTTTTAATGGTAATAAAGTTATCAAAGAGTATTACATTAATGATTATGGTAGTCAGATAAAAAACTTTGTAGAGTCTGTTTACTTTCGAATACAAGAAATTAAATTCAAAATACCATTTCCTGACAAAGATAATCTTTATCCAGGAGAGTATATTAAAGATATCGCTTTGAATATATTAAGTGAAAATAACAGCCTTAATTTTAAAGATTTCGAAAAAAATTTTGATTACTTAAAAAAAAAATCATTAGAATCATCAATGAAATTAATTAAAAAGGATCTAAAACTATTAGGCATTAAGCATGATAATTTTTTCTCTGAAACTGAAATAGTTAATAAAGACTTAGTTAATAAAGCAATAGATTCCTTAAAAAAAAAAAAATATGTAGAAAAAGGTTTCCTCCAACCACCTAAGGGAGAAAAAGATAATAATTGGAAAAAAGTAGAAAGATTAATTTTTAAATCAACTTTATTCGACGATGACTCAGATAGAGCACTTCAAAAAAACGATGGATCGTGGACTTATTTTGCTAATGATGTTGCTTACCATATGGATAAAGTAAACAGAGGCTATCAAAATTTAGTAAATATACTTGGAGCGGATCATACTGGTTATATCAAAAGAATTACAGCAGCAGTCTCAGCATTATCTGAAAAAAAAATAAAACTTAATTGCAAAGTTTGTCAATTGGTAAAACTTTATAAAAAAGGAGAACCTTTTAAAATGTCAAAGAGAGCAGGCGATTTTATTTCTGCTCAAGATCTTCTAAATGAAGTTGACAAAGACTCAATCAGATTTATGATGTTAAATCGAAGCAATGACGTAGAAATTGATTTTGATTTTGATAAAATTAAAGAAAAGACAAAAGATAATCCTGTTTTTTACGTTCAATATGCTTATGCTAGAATTAATTCTCTTTTAAGAATCTCAGACGCAAGCTTTGTTAATAAAATTGAATTCGATGAATCAAATTTTAACCTTAACGAGATAGAAACAAAAATTATTAGAAAGGTTTTTGAATGGCCTAAAATAATAGAGTCCGCATCAAGAAGATTTGATTTACACAAAATCCCATTTTATTTATACGAACTTTCAACGTTATTTCATGCATATTGGAGTAAGGGTAATGAAGATCATAAATATAAATTTATAAAAAATAAAAAAATAAAAAGAAAAGAAATTCTAGCAATTATTAATCTTGTTGCGATTATTATTAAAAATGGAATGGGTATTTTAAATGTATCTTTACCAAACAAAATGTAATGAGTAAGGTATTTAATTTTTTTTTATTCATTTTAATTTTAATTTTTTTCTTTAATGTTTATGGATTTTACTCTTCTAATAAAAATTTAGAGTCAAAAAAGTTCAATAGAAGTAATATAAACCAAATTATAAACACAAAAATATCAAATTTACCAATCTTAAAAAATGATACTCTTAATGTAATTGAATTTAATGACGGTTTCTCAAATGAAATTAAAAATGATAAGCCTAGAAGTTTTTGGAATTTATTAAAATTTAAATGAAAAAAAAGGCAATTATAATTAGTATAAAAGGAACAAAGTTAATGGCAAAAGAAAAGACGCTTTTATCTGAAGAGAAGCCTTGGGGACTAATTTTATTTAAAAGAAATATTAAATCTATTCACCAAATAAAAAATTTAATTATAGAGATAAAAAAATTTGCAAAGGATAAAAAGTTTCCTATATTAATTGATGAAGAGGGGTCCACTGTGTCAAGATTAAATGGTATTATCAATCATAATTTTGAAGCTGGCTATTTTGGAAAACTTTATAAATTAGATAAAAAAATTGCCATTTTGTTATATAAAAATTATCTTAAGTCTTTGTGCAATAAATTAAAGTTTATTGGAGTTAATATAAATACTATTCCTGTTCTTGATGTTTTAAGAAATAATACAAATAAGATTATTGGAAAAAGAAGCTTTTCTAAAGATAAAAATGTTGTAAGAGATTTAGGTAAAATTACCATTAAAGAATGTTATATTAATAAGATTGTTACTGTGATTAAACATATCCCTGGTCATGGTTGTTCTAAAATAGATAGTCATCAAAAAATGCCAAAAGTAAAACTGGATATTAAAACACTCAATAAAATTGATTTTTACCCATTTAAAACAAACTATTCAAAGTTAGCTATGACAGCGCATATACTTTATTCAAAAATCGACTCTCATAATGTTTCAACTTTTTCAAAAAAAATAATTAATGAAATAATAAGAAAAAAAATTGGATTTAAAGGAATTTTAATGTCAGATGATATTTCTATGAAAGCGTTAAAGTATAATTTAATCACTAACGCAAAAAAATCTTTGTTAGCTGGTTGTAACTTAGTTTTGTATTGTGCCGGAAATATTAAAGACAACTTTAAATTGATAAAATCTATTCCATATATTGATCAATTTACTGCCAAAAAAACATCAGAAATTTATAAAATTTTAAGGTAAAATTAATTATGGAATCAAATA
>MDTG01204111.1_pt1 | contig 16925 bp, 9 predicted proteins | sample 811421 | NCBI WGS metagenome assembly MDTG01 (sample SAMN05326645, study PRJNA326480) | marine metagenome | isolation source: seawater | place: Pacific Ocean: South East | collected 2011
CCCGACGACCTCGCGGCGCGTGTCATCTCTGCTGTCGTCGAGCGGACGGGGATCGACCCCGCGCTGATCGACGATGTCTGCTTCGGCGCCGCGAATCAGTCGGGCGAGGACAACCGCAATGTGGCGCGGATGGCGTCCCTGCTCGCGGGCCTCCCCGAGTCGGTCCCGGGGGTGACGGTGAACCGCCTGTGCGCCTCGGGGCTCGAGGCGGTGAACATCGCGGCGCGGTGCATCGAGTCGGGGTGCGGGGATGTGTTCATCGCGGGCGGGGTCGAGTCGATGAGCCGGGCGCCGCTGGTGATCGGCAAGGCGGAATCCGCGTACGCGCGCACGCAGGCGCTCTACGACACCTCCATCGGGTGGCGGTTCACGCACCCCCGGATGGAGCAGATGGGGCACACCGATCCGCTCGGCATCACCGCGGAGCATGTCGCGCGCGATCACGGCATCAGCCGGGAAGACCAGGACGCGTTCGCGCTGCGGAGCCAGCAGCGGTGGGCGTCGGCGCACGAGCGCGGGGTGTTCGCCGAGGAGATCGTGGGGGTCGAGATCCCGCGACGCAAGGGCGATCCGGTCGTCGTGGACACCGACGAGCACCCCAGGCCCGACACGACGCTCGAGAAGCTCGCGGGCCTGAAGCCCGCGTTCGCGAAGGACGGCACGGTGACGGCGGGCAACGCGTCGGGCGTCAACGACGGGGCCGCGGCGCTGCTGCTCGTCGAGGCGTCGCGGGCGGAGGCGCTCGGGCTGACCCCCCTCGCCTTCGTCGGCGTGAGCGCCGCGGCGGGCGTCGCGCCGTCACGGATGGGGATCGGGCCCGTTCCCGCGGTGCGGAAGGTCCTCGAGCGGGCGCGCCTGTCGCTGGGCGATATCGGGCTCTTCGAACTGAACGAGGCGTTCGCGGCGCAGTCGGTCGCGTGCGTGCGCGAGCTCGGGCTCGACGGGGACCTCGTCAATGTGAACGGCGGCGCCATCGCGATCGGGCACCCGCTCGGGTGCAGCGGCGCGCGCCTCGCGGCAACGCTTGTGCTCGAGATGAACCGGCGCACGGTCGATCGGGGGATCGCCTCGCTCTGCGTGGGCGTGGGGCAGGGCCTCGCGACGGTGTTCGAGCGCGCCTGAGCGGACGCGGACGGTTTCAGGGCATGTCGCGGATCTTCTCGAGCCCCGCTCCGAGGGCGTCGACCATCGCGTCGATCTCGGTCTCGCTCATGGGGGTCGAGAGCACGCCTGTGCAGGTGTTGATCATCACGAACCCCGCGTCGAACATGTGATCGAGCAGGACCTTGAGGCGCGCGTTCTCTTCGGGGGTGGTGAAGGCCTCGCGGAAGTTGTGGGGGGGCGAGGGCTTCATGTGCACGCGGAAGAGCGAGCCGCACCCGGTGACGCAGGCGCGCGCGCCCGTGCGCTCGATCGCGCGGGCGATGCCTTCGCGTGCGCGGTCGCCCAGCGCGTTGAGTCGGTCGATCGCGGGCTGATCGAAGCGGGTCATCGAGGCGAGGCCCGCGACGGTGCTGATCGGATTGGCCGAGAAGGTCCCGGAGTGGGGGTAGACGAACTTGTCGGACAGGGGGTTCATGACATCCATGACCTCGGCGCGTCCCGCGACGGCGCCGACGGGGAAGCCTCCGCCGATCATCTTGCCCATCGCGGTGATGTCCGGGGTGAGGTCGTAGATGTTCTGGAGCCCCCCGTACTGGGATCGGAAGGTGATGACCTCGTCGAGCACGAGCAGCGCGTCGTTCCGGGTCGTCCACGCGCGCATCGCGTCGACGAAGGCGCGGTCGGCGGGGTTGAGGCCCACGCGGTGGGGCATGAGGTCGAGCAGGACGCAGGCGAGCTCGTCGGCGTGCCGGTCGAGGATCGCGAGCGCGCGCTCGGCGTCGTTGAACGGGATGACCACGACATCCTCGACCGCGGAGCGGGGGGTCCCGAACGCGAGGGGGACGCTGTTGGGCTGCTCGGCGCTCCCCCAGGTGTCGGGCTTGGGCGCCTGGCTGACCTCGGCGTAGTCGTACCCGCCGTGGTAGGCGCCCTCCGCCTTGGCGACCTTGGGGCGCCCGGTGAACGCGCGAGCGGTCTTGAGGCTGACCATCAGGGCCTCGGTGCCCGAGTTGACGAAGCGGATCTTCTCGAAGTGGTCGTTGCGCGCGCACATGTGCTCGGCGAACACGACCTCCGCCTCGGTCGCCATCATGTAGGCGGTCCCGCGCGCGAGCTGCTCGGTGACGGCGCGGACCGTCTCGGGGTGCGCGTGACCGTGGATCAGCGAGCACATGTTGTTCGAGAAATCGACACGGCTCACGCCCTCGATGTCGATGAGACGGCAGCCCTCCCCGCGGGCGGCGTAGAGCGGGTGGGGGTGCCGCAGCACGGTGTTGCGGCTCACGCCTCCCGGGAGAACGCGCTGGGCGCGGTGGAACAGCTCGGCGCTGGGGCTGGTGACCGCGCTGTGGTTGAGGTGGGCCTGGGGGTCGGTCTGGATGCTCATGTCAGTCCGCCGATGCTGGGGTGAGCGCCGGGAGAAGCGGCGCACCGGTGCGTTCCTGAACGGTTTCGAAATCCACGCCGGGGCTGAGCTCGACGACTCGGAAACCCTCGGGGGTGACATCGATGACCGCGAGATCGGTGTAGACGCGGTCCACGACGCGTTGCCCGGTCAGGGGATAGGAGCACGACTCGACGAGCTTGGGCGCGCCGTCGCGCGTGGTGTGCTGGGTGATGACGAAGACCTTCTTGACGCCCGCGACGAGGTCCATCGCGCCGCCGACGGCGGGGATGGCGCCGGGCTCGCCCGTGGACCAGTTCGCGAGGTCCCCGTTGTGCGCGACCTGGAGCGCCCCGAGCACGCTGAGGTCGAGGTGCCCGCCCCGGATCATCGCGAAGGAATCGGCGTGGTGGAAATAGGCGGCGCCCGGGAGGGCGGTGACATGGCGCTTGCCGGCGTTGATGAGCTCGGGATCGCCCGCCCCCTCGTCGGGCGAGGGGCCCATGCCCAGCAGCCCGTTCTCGGTGTGGTAGACGAGCGTGCGCCCCTCCGGGACGAATCGGGCGACGAGTTCGGGGATGCCGATCCCGAGGTTGACATACCACCCGTTGGGGATGTCCAGCGCGAGGCGCTGGGCCATCTGCTCGCGGGTGCGGCCCTTGACAGCGGTCTGCTCGGTCATGCGCGCTCCGATCGGTCTGGCTGGGCGGGCGGGTAGCTCATCCCCGCGGCGATCAGCGCCGACTCGTGCGCCGGATCCGCGACCCCGACGACCCGATCCACGAAGATCCCCGGGGTGACGACCGCCTCGGGATCGACGGCGCCCGCCTCGACGACCGACGCGGCCTGGACGATGGTGCATCGCGCGGCCATCGCCATGATGGGGGCGAAGTTCCGGGCGGTTTTGTTGTAGAGCACATTGCCGTGGGTGTCGGCGACGCGGCCCTTGATGAGCGCGAAGTCCGCGGTGAGGCCGTGCTCGAGGACGCAGGGGCGTCCCTCGAAGTCTCGGATCTCCTTGCCCTGGGCGAGGGGTGTGCCGACGGCGGTGGGGGTGTAGAACGCGCGGACGCCCGCGCCCCCGGCGCGGATGCGTTCGGCGAGTGTGCCCTGGGGGACGAGCTCGAGCTCGGTGAACCCCTCGCGGTAGAGCTCGGGGAAGACGGTCGAGTTCGCGGTCTTGGGGAACGAGCAGATGACCTTGGTGACGCGGCGCGCCTTGAGGAGGGCGGCGAGGCCCACCTCCCCGCTCCCGGTGTTGTTGCTGATGACGGTAAGGTCCCGGGCGCCCTGGTCAATGAGGGCGTGGATGAGCTCGACGGGGCTGCCCGCCTCGCCGAATCCGCCGATCATGACGCTCGCGCCGTCGAAGACATCCGCGACGGCGTCGTGCACGCTCGCGACCCGCTTGTCGATCATCGGGCAGTCCGTTTCATTCGGTTCGTGCGGCGGGGTTGCGGGCCCGCGCCGGGGGTGCGATCACATGCAGCCGGTCCGCGTGACGGGCATGGAGGTGGGGACGACCTTGTTCTTGTCGATGCGTGAGTAGTCGAACAGGCCCGCTTCGTCGAAGAGGACGCGGTCCGCGTAGTCGTCGAACCAGAGCGCCTCGGGGTTGCGCCCCACGATGCAGGTGCGGTGCAGCTCGGGCGCGTCCGCGGGGTTGCGGAGCAGCTTGAAGATCACGACGCCGTTCTCGGCGCCCTTCAGGCCCGGGATGGGCTTGTCGGTCACCGCGGCGACCTCGGTCTTGCCCTTGTAGTGGGTGATGGAGAGGCGGGCGTGCTTCTCGGTCCCGCTGAGCCCGCGCTGGGACTCGGTGAGGATCTGCCAGGCCTTCTCGATCGGGATGTTGAAGGACTTGTAGGCGACGATGTCGCGTCCGCAGAAGAAGTAGTGGTTCTCGCCCCCGGCGCGTTTGAACTCGCGCTGGAGGAGGCGGAGCGCGTCGGGGTCGTCGTTGATGCCCTTGATGATGGGGGCCTGGTTCTGGACGGTGAGCCAGCCGCGGGAGACGAGGCCGCGCATCGCTTCGCCGGTCTCGGGGATCCACTGGAGGAATCCCTTGTCGTCGCGGACATACTCGCCCTCGTCGTTCTTCAGGAGGATCTCGTCGGGGTGCTCGAAGTGGAGCATCATGTTGAGCCCGACCTGGGGGTAGGCCTCGTGGAAGCGGTCGAGCATCTCGAGGAAGGCGCGGTCGAAGCGCTGGGGGTAGAAGGCCATCTCCTTGGTGCCGATGCGGATGGTCTCGACGCCCGATTCGGCGAGGGCGGCGAGCCACGCGGCGATCTTGGAGTTGTTGAGCACCATGGGGTCGCCGCCCGAGAGGAGGATCTCGCGGAGCTTCTCGCGGCCGGTCTCGGGGTGTCGTCCGCCGTTCTGCTCGACGATCTCGTTGTGGGCGCGGATGTAGGCGCAGATCTCGGGGATCTTCGCGAGGCCCTTCTTCATCACGGTGCCGTCCTGGCGCTGGATCTCCTTGCGGGCGATCAGTTCCTCGCGGTAGCAGAAGCGGCAGTGGGCCGAGCAGGTGGAGACGACATACATCAGCCCCATCTCGTACTTGTGGAGGAGGCCCTCGACGGGGCTGTAGTCCATCTGGTTGCCGGGGTCCTCGGATCCCTCGAGGCTGTCGGTCTCGTCGGGGCTCGCCTTGACGATCCGCGCGACCGCGGCGCTCTTGCGGGCGATCTCGTAGTAGTGGCGCGTCAGCTTGACGGGCATGCGGGCCTCGACATCGCGCTCGGTGCCCTTGAGCACCTTGAGGCGGGTGACATCGCCCTCGCTGTAGAACGACAGCATGTCCTCGGGGGCCTTCTCGTTGAAGAAGGGGGCGAGCCCGTTGATGATCTCCCGCTCGTACCGGGTGTCCTCCACGCTCTCGAGGAAGGCCTGCTCACGCTCGGTGGGGACATGCTTGGACGGCTGGGACTGAATCATGGGGCTCACTCCGGAAAAGGACGACCGCGGACGGGATCTCTCTGTAACAGAGTGTACACTCTGGGTGGTCGATTGCAACGATTTGGCCACTCTGGGGGCGGGCATTGTCGATCCAGGATCTCATCGCGAATGTCGGCGAGCGGCTGACCCCGACTGAGCGGCGGATCGCCGAAGCGGTGCTGCGGGACCCGACCCTGCTGGCTTTCGGGACGGTATCGGACCTTGCGGCGCGGGTTGAAACGAGTCGTCCCTCGATCGTCCGGTTCGCGTCCAAGCTCGGTTTCGAGGGGTACACCGACCTGCAACGCTGGGCGAGGGAACGGGTTGCGCAGCGTCTCGCGACGCCCGGGCAGCGGATCCGTCGGGCGCCGGGCGAGCGGGCGCAGGTGCGCACCGAGATCGAGCGATCGATCCACGACGCGCTCGACGCGCTGGACCCCGAGCGGGTGCGGGCGCTCGCGGGCCCGCTGGTGGGGGCCCGGGTCGTCTGGATTCTCTCCGGGGAGACCTCCCGCGCGGGGGCCCATGTGCTGCGGAGCGGGCTCTCGATGGTCCGCGACCATGTCCGCCTTGTGGAGGCGCACGACCTGGGGCGCGAGCTGAGCGGCGCGGAAAGGGGCGACGCGGCGGTCGTCTTCGATTTCGCCCGCTACAGGCGGCTCTCGGTGCTCGCGGCGCGCGCGCTCGTCGACGCCGGAGTGGAACTCATCGCGATCACGGACGGCCCGCTCTCGCCGCTCGTGCCGCTCGCGGCCCACCGGGCGGAGCTGCGCGTCCCTGCGGTGGGGCCCTTCGACAGCTCGCTCCCCGCGGTCGCGGCGGCGGAGCTGCTCGTCCTCGAGGTCGTCGAACGCCTCGGCGATCGTGCGCGGGAGCGGATCGACCGGCTCGAATCGGTCTGGGGCGCGACGGATACCTTCTTCCCCGAGACCCGCTGATCCTCGGGTCCCGGTCGACCGCTTCGGCGGACGCCCGGCGCGACCGGCTCAACTCCCATCTTTTCATCCGGAAATCCTCCCGGGGCGGGTCTGTCGAGGTACAATCAGGACATATCCATCCCGATTCAAAGGAGGGTGCCATGGGTGTCCCGGCTGTGCGGATCATCGACGGAAACGAGGCGGCGGCCTCGGTCGCCTATCGCCTCATCGATGTCGCGGCGATCTATCCGATCACACCCTCGACGCCCATGGGCGAGCTCGCGGATGAGTGGGCGGGCAAGGGCTTGACCAACATCTGGGGGCGCACGCCGCAGATCGCGGAGATGCAGTCCGAGGGCGGTGCGGCGGGTGCGGTGCACGGCGCCGCGACGGCGGGTGCGCTGGCGGCGACCTTCACCGCCTCGCAGGGCCTCCTGCTGATGATCCCGAACATGTACAAGCTCGCGGGCGAGCTGACGCCGTTCGTGATGCATGTCGCGGCGCGGTGTCTCGCGACGCACGCGCTGTCGATCTTCGGGGACCACAGCGATGTGATGGCGTGCCGGCAAACGGGTTTCGCGATGCTCGCGTCCAACTCACCCCAGGAGGCGCACGATCTCGCGTGCATCGCGCACGCCGCGTCGCTGGAGACGCGCCTCCCGTTCATGCACTTCTTCGACGGCTTCCGCACTTCGCACGAGTTGCGCAATGTCACGATGCTGAGCGACGACGACCTGCGCGCGATGATCGTGCCGCAGTCGGTCGCGGATCACCAGTCGCGCGGGCTGAGCCCGGATCGTCCCGCGATCCGTGGGACGGCGCACAACCCCGACACCTATTTCCAGGCGCGCGAGGCGTGCAACCCGTTCTACGACAGCGCCCCCGCGGCGGTCGAGGCGATCATGCGCCGGTTCGAGGAACGGACCGGTCGCGCGTACAACCTCGTCGAGTATCACGGGCACCCCGAGGCAGAGAAAGTGATCGTGCTGATGGGCTCCGGCGCCGACACGGCCGCGGAGACCGCGGAGCGGATGGCTTCGGCGGGCGAGCGCGTGGGCGTGCTCGCGGTGCGGCTGTACCGCCCCTTCCCGATCGAGCACTTCGGGAAGGCGCTGCCCAAGACGACGCGTTCGATCGCGGTGCTGGATCGGACGAAGGAGCCCGGCGCGACGGGTGAGCCGCTCTACCAGGACATCCTCACGGCGCTGGGCGAACTCGCGGCGGAGGGCGCGCTGACGACGGACGGGGTGCCTCGCGTGATCGGCGGTCGGTTCGGGATCTCGGGCAAGGAGTTCACGCCCGCGATGGTGCGGCGCGTGTTCGCGGAGGCGGGGGACGACGAGCCCAAGCGCCGGTTCACGGTGGGGATCATCGACGATGTCACCGGGCTGTCGCTGGATCTCGACGGCAAGGCGGAGCCCGAGCCCGAGGGCGTGCTGCGCGCGGTGTTCTACGGGCTGGGCTCGGACGGCACGGTGGGCGCCAACAAAAACACGATCAAGATCATCGGCGAGGCGGCGGGCAAGCAGGTGCAGGGCTACTTCGTCTACGACTCGAAGAAGTCGGGCTCGTGGACGGTCTCGCACCTGCGGTTCGCGGACAGGCCCATCCGCTCGTCGTGCCTGATCGAGAGCGCCCAGTTCGTCGCGTGCCACCAGTTCAACTTCCTGGACAAGCGCGATGTGCTCGAGTCCGCGGCGGAGGGCGCGACGGTGCTGCTCAACAGCCCCTACGCGGCCGACGAGCTGTGGGAGCAGCTGAACCGTGAGACGCAGGAGCAGATCGTCAACAAGAAGCTGCGCGTGTTCGTGATCGACGCGGACAGCGTCGCGATCGAGGCGGGCGTCGGTCGGCGGATCAACACGATCATGCAGACCTGCTTCTTCGCGCTCAGCGGGGTGCTGCCCCGCGACGAGGCGATCGTGCACATCAAGGACTCGATCGAGAAGACCTACGGTAAGAAGGGCAACGAGATCGTGCGGCGGAACATCGCGGCGGTCGACGCGGCGCTGGACCACCTCCACGAGATGCCGACGCCCGGCGGGGTGACCGCGACGCGCCTGATGCCGCCCATCGTCCCGGACGCGGCGCCCGACTTCGTCAAGCAGGTCAGCGCCCTGATGATGCAGGGCAAGGGCGAGATGCTGCCGGTCAGCGCGTTCCCGCCCGACGGGACCTGGCCCACGGGCACCGCGAAGTGGGAGCGCCGCTCGATCGCGACGCACATCCCGGTGTGGGAGCCCGACCTGTGCATCCAGTGCAACCAGTGCTCGCTGGTCTGCCCCCACGCGGCGATCCGCGCCAAGGCGTACGACCCCAACGGGCACGGCGACCTTCTCGACGCGATCGACATGAAGGGCAAGGACCTCAAGGGGGCGCGGTTCACGATCCAGGTGGCGCCCGACGACTGCACGGGGTGCAACCTGTGCGTCAATGTCTGCCCCGCGAAGGACAAGACAAACCCGCGCCGCAAGGCGATCAACATGGAGCCCAAGCTCCCGATCCTCGACCGCGAGCGGGAGCGTTTCGAGGCATTCCTCGAGTTGCCCCAGATCGACCGCACGCGGGTCACGCGCGTCGATGTCAAGGGGTCGCAGCTCATGCTGCCGCTCTTCGAATACTCCGGCGCGTGCGCCGGGTGCGGGGAGACCGCGTATGTCAAGCTGCTCACCCAGCTGTTCGGCGATCGCATGATGATCGCCAACGCGACGGGGTGCTCGTCGATCTACTGCGGCAACCTGCCCACCACGCCCTTCACGACCGACGCGAACGGGCGCGGGCCCTCCTGGTCGAACTCGCTGTTCGAGGACAATGCGGAGTTCGGCTTCGGGATGCGCCTCGCGGTCGACGCGCTCGCGAAACGCGCAACGGGCCTGCTCGATGAGCTCCGGGGGTCGCTCCCGGGCGTCGATGTCGACGCGATCCTGAACGCCGAGCAACACGGGGAGGCGGCCTTCCGCGACCAGCGCGAGCGGGTCACGCAGATCCGCGATGCGCTGGTGAAGGCGGACACGCCCGCGGCGCGCGAGCTCGCGCACCTCGCGGACTACCTCGTCCGCAAGTCGGTCTGGCTCGTGGGCGGTGACGGCTGGGCGTTCGATATCGGGTACGGCGGGCTGGATCATGTCCTCGCGAGCGGCGCGAACATCAACACCCTCGTGCTCGATACCGAGGTGTACTCCAACACGGGCGGTCAGGCGAGCAAGGCGACGCCCATCGGTGCTGCCGCGAAGTTCGCCGCGACCGGCAAGGCCTCGGACAAGAAGGACCTGGGCCTGATGGCGATGCACTACGGCAATGTCTATGTCGCGAGCATCGCGATGGGTGCCAAGGACACGCACGCCGTCAAGGCGATCCAAGAGGCGGAGTCGTACCCCGGCCCGTCGCTGGTCATCGCCTACAGCCCGTGCATCGCGCACGGCTACGACCTGCAGCACGGCGCCGACCAGCAGAAGCGGGCGGTGGACAGCGGCATCTGGCCCCTGTACCGCTACGACCCACGCCGGGTGGATCAGGGCCTCGCGCCCCTCGTGATCGACGCCCCGGCGGGCAAGATCCCTGTCCGCGAGTACATGCAGAACGAGACGCGTTTCCGCATGGTCGAGCGGATGGACCCCGAGCGGTTCCGCCGCTTCGCGGAGCAGGCGCAGCAGGCCGCGGATCGACGCATTGCGATCTACAAGCACATGGCCGCGCTGCGCCTCGACCCCGACACCCCCGAGTCCAGCGCGGACGCGAAGACCTCAACGGAGCCGAAGGCGGCGTCCGCGAAGCCCGAAACGGAGGCGCTCCATGGCTGACACGAAAGTGACCTATCTCGGGCTCGAACTCCCGCATCCGTTCGTCGCGGGTGCGTCCCCGCTCAGCGAGACGCTCGACGGCGCCTGCCGGCTCCAGGAGGGGGGCGCCGCCGCGATCGTGCTCCGCTCGCTCTACGCCGAGCAGGTCGCGGCCGAGTCGATCGCGACCCATCTCGCGATGCACGCGCACGCGGAATCGTACGGCGAGGCGACGAGCTACTTCCCCGAGCCCGACGATCTGCCGCTGGGCCCGGATGAGTATCTCGAGCATCTCTCGGGTGTGAAATCGCGTGTGACGGTTCCCGTGATCGCTTCGCTCAACGGGGAGCGCGTGGGCCCCTGGGTCGAGCACGCGGCGCTGGCGGAAGACGCGGGCGCCGACGCGATCGAGCTGAACATCTACCGCGTTGTCACCGATCCGTTCGTGGAGGGCGTGTCGGTCGAGCACGAGGCGGTCGAGATCGTCAAGGCGGTCCGGGGTCGCACGAAGCTGCCCATCGCGGTCAAGCTCTCGCCCTTCTACTCGTCGGTCGCGAACCTCGCGGTCCGGCTGCGGGACGCGGGCGCGGACGGGGCGGTCCTGTTCAACCGCTTCTTCGAGCCCGATCTGGATACGGAGAACCTCGCGGTCGAGCCGCATCTCGTGTCGTCCACGAGCGACGAACTGCTGCTGCGCCTTCGTTGGCTCGCGATTCTCTCGGGCGCGACGGAGGGCCTCGACCTCGCGGTCACGGGTGGGGTGCACACCCCGATCGACGCGGTGAAGAGCGTGATGTGCGGCGCCCACGCGGTCCAGGTCGTCAGCGCCCTGCTCACGCACGGGCCCGACCGCCTGCACGCGCTGCGGAGCGGGTTCGCGGACTGGCTCGACGAGCACGAGTACGCATCGGCGAACCAGATGCGGGGCAACATGAACATCGCGCGGTGCCCCGATCCTTCGGCGCACACGCGGAGCCAGTACATCCGCACGCTGCGTTCCTGGTCGCCCTGACGCGCCACTGTCGCGCATCGCGGATCGGGTATCCATGCTGGTGTGCACCCCGGCCTGTGACGGGCGTGCGCGCGGGGTCAGCGTTCGCTCGCGTGGACATGCGACGCGCGGCGTACGAGGTTCTCGCTGGGGACGCCCCGGGGGCCTTCCCGCAGGAAACCCGCGACCGTTTCGGTCGTGGTCGTCGCGATCGCTTCGACCGCCTCGTGCGTGAAGAACGCCTGGTGGCTCGTGACCAGAACATTCGGGAAGGTCAGCAGGCGGGCGAGGGTGTCGTCCTGCAGCACCTGCTCGGACAGGTCCTGGAAGAAGATGTCGCCCTCCTCCTCGTAGACATCGAGCGCCAGCGATCCGAGCTTTCCGGATTTCAACGCGCCGATCGCGGCGTGTGTGTCCACCAGCGCCCCGCGGCTCGTGTTGATCAGCATCGCGCCGTGTTTCATCACGCTCAGGGCGTGCTCGTCGATGAGGTGGTGCGACTCCGGCGTCAGCGGGCAGTGCAGGCTCACGATGTCGCTGGTCGCGAGCAGCTCGTCGAGTTCGAGATACTCCACGACGCCTGCGAGCGAGTCATCGGGGTACGGGTCGCACGCGACCACGCGGGACCCGAATCCCTTGACGATCTCCGCGAACCGGGAGCCGATCTTGCCGGTCCCGATCACGCCGATCGTGCGTGACGAGACATCGAAGCCCATCAGGCCGTCGATCCCGAAGTTGCCCTCGCGCACGCGGAGGTAGGCCTTGTGGGTCTTCCGGTTGAGCGTCAGGAGCATCGCGAGCGCGTGCTCCGCGATCGCGTCGGGTGAGTAGGCGGGGACGCGCGCGACGGTGAGACCGAGTCCCTCCGCGGCTTCGAGATCCACATGGTTGAATCCCGCGGACCGCAGCGCGATCAGTTCCACGCCGCACTCGGAGAGCCTCTGCAGGCTCTCGCGTCCCCCGTCGTCATAGATGAACAGGCACGCGGCGCGGCTCCCCTCCGCGAGCGTCGCGGTCTCCGGGGTCAGCCGCGCTTCGAGGAAGCGGATGGAGACACCCGCGTCCGCGGCGTGCCTGTCGAATGTCTCGCGGTCGAACCGCTTGGTGGAGAAGAAGGTCAGTCCGGATTCTGGCATCGTTCTGTTCTCCTTTCGGAGAGGCGGAGATCGTGCTCGGCACGGCGGACGCCCGCACAGGCGAGGGGAGCAGGCGTCGAACAACCCCATTCTTGGATCGTCGCCGATCGGACGAACTCGGCGGCGCGGGCACGAGCGCGGCGAATGGCCTGTCGGCCGTCCCGGGCAGCACCGTCCCGGACAGCACCGGGGCGTGTCGCGCCCGCGGGCGCTGGGGCCTTCGCACTGGGTGATCATTCAGAGATCGTCGTCTCACCCGGCAAACACCATGATCGTACGGGACCCGGTGTCGTGACGGCTCCGCGTTTCGCGCGAAGTCGGAGCGGCTAGGATTCCCTCGGCGGACCGGAGGCTGCAGCATGCCCGCACCCTCTTCTTCGCCGCCGCCCGGTGGCGGGGCCCCCGGCCCTTCCCTCGCGAACGAGCCTCTTGAACGGGTGCTCGCGTCGCTCCAGACGACGGCGGATGGACTCAGCTCAGACGAAGCGAGAACCCGCGCGTCGCGGTACGGCCCGAATGCGCTTCCGGAGCACCGGGTCAACCCGGTATTGAAGTTCCTTTCGTATTTCTGGGGCCCGATCCCCTGGATGATCGAGGTCGCCGCGGTGCTCTCGGGTATCGTCGGTCACTGGGCGGACCTGGCGATCATCCTGCTGCTGCTGATCGTCAACGGCGTCGTCGGCTTCTGGGAGGAGTTCCACGCGGGCAACGCGGTCGAGGCTCTCAAGGCGTCGCTGTCGCTCGACGCGAAGGTCAAGCGCGACGGCTCCTGGCGATCGATCCCCTCGCGAGAGCTGGTTCCGGGAGACATCGTGCGCCTCCGGATCGGCGATGTGGTCCCGGCTGATGTCAAGCTGCTCACCGAGCAGCCCATGCAGTTCGATCAATCCGCGCTGACGGGTGAGTCGCTCCCTGTTTCGCGGTCGAGGGGAGAAGCCGCGTTCTCCGGCGCGATCGTCGAGCAGGGCGAGGGCGACGCGGTCGTCTACGCGATCGGGGCGTCGACCTTCTTTGGCAAGGCGACGCAGCTCGTGCAGGACACGCGCGTCGTCAGCCATTTCCAACGGGCGATTCTGAAGATCGGCGATGTGCTGATCCTTATCGCGGTCGTGCTGGTGCTGGTCATCCTGCTGGTGTCGCTGTTCCGGGGGGACCCGTTCCTCAAGACGCTGCAGTTTGCGCTGGTGCTGACGGTTGCCGCGGTGCCCGTGGCGTTGCCCACGGTGCTCTCCGTGACGATGGCCGTCGGGGCAAGGCTGCTCGCGAAGCGAGAGGCGATTGTCACGAGGCTCGCGGCGATCGAGGAACTCGCGGGCGTCGGCGTGCTCTGCTCGGACAAGACGGGGACGCTCACGCAGAACAGGCTCACGCTGGGCGAGCCGTTCGTGATGCCGGGTTGCACGAGGGCGGACCTCATCATCGCGGCGGCGCTCGCGTCTCGATCCGAAGACCGGGATGCCATCGACGACGCGATCCTGGGCAACGAGGAGGTTCCCGGTGACCTTCACGAGTCCTTCCAGATTGTCGAGTTCCAGCCCTTCGACCCGGTCCGCAAGAGGACCGAGGCCCTGGTGCGGGCCCCGGACGGAGCACGGTTCTCGGTGACGAAGGGGGCGCCGCAGGTCATCCTTTCCATGGCGCCGGATCGCGAGCGGATCGCGCCGTCGGTCGACGAGGCCGTCGAGCGGTTCGCGGGAAAAGGATTCCGGTCGCTCGGCGTTGCGCGGCGGGATGCGGGCGGCGACTGGCGCGTTCTGGGCGTCGCGCCCCTTCTCGACCCGCCCCGCGAGGACTCGAAACAGACCATCTCGGATGCTCATGCGCTCGGGGTCACGGTCAAGATGATCACCGGGGACCAGGTCGCGATCGCGCGGGAGGTGTGCCGAGCGATCGGCCTGGGGAGCACCGTCCTCGATACCCGAGCCCTCGGGGGCGAGGGCGACGAGTGGGGGAGCGCCATCGCGCAGAAGATCGAAGAGTCGGACGGTTTCGCCCAGGTCTATCCCGAGCACAAGTACAGGATCGTCGAGACACTGCAGAGCGCGGGGCACATCGTCGGTATGACCGGGGACGGGGTGAACGATGCGCCGGCGCTCAAGAAGGCCGACGCCGGCATCGCCGTCAGCGGCGCCACCGATGCCGCCCGCGCAGCCGCGGACATCGTGCTCCTCACACCCGGGCTTTCGGTCATTGTCGATGCGATCCGCGAGAGCCGGCGCATCTTCCAGCGCATGAACTCGTACGCGATCTACCGGATCGCGGAGACGATCCGGGTCCTGCTGCTGATGACACTCGCGATCCTCGTGTTCAATTTCTACCCCGTCACGGCCGTCATGATCGTGCTGCTCGCGCTGCTCAACGACGGTGCGATCCTGTCGATCGCGTACGACCGCGTCCGTCCCTCGCCCCGTCCCGAAGCGTGGGACATGCGCCGCGTGCTGACGGTCGCCGGCGCGCTGGGCATCGCGGGCGTGATCGCCTCGTTCACCCTCTTCTATCTCGCCGAGCAGGTCTTCCGGATCGACCGGGAGCACATCCAGACGATCCTGTATCTCAAGCTGTCCGTCGCGGGTCACCTGACGGTCTTCGTCGCCCGCACCCGGGGACCGTTCTGGTCGATTCGCCCCGCGATCACCCTCCTCGTTGCGGTCATCACGACACAGGTTATCGCCACCCTTGTCGCGGTCTACGGCGTGCTGATGGCCCCGATCGGATGGGGCGCGGCCCTGCTGATCTGGCTCTATTGCCTCGCGTGGTTCTTCGTGAACGACGCGGTGAAGCTCATCGCCCACCGCGTCGCGGATCCCTCGGGTCTCCCGCTTCTTCACGGACGCCGGAGCCGCGCCGGGGACCAAGACTGAGAGCTTTCGACGGAGTTCGTCGCGGTCGCCGGATGCCTCCACCGATGAACATGACATAAAAAGAGCCCCCGGCGCATGAGCCGGGGGCGTTTCCTGGCAGCGGCGAGGGGACAGAGCCCCCCCAACCCAAGCCGATTGCTCACGGGCATCCCGCAAGGAACGCACTGACAAAGGTGTTGATGTCCGCGAGATCGAAGACGCCGAAGGGCGGGGCGAGATCGGCGAGCGGTTCGCTGTTCGTGAACGCGGAGACGAACGCATTGATGTCCGACAGGTCGAGCACGCCAAACTGGTTCGCAAGATCGGCGGGGTTGCACGAAGCGCCCGCGATGCCGAGGTTGATGACCTGGCCCGGCAGGATGGCGGTGGTGATCAACTCGCCGTTGAATTCGACCTTGACATCGGCCGGTAGGGACGACGGGATGACCGTGCCCCAGGTGTAGAAGCGGGGCAGTTGAGTGATCGGCGCGCCGGGCAGCCCCGCGATCGCACCCTCGCTGCCTCGGGAGGCGAGCGGGACGGTCGTGAGCGAGCCGACGCTCGCATCGCCCACCGCGATCGCGGGGTCGGCGATCGGTTCCGGGTCGTTGTTGATCAGGAGGAGGTAATCCATGGGCCCGCCCTCGCCGGCGAGCGGACGCAGGCGGCCGAAGGACCCGTCGACCCCGCCGCGGATGCGGACGAGCCAGAGGCCCTCGGATTCGAAGGGGACATACGCGAGGAAATCGAAGTCATCGACGATGCCGAAGTGATCGGGCCCGCCGGCCGTTGTCGTGATCAGCGGTGTGGTGGGCTGGCCCTGGACATAGGGGTTGGGGCCGTACGCGGGCCCCGCGGTGCCGTCGGTGTAGCCCGCAGAGGCGATGAACACCGGGGGCTCGGCGTTGAAGAGGGGCGACGAGGTGAGGAACTTCACCCCGCCGTCCTCGCCGGGCAGGCCGGACCCTTCGCCGCCGGAGAGGTCGAACACGGCACCATCGAACTCGATCGTGACCGCGCGGACGCGGACGGTGCCGCCGGCGCCGCCCCCGCCGTGCCCTCCAGAGCCTCCAGCGGCGCCGTTCCCACCCGCGGTGCTGTTGCCACCTTTTCCGCCGTTCCCGCCGTTGCCCGAGAAGAAGCCGAGCTGCCCCGCCGCCCCCGCCGCACCGGCCGCGCCGGGCCCGCCGGCGGCTCCGGGCTGCGCGCCAGTACCGGGCTCGCCGGGTTCTCCCTGGGCGGCGAACCGCCCCGCCATGGTGGCGGGGCCGTAGACGACGATGTCGATCGCGCCACCGCCGCGACCGCCCCGTCCGCCGTTGCCGCCGCCCCCACCCGCGCCGCCATGACCACCGGTGGCACCGTTGCCGCCTCGGCCGCCGGCCCCGCCCGGGAAGACATCGCCCCCCTCTCCGCCGCCGCCGCCGCCGCCGCCTTCGCCGCCGTGACCCTGCACGCCGGACGATCCGCCGCCGCCGCCCGCGCCGCCGCCCCCGCCAGCACCGCCGACGAGTCGATCGGCGTTGTCGTCGTACGCGCCGCCGCTCCCGGGTGCCCCGGCGGCGCCCTCGTTCCCGTGGCCGACATCGAGCCGATTCACATCGAGGGCGGCGGTGCCGTTCTGCCCTTGAGCCCAAAAGTCGCCGTCGAGGTCGTCTCCGCCGTCCCCGCCGATCCCGTAGCCGATGATGGCGAGCGCTTCGGCCACCGGTCCACCCGGGGTGACCGCGCCGCCCGGCGTCGACACGACCGATTGGAATCCCGGCTTGCCGGCTTGGCCGCTATTCCCGGGCAACCCGGGAAGCCCGAACAACCCAAGAAACTGACCGCC
>MDTG01120860.1_pt1 | contig 16923 bp, 19 predicted proteins | sample 811421 | NCBI WGS metagenome assembly MDTG01 (sample SAMN05326645, study PRJNA326480) | marine metagenome | isolation source: seawater | place: Pacific Ocean: South East | collected 2011
TCAATAGAAAGTGCGGAAATTGCAAAACTATCTGTAAATACTTATATTACAAATAAAATATCATATGCGAATATGATAAGTGAAATATCACAAAGAATACCTTTTGCAGATATTGATGAAATAACTAATGCTATTGGTTCAGATAGTAGAATTGGTAAAAAATATCTCAAAGCAGGGTTAGGTTTCGCAGGACCTTGCTTTCCAAGAGATAATAAAGCAATTTCATTTATAGGAAAAAATATAGGCGCAGATACTTCATTAGCAAAAACGACTGAAAAATTTAATCTCAATTTAAATAAAAACAATTTAAATAAATATTTAAAATATCTTAATAAGAAAAATACTATAGCTATATTAGGACTATCCTACAAACCTAACACTAATTCATTAGATGAAAGTCAAAGTTTAACTTTGTCAAATTTAATAACTAAAAAAAATTTTAAAGTAATTTGTCATGATAAAAAAATAGATAAGATTGAAAAATCAAAATTTCATAAAAAAACTATTTTTTCTGAAAATTTAAAGGAATGTATTAAAAAAGCTAAATGTATATTTATTACGAAAGATGAAAAAATTTATAAAAATTTAAATAAGAATTTGTTAAAAAATAAAATTGTAATTGATTTTTGGAGAATTTTAAAAAATAAAAATTTGGATAAGTCCACTCTTTATTTTCCTCACGGAGATTCAATTTATAATTCTGAAATAAATAAGAACCGAATAAAAATAATAAAAAAAATAGAATTTTAATAATGTCTAATATTTTAATAACAGGCGGTTGTGGTTTTGTTGGTAGACAATTAGCTCAGGATTTGGAATCCAGACACAATGTATTATTAGTTGACGATCTTTCAAATAATCAAAGTTATATTCCTAAATATGGTAAATTTTTAAAAGGAAATATAGGAGATGAAAAATTTGCTAAAAAAGTCTTTAAGAATATTGATTATTGTATAGCTTTAGCGTCAAGAAAAGGAGCTATTGGATATGTTAATAGACACCCTACTGAAATACTTACTGAGAATAACAAAATATATAATTCAACATTTAAATATTGTGTAAAAAATAATGTTAAAAAAATTATATTCATATCTTCGTCTATGGTATTCGAAGGTTCTAAAAAGTATCCAACACCAGAAAGTTATATAAAGGAAACTTCTGTTCCAATTTCTCCTTTTGGATTATCGAAATACGTTGGGGAAATTTACTGTAGAAATTTTAGTAAAGAGTATGGCTTAAAATACGTTATTATCAGACCTTCTAACGTTTATGGAATTGGTGAAAAGCCAGAAAAATTAGTAGGAGACTCTCATGTAATTCCGGACATGACAAAAAAAATATTAAAATCTAGAGACTCAATAGATGTGCTTGGAACTGGTAAACAAACTAGATGTTTTATCCATGTTAAAGATTTAAGTAATGCTATATCTAAATGCCTCTCTAATAAAGTTTATAACACTGATTTTAATGTTGGAGGATCACAAGAATACGGTATTAACCAAATTATTGATCAAATAAAAAATATTGTATCACCTAAAGTTAAAATAAAAAAAAAATACATACCTTCATATTCTGACGATGTAAAAAGACAATATATGAATTGTAGTAAAGCAAAAAAGATTCTGAAATGGAAAGAAAATGTAAAATTTAATGAAGGTTTAGAAGAAATGGTGAGATGGTTGAAAAATAAAATATAATGAAAATTTTGATTTTACCATCACAATACATAACTGACTATAAACCAAGAAATTTAGATCTATTTAAATCATATGTAAGGAATATTTTAAGAAAAAAATTTAGTTTAAGTGAAGCCAAATCCCATTTTTATTTAAATGAGCATTATCATTATTCTCATATTCCTTTAGCTAATTCATCGGGTGAAACCTTTATTATAGGTAATTATTTTGATGATTATGTTACTAAAAAAATACCTGATACTACAAGATACCCATCTTTACATAACTCTCCAAAAGCAAATCACATTAGTTTCGAAGATGCTTTAAATAATCTTAATAATTTTGATGCAATAATAGTAGGTATAAGATCTGGAGATTTTGGAAAAAAAATCTTAAAGGAGGCTTCAAAGAAAAATATATTTAAATGTATAATTGATTATGCTGATGATTTTGAAGTTTATAACGAAAGTAACTTCTCAAATTATAAATTAATTTTTAGAGGTTTTGAATATAAAAAAGATTTTGATCTTTATTTTAAACACGATGTTCCACTAAACTTAGATCTTGATTTTGTTGAACCACTTGCACCAATGCCAATAAAATTAGAAAATTATCCTAAACTTAAAGAAAAAAAATTTGATCAAAAAAAAATATAATTTTTCCTTTGTTGGAAGAATTCATAACAATATACACAATGCGAGATCTGATATAATCAATTTACTTAAGAAAATAAAAGGAGAGTTTTATTTAAAAGAATATACTATTGGTGAGAATAGAAGATTAACATTACTAGATTACTGCAATATTTTAAATGACTCAAAAATCTGCCTAACTCCATGGGGTAAAGTATGGGACTCCGCAAGACATCCCGAACCAGCTGTTTATGGAAATGTACCCTTAATTCCAAAGCCAAACTGTAAATTAGCAAATGGCATCTCTTTAAATAATGAAAACGCCATTGTTTATGACACAAAAAGTTTAGATGGGAAATTTACAATAAATAATAAAGATAAACTTTTAAATGAGATAGAATTTTGTCTAAATAATAATGATCACTTTAATTATGTAAAAAATAATTGGTTCAAAGAGATGTATAATAAAAACACTCTTTTAGAGCGAGCAAAGTATATTTTAAAAAAAATTAAGTTAAGAATTTAAGTTTTTTAATAATATTAGTTTATTACCTTATTTAAAAATCCAACTTTAGGCCTATTTGAAACATAATGTACTGTCAATAATACTCTGTATCCTTCTGAAAGAAGTCTACCTCTATGAAAACCATTTGTATCCGCTATATACATGTCACCCTCATCAGCTTGAAAAGTTTTTACTAATTCAGTATCTTTATCAATATAATTTTTTAAATTTAAATCCCATGGTCTTTTATGGGAAGTTTCAATAAATTCAAAAGGACCATTATCCTCTTTTATTTTTGTTAAACATAAAAATGTTTTTACTAAAAAAATATCATCACTATCTCGATGAAAAATTTGTGAATTTTTTTCAAATCCATCATTTGTTGGACAGTCAATCCATATAGAAATAAACCTTATCTTAGGTTCTAATCCAAAATATTGCTTAAAATTTTTTATAAAAATATCTTGATTAGCATATTTCTCTAAAATTTTTGGATCAAAAAGGTGTGTTATATATTTCCTATAATTATACCTACCAGACTGATTTTTTAAATCTTGAATAATTTCATCTAAAGTTTCTTGCGGTATATTTTTAAAACTTTCTAAAATCTTATTTGCAATACTATTATTAGTTGAAAATTTTTTTTCAAAATGACAGCCTTTGTCTCTTAAATTTTTAACAAATAAAAATTTGTCATCAGAATAATAATCTATATTCGATCTAAGTTTCTTTTGAATCTGGTAGCTTAAATTTTTTAAGGTATTAATCATTTTTAATTATAATAATATTTTAAATATTGAATATTTATTTGCGCAGAATCTTTAAAATTTCTAAAAGACAAAATACAACTTTCAATAAAAGAAAATTTTAAAAATTTGTTGTATTGATTATTTTGAATATGTTTTTTTGAATAGTCCATATGTAATATCAATGTTTTGTTAAACATTATATTTTTTTAGTCTTATAAACAGATTTACCAATACAATAATCTACTAAAGATAATATATATGTTGAATGAACACTTTCGACAATATTATAACCTTTGTGATTTACAAAAAAATTAATTCCTTTCTTGTTAAGAGATATTAATTTATTTTTTTTTGAATTTCCCGTGAATGTGATTAATTTAATATTCTTTTCTTTACAAATTTTTGCTGCATTTATCAAATTTTTACTATTTCCTGACACAGAAATTAATATTACACAGTCTTTTTTTGTAATATAAAAATCTACCATTTTTTTTATAACCTTTTCATAGCCATAATCATTACTGAAACATGTTATCATAGTTGGATCATTAAAATGCTTAGAACTTACCATTGCATTTTTATTAAAATCTAAAGATGCATGGCTAGCTGTACTTTGACTACCACCATTTCCAAAAAAATAGATAATTCCATCTTTCTTTTTGATCTTTTCAATTTCTTTCTTTATTTTTTCAGTAATTTCTATTAAGTCATCATCTTCTAAAAAGTTTGAAATTATTTTAAGATGAGATTTTAAATTAAAATTGTTTTTCATATGTTGTTTAAAATTATAGTAAAAAAATATTATTAAAAGATGAAAATTAAGGAAAAAATCAAAATTTTAAACATAGATGATAATGAAAAAATTAATAAAATTAGGTCCGAAGGGTCTACTGTTTTATGTCATGGTGTGTTTGATATTTTGCATGAAGGTCATTTAAACCATTTTACTTTCGCCAAAAAATTTGCAGATATTCTTATTGTTTCAGTTACAAACGACAAATTTGTAAATAAAGGTCCTGGTAAACCAAATTTTGGAATAGCTTCAAGAATAAATTTATTAAAAAATTTAAGTATAATTGATTACGTAATTATCTCTAACTCTAATACCTCTGTACCCATAATCGATTCAATAAAACCAAACTATTATTGTAAAGATATAGAGTATAGAAAAAAGAAAGATTATAATCAGAATATAAATAAAGAGATAGCTGCTGTTAAAAAAAATAATGGAAAAATTATTTATAGTAATGAAGGAAAATTTAGCAGTAGTAAAATTTTAAATAAAAATCCTTCACTAATAAATTATATGAATAAAGATTTTTTTATAAAATTAAACAAAAACAATACAAAAGATATTGTGAAAAAAATTGAGAACAACAAGTTATCTGGTTTGGTCATTGGTGAGGTAATATATGACAAATATATTTTTACAGAAGGACTAGGTAAATCAGGAAAAGATTCCATCCTTACACATAAAAGAAGAGATGAGAAAATTTATTTTGGTGGAGCGTTATCAATTGCATTAAATTTGTCAAATTTTTTAAAAAAATGCATTTTGCTTACAGAAACAAAAAATAAAAAAATAATTCCAAATAAAAAAAATAATTTATTGATAGACAATATACAAAAAAAAGATTCAAAAAAAATTATTAAAACAAAATTTATAGATATAGCCACTAATAATAAAATATTAGGGATATATGATTTTAATGACAGAATTCTAGACAAAGATGAAAAAAATAAATTTTTAAAAAAAGTAAAAATCAATTCAAAGAAGAGTGATTTTATAATTATTGCTGACTACGACCATGGGTTGTTAACTGATGATATAGCAAAAGAAATAGTGCGTTTAAAAAAACCTTTAATTGTTACTAGTCAACTTAATGCAGCAAATCTATCTTTTCACAACCTAAAAAAATTTAATGGAGCCGATCTATTAATTATTAATTCAAACGAACTTAAAAATTATTTTAAAAGAAAAACTTTAGAGCAAAATTTAGAAAAACTAGGCAAATTGTTTTTAAAAGAAACTAAATTTAAAAATTTAATAATAACTGTTGGGAATCAGGGTAGTATTTTTATAAATAAAAAAAGTGTTGTAAAATGTCCAGCTTTTGTAGATAGCTCAAAAGATAAAATAGGTTCTGGAGATTTCTTTCTTGTTTTAGCTTCCTTAGGATTTGTTTTAAATTTTAGATTAGAGGAAATATTATATTTAGGTAGTTTAGCTGCTAAAGAAAATTTAAAGGATTTTGGTAATAAAAACTTAATAAATAAAAATAAAATCTATAAACAATTACAACACACAATTATTAAATGAGGGTAAATTTTCATAATATTATTAAAGAAAATAAAATACTTAGTAGCGTATTACACAAAGATCTTAAAGAAAATATAAATCATGGTCAGTTTATTTTAGGTCCCAATGTTAAAAAATTAGAAAAATTTTTTTCAAAACTTATCAGAGTAAAATACTCAATTTCAGTTTCTAATGGTACGTCAGCTCTTTACTTGGTTTTAAAATACTTAAAATTGAAAAAAAATGATGAAGTAATTACGGTATCGAACTCATATATTTCAAGTTCATCAGTAATAGCTTTAAATAATTTAAAAATAAAATTCGTAGACGTTGACGAAGATTTAAATATTGACATTAATCAACTTAAAAAAAAAATAACAAAAAAAACCAAAGCAATTATTGCTGTTCACCTAACTGGAAATCCTGTCAAAATGGATGAAATTAAAAAAATTGCTAAAAAGAAAAAAATTTTTGTAATAGAAGATGCTGCACAGGCAATAGGAGCAAAATATAAAAATAAAATGGTTGGAGGACTTGCAGATTTTGGATGTTTTAGTTTCCATCCTTTAAAAAATATAGGGGCTCTTGGCGACGGTGGGATTATTACAACTAATAATAAAAAATTTTATAGTTGGGCAATGATGGCAAGAAATAATGGACACCCAAACAGGGATGATTGCAATTTTTGGTCCTTAAATTTAAGAATGGATAATTTACAAGCTAGTTTTATTATTTCAAAATTAAAAAAAATAAAACAGATAAATTACAAAAGAATTAAATTTGCAAAACTGTATATTAAAAATTTAAAGAATGTTGTCAAAAAAGTTCCAAATATTTCAAAACAGTCATTTAGTGTTTTTAATTTATTCATAATTAGATGTGAAAATAGAAACAAATTACAAAAGTACTTACAAAAAAATAAAATTGAAACTAAAATACATTATCCAAAACCTGTTCATAAAATGAATGTTTGGAAATTTAAAGATTACCTACCTAAGACCGACCAATATGCTAAAGAAATTTTGAGTCTTCCAATTAATCATCATCTTAATAATAAAAAAATTAATTATGTTTGTAAAAAAATTGTAGAATTTTATAAATTTAATTAATATTTTCTTTTATATAACCCAAAATTTCGTCAGGACTATTATCTTGGATTATATAATTTTTGTTCAAAAATCTTTCAAAATTAATTTGAGCAAAGCACTGACTCTCAGTAAGAAGTTGACCATTAAAAATGATTTTTTTGTGTAAAATTTTTGTATCTTTTGTTTTGTGACCATAGGGAAAATGATTTATGGATAATTTTTTTGCTTTTAATTGAACAGCTAAATTCTGAGCCCCACCCTCTGTTCCAATAAATAAATCAGGCTCTGTAGTAGCAAATATATCAAAACTATCCTTGTTAACACCTAATTTTTTTGCAGTGTAAATATTTCTTATTTTTTTTAAATCAAAATAATTTGTGTCACCTATCAACAAAACCAAATATTTTTTTTCATTTAGATAATCAATTAATTTAATGTAGTCTTTAAGATTATTATTCCTCTGTTCATTAAAATAATTGTCATTGCTTTTTCTATATCTAATGTAAATTGTTACAACTTTTTTTTTATTCAATCTATTTTTCATAAAGTCAATTTTTTTTAAAATTTTAATTCTTGACTTATTTTCTAATTTCAAAGGTTCTGTAAAATCTGTTAAGTAATAAAGGCAGCATGACTTTTTTCTATGTTCTGGCTCATTTATTTGTGAATATTTATTGGGATAATGTTTTTTTATAATTTCTTTATATAACTCTGTTTCGGTTTTTAATTCAGTATCTTTCCTTTTAATAAATAATAGAAAATCATAAAATATTTTATTGTATAATGACATCTTAGTATTTTGGAAAATTGTACGGTCTTCTTGTTGTCCTAAGACAATAAACTTACTTAATAAAATAAATGATAAATTTCTGGGTATCTCTATATAAGAAATATTTCTACTTTTTAGTAAAGACTTATTGTACCTTCCATAATCAAATTGCTGAATTAATATTATAGATTTTCTTTCAATTTGAGACAAATATTTTATGTAATTTGCAGTTATTATTGTATGACCGAAGCCACCTGCTTTTTGATAAATTATATTTTCATAATTTCTTATAGTTTTGATATTCTTAATTAAAATGAAAATTGAGTATAAAAAAAAAAATATTTTAAAAAAAAAATTAAAAATTTTATAAATTTTTTTCATTAAAAGTTTTTATACATTTTTTTATAAATCTAGCGCATGCCAGTGGATATTGGCCAATAGCTGTTTCCGCAGCTAAAACTAAACCCTTCGCACCTGAAAAAAGTGTAAAAAAGATATCATTACTCTCTGCCCTAGTTGGAGATGGTTTGTTAACCATGCTTTCTAATAGATTTGTAGCTACATACATTGGTTTATTAATTTTTTTTGTCCTTTTTAATAAGTTTAATTGAATTATAGGTATTTTTTCTACAGCTATATATCTTGATAGATCCCCTCTATCTAGAAGTGTTGCATTTGAAGCTTTTGAAATTTTTGAAAAATTCTTTAATGCATTTAAAGTTTCAACTTTAGAAATTATAAAAGAATTTCTTCTGTTAATTAATTTTTTAAATTTTAATACATCTTTTTCACTATTAGCAAATGAAAGAGCATAAAACTTTATATTTTCTTTTTTTCCTATTTCAATTGCCTTAATGTCTTTTTCGGTTAAATAATTTAACTTAATTTCCTGTTTAAAATGGACACCCTTATTTGATTCTAAATAACCTGGGCTAATCACTTTGCAGAATAAATGGTCACCAGTATTTTTTAAAACAATTACTTTTAAGTTCTCAAATCCAATTTCTATTTCTGTATTAATTTTAATATTTTTTAAATCTGTTAATGGGTATAGAAAAATATTTTTTTTATTACTTATTTTGTGCTGAGAGGATAAATTTAATTTATAATTTTTTTTTAAGTATATTTTTGATTGCACTTTTGTAGTTCTTATCTGCGCACCTTCGGTATCTATACAAATATTTTTAATATTATTTTTTTTTAGAAAGGATATTTTTTTTTTTAATTGTGTAATTGAAAGATGTGACAGATTAAGTCTAAATAAATTAACTCCAATATTTTTCAATTCTTTCAATGATTTTTTATTTAAGGTGGATGGACCAAGTGTACAAATTAGCTTTATCATTACAATTATAATTTTAATTTTAATTTTTTGATATCTTTTTTAAATTTTAAATTTTTAAGATTTCTTTTTATATATCTTTCTTCATTCATTTCTATATTAAATTTATCAAAAAATTTAACAATTTTTTTTAATTCAATAATTTTATTATTTTTAAACTTTTCAAAATTAATATATAAAATCCGTTTCTTATTGAAATTGGATAAAAATTTTTTATGCTCATTGTAAATTCTTTGCACTTGTTTATTTATCGAATTTTTTAAAGTTCCATTCTTTTTAAAATTATATGTAGAATTAAATTCTTTAAAATTTTGTTTTCTATTTAATATTGAATTAACAACAAGCTTTTTTTTTCTATATGGATATATAATTACTAGATTATTTTTTATGGAGTTAAAATATTTATAATTTTTTTTTAAAGAATTAATATTTGGTGTCATTGAATATTTAAATAGAAAAGGTAAACTTGAAAAGTTATTTATATCATTCAAATTTTTTTTAAAAATTTTTATTTTGAGATAACTTGGCTCTTTTGTAAAAAAACCTCTCCAATACCACCCAAATTCATTTGGTTCCATTAAACCTTTAGCAACACCATCCTCAGAATAAAAATTAGAATTTACTCTTAAATTAAATAATCTTAATAATTTGTTAATGAGCTGACCAATTAAAATACATTTATAAAATTTTGATGAAATATTGTTTATATAATTAATTTTAAAGAGAGTAATTAATATCTGTAACCATAATGTTGTTGAGGATGCATAATTGCCAATAACTAATATTATTAAATTAGGTTTTTTTTTTGAAAATAATAACAAATAGAATTTGATAATAATTTCTATAGGGTATAATAACAGATTAAATATATAATATTTTATCATAATGTTAGACAACAGAGTTATATCAAACAAACATAACAATCCAAATAATGATAGATCTAAAGATGATTTAAAAAAAAGATCTCTAGATATTTATGAGGATGATACATTTTTTGATTTAGTTGGTTATGGTAAACTAATTTATCACCCTGAAAAATTAGTAGGTATTAAAAATGAGACCAACCCTTTTCCTATTACAGCAACAGTGAGTTTGGGCAATTTTTGCAATCATGGGTGTCTATGGTGTTCAACGGCCTATTTCAGAGAAGATGATGCATTCGCTATAGATGGAGATAAATTAATAAATTGGGTTACAAAAGCTAAAGATAAAGGCTTGAGGGGCATTGGTTATGTTGGAAATGGTGAGCCTCTTGCATTTAAAAAATTTAAAATTATTTCCAAAAAAATTAATGATCTTGATATTGATCAAGGAATTTTTACAAATGGATATTTAATTGATCGTTATGAAGAGGAGCTTTTACAATTTGCTTATGTAAGAATAAGTTTGGATGCTGGTACAGCTGGAACACATTCCAAACTACATGCTGTAAAAGAAAATCATTTTCCTAAAATAATTCAAAATGTTGAAAAACTAATCAAAAATAAAAAAGATAATTTTCCAACTGTAGGTTTTCAATTTGCAACTCATCAAGATAATATTGGAGAACTTGAATTGGCAGTTAAAATTGCAAGAGATATTGGCGTCAACTATTTATCTGTTAAGCCTGTATTCGATAGAGGGACAGTAAAAGATAAAATTGCAAGAAATAGCCTTACAAAAAAAGATTTTGATGAAGCTGTTGGGAATTTATCTAAATATCGTGATGAAACTTTTAAAATTTTTTATCGACCACAACAAATAATTTCTGAAAGCATGGAACAGAATCAATTAGTTTATAACAGATGTTATGCGCCCTATCTTGGAGTTAATATCTATGAAGATGGAGGCATCGTTGGTTGCGGACCTCACCACGTTGAAGTTGGAAATCTTGATACTCCGCTTGATGAATTAGAAAAAAATATTATAAAAGCATCAAAAAGTTTTGACTTGGTAAAATGTCCTGCTGGTTGCAGGTATCATGCTGCAAATTATTTAGTAAATCAAGTGATAGAACCTACCAAAATAAAGAAGACAAAGCATATAAATATGCTTTAATTTTAAACTTTTATCCAATTTCTACCAGATCTAATAATAGCACTTGAGTTCGGTAGGTTATAAAAAAGTAAATCCAACACGCTTGCAAATTTCACAAAATTTTGCTTGTGATACTCTGGGTGGACATAAGACTGGTAATAAAAATTAATATTATTTTTTTTAAAATGATCTGGATTATAAAGGTTACTTTTAAATCCATTTTGAAAAGTATAATAATCCGTACAATTTAAAGAATTAGAAATTTTTATGAAATAAGTTTCGTTATTATTTTCTTTATTTGAAAAATCTTTTGATGCTATTTTAATTTTTATTTCCCTCTTAAAAATAATAGAAAAGATTTTTCTTATAAGATTTGTGTTAAATTCAGAAAGAATATTACTTGGGAAATCATAAATTTCTTCAACTAAACTTAGTACCTCTTTATAGTATGGCGCTGCCTTATAATATTCCTTAATAATATTTAAATGTGATAAATAGTTTTTATCTTTAATTACAATACACTCATTTATTAGACTTGTTTTTGAATTGTGTTTAATACTTAAAGTTAAGGGAATTAAGTCTCCATTCCTATTTACAATAAAATTTCTATTGATTCTTTTGGGTTTATTTCCAAACAGAACATTATCGAGAACAACAAATACATCTACTGAATCTAATAAATCAAAATATCCTAACCAAGAAAAAAAGTTTGGCTGATTTATTCCTATTTTCATTTTGAGGTTTTATAATTCTTATAGAATGTTACAAGGATTGAAATTCTTCCCTTTTTTTTATTTTTTTTATAAGGAATAATTTTATCCACTCCATGCCTCAACTTTTCATTATAAACAAGTACATCTCCATAATCCAAATAATCATCAATCAAAATTTTTTTATTTTTTAAATATATGGTTCCACCTCCTGATTTGTAATCATCTCCTTTTTTTGTAATATTTGCTAATATTTGAAAATATTTTCCGAATTTTTGCTTTGTATAATCCCCAGCCTTTTTATCATAATGAGAGCCTAAAAAACCATTGCCAGATTTATAAAACATAATTCTATTAGATGTAAAATACTTTTCATTATTGTGTACAAAAGAATTCTTTTTAACTGGCAACCCAAGCAATAAATTTCTTAAATTAATCATTTTTTTAAATGATTTTCTTAGATTGTATAAATCTTTATCAGTACTTGGGTTAAAAATTTCAATAACATCTTTTTTTATTTTTTTTTTATCAGTAATTTTTCTATATTCATAACTGTTACAAGACGGATCTAACTTTGATTTAACACTTAACTTTGTAAATTTCTTAAAAATTTTTTTTTTTACTAATGATATTTTTTTACTATCTAAAAAATTTTTGATTATACAAAAATTATTTTTTTTAATAATACTTTCACAATCTCTTTTGAATTTACTGTTTAATTTTGAAAATTTAATTATAGCAGTTTTTTGTATCATTTGACACAAATTACAAAATTAAACCATGCGAGTTTGTAAAAACCTGTATGAACCAGTTCATCATTCATGGAAAAAAGGAAAGTCCTGTTAAAATATTTAGAACATAATTCTTTCAATTCCATCCCATCATATTCATGTATATGCTGGATCCTACTCCTTTTTGATCTATATTTAGATGAATAAACACTTGGAGTTCCAACAATTAATGTCCCACCTTTTTTCTCTAGGAGTTTTGAGCACTTACTTAATATTGAAGAGCCTTGTGATTTATTAAAATGCTCAATAAAATCAATAAGTGTAATCAGATTTATTTTACGTTTAAAATTATTTTTTTTTAATTCAAAAATATTTTTTTTAATAAATTTTATATTGTTTCTATCATGCTGTAAAAAATCAGATAGTAAATCAACTCCATAAACATATTTACAATAGTCTGAAAAAAAAATAGAGCTTAAGCCTTGTCCACAACCAATATCCAACAAAGTATCTTTTTTTGAAATTAATTTAGAGGCAAATTTGAATCTTGAAAGCTTGATAGTTGTCATTAATGGATTTTCTAGCATCCATTTTTGATCACCCATTTTTCCATCTAATTGTTTTTTCATATTTTAAATTTAGATTTCAATAAAGTTTTTTTCATCCATTTGACTGTATAATAGCTATCATGATCAATTAATTGATTATTAATATACTTATTCTTTAGTTCTGATATTGCGTCTCTTACTTTAAATTTTGGTTGAAATCCAGTATTTAATAATTTTTTAGAAGACTGTCTATATGATCTTGGGTCATTAGATTCATGTATTTCAATTTCTGTTTTAATTTCTTCTCTAATAAAATTTGCTAGATCTAATATTTTCATGTTTTCAAAACCTGCATTATAAATTCCTGGCGGTATTTGATTTTCTAATATGTGAAAGTAAACAGAGACCATATCATTGATATTTATATTTGGTCTTGTTTGATTACCACCGAATACTGAAATTTTTTTATTTTTTAAGGCTTGATAAGTCAACATATTAACACTTACATCTAATCTCATTCTTGGTGACCAACCGCAAACAGTAGCAGGTCTTACAATAAATATATCTATATCATTTTTATAACTTAAAAAAATTCTTTCTGAAATCATCTTTGTTTTATTGTATACAGATAAAGGGACAAGGTCTAAATCTTCAGTTACCTCTTCCTCTTGTTTAATCCCATACACACTTCCACTACTAGCATAAATAAATTTTTCAACACCTCCAGAAATTGATTTTTCAATAAGTAATTTAGATGCCAGTACGTTTACTTCCCAAGATAAAACCTGATCCAATTCTACACCAGGATCATTTGCAATGTTGGCTAAATGAATTACAAATTTAAATTTTGAAAAATCAATACTTTCGAGATCATGTCTTATATCCCCTTTTATTATTTTTAGATTTTCATTGTTTTTAAGATAATTCCCAAACCACTGAGTATCAATGACCGTGACTGTATATTCTTTTATTAATTTTTCAACCAAGAGACTCCCAACATATCCACAACCTCCTGTAACAAAAATTTCATCTCTCATAATTTTTTTATTTTTTATGAATATAATTAAGCTCTTTATTTTTAATTAAATTAAATTCTTTTATTATCCAATTAATTGTATGCTCTAATCCATAATCTAAATTAATTTTAGGTTTCCAATTTAATTCTTTTTTTAATTTACTAGAACTGAGAAAATATCCATTATCTTTTCCTGATCTCTCTAAAGCATTTATTACTCTAGGTTTAGTTTTTAGTTTCCTATGAATTTTTTTTACCAAATTTTTTATAGAAATAAACTCTTTAGTAGATATGTGATAGGTTTCTCCAACATTATTTTTATCAAATAATATTTTGAATAAAGCTCTAGATACGTCATTTATATGTATAAAGGATCTAACAGATTTTCCACCTCCATGTAATTGCAGTGTTTCATTTTTTAAAGATTTGATAATTGTTTTAGGAATAATTCTGTATAGCTGTTGATGAGGTCCGTAAACATTAGCCGCTCTTGTAAAAACAACAGGAAACTGAAATGTATGCAAATAAGCTTTCAAATTTAAATCTTGCGCTGATCTAGAAACTGCATATGGAGTGCTAGGTTTAAAAAAGTCATGTTCTTTAATAAGGCCCTTTGTATCACCATAAACTTCAGGTGTAGAAAAATTTAAATATTTCTTAATTTTAAGTTTTTTTATTTTATTTATTAATAAAGATGATGAAACTACATTTGTTCTATACCAATCTTCAGGGTTAATCCAGCTTTCCGCAACCATACCTTGCGAAGCAAAATTAACAATATATTTAATTTTATTTCTTTTTAAAATTTTAATTATTTTATCAATATCTTTAGAAATATTTAAATCGACTTTTGTAAATTGAAAATATTTTTTATAGTTATTATGTTCTTTATAAGGTGCAAAGATTTTTTTTACCTCACTTGATCTTGAAAATCCAAATACCTTGATTTTTTTATATATTAAATAACTTACAAACGACGAACCAGAAAAAGAATTACTTCCAATTATAGCTACTTTCATATTCCCATATCTTTCCTTATTAATGTAGCGGATATATTTTCAATTTTTTTTGGTAAATTAATTTTATTAATTTTATAACCAACTTTTCTTCCATAAACAACTCTTGAAACAACTGGAATTTTTATTATTACGAATTTTCCTTTAAAATCCCTAAGGGAATTTTTAATTTTATTTGAAACATATCTAAAATTAAAAGGATTTTTATTTCCAACATTTTGTGCATCCATTATTAAGAAAGCAACTTGAGTATCTTTTTTTAATATTTTCATAAACATACTTTTGTGACCATTGTGAAAGGGTTGGAACCTTCCAATATAAATTGCAGTTTTTTTTTTCCAATTAAACTTGGATTTCATTTTAAAATATAATCAATTATTTTTTTTGAGCAGTAAGCTATATTGTGTTTAGATGTATTTATCACTAATTTTTTGTAATTTGTAACTTGATATTTTATCTTAGAATTAAAACCAATTAAATTTTTTATTATTTTTTTTTTTGCTAACGCATATAGCCCCTTGGTATCTCTTTCCACCAGGGTTTTCATATTACATTTAATATAAATTTCATAATACCTATCTTTAAAAGAATAATGAGCTTTATATCTTGTAATTTTTAGAGGTGATATAACGCTTACTAAAATAAAATCATATCTTTTTTTAATTTTTTTAATGTAATCAATGATTTTTAAATTATTTTGAATTATTTCTTTTTTGGTAAATTTATTCTTAATATTTTTTTTCTTTCTAAATATATCCCCGTCAATAAGAAGAATTTTATATTTTTTTTTTAGTTTTAATTTAATTATTTTAGATAGAGTAGATTTTCCAGAACCAGACAGACCTGTAAACCAAACTATTTTAGATTTTTGATACATTAATATTTAGGTATTTTTGAATTATATCATTTGAATTTGGTTAAATCATTTTTTTATTGAAAGCAAAAATTTTTCTTGTATCTGTTTAAAATTAAAAGCCATTATGGATTTAACATTATATATAAGTATTATAATTTTTATATTAATAACAATTCAGACTATTGCGGGTGTAGGAATATTAGTAATTGGTACCCCCGTATTTTTATTTTTAAATTTTGATTTTGTCGATCTTTTGTACATTTTGTTGCCAATATCAATTTTAACCAGTTTTGCAAATATTTTTTATTTTAAATATATTAAAAAAGGGGAAAATTTAGTTGAGAAAAATACAAAAATACAATTTTTTGCAATAACTATTCCAAGTGTGTTTGTTGGTATAATCTTAATAAATTTGCTTGAAAATAAAATAAATTTTAATTATTTGGTTAGTTTCGTTATTATAATATCCATAATCTTAACGTATAATAAAAAACTTTTTGATATTAATAACTTAAAAATAAAACTAATAATACTTCATATTACTGGTGTTATTCATGGTCTTTCTAATTCGGGAGGCACTTTACTATCGCTATTTATCTCTTCAAATAAAAATAAAAAAAACTCTGTGTATCACATTCATTTTTTTTATTTTTATTTAGCTTTGTTGCAATATATTTTTCTATCGATTATTTTTGGAATTAGTTTTTATATTTCTGATTTTTATTATTTTATTTTAGGAGTTCCAATTATAACTCTAATTGGAAATACTCTAAGTGAAAAAATAAATGAGGAAAAGTTTAAGCAAACAATAAAAATTCTAGCAGCTATCAGCTGCATTTTTTTGTTAAGTAAATAAGTATTCAATTGTAATTATTTTAATAAAAATTTTTTTCAGTGCATAAATCAAGCCAATTGAGCTATTAGTACTGGTCAGCTGCACGCATTACTGCGCTTCCACATCCAGCCTATCA
>MDTG01171314.1_pt1 | contig 16923 bp, 20 predicted proteins | sample 811421 | NCBI WGS metagenome assembly MDTG01 (sample SAMN05326645, study PRJNA326480) | marine metagenome | isolation source: seawater | place: Pacific Ocean: South East | collected 2011
CCGGGCACGCGCCGCGTGCGCCGCGCCCCGACCATCGCCTATGACAATCCCGGTACCAATAGTGACGGCATTACCACTTCCGACAGTTTCGGCGGTTTTAACGGCGCCCCTGACCGCTTTGATTGGACGGCCCGCGGGCGCAGCGAAAAATTCATTGCCTATAATAATTACCGCCGCGTGTTGGTGCCTTATGAGCAGCTGGTCGGCAAACATCATATCAATCAGGAAATGATGCGCTATGAAAAGCATCGGGTCTGGGAAGTCGAAGGCAATTTGAAAGAAAATTTCCGCCATATTTATGCGCGCCGGGTTTTCTATATTGATGAAGACACGAAGGGCATTGTCGCGACTGAAATTTATGACGGGCGCGGCCAACTTTGGCGGGTGCAGGAACTGGGCGGCGGCGTGCAATACGAACTGCCGCTTTGCGGCGGTTCGGGCGATACAGTTTATGATTTGATGGTCGGGCGCTATCTCATGCTCGGCCTTATCAATGAGGAAAAGCCGATTGATTTCGACGCCAAACATCTCGACGCCAATCGTTACACGCCAGCCAGTATTCGCCGTCTCGGTCGGTAAAATGCGGTGGCGCGCTTTTGTCACTTGCCCTTTGGGCCACGAGTTTTTAAAATAGGAAAAGTTAATTTGGCGGTCGCGAAGAAGCCGCATTCTGGGAGGAACCGATGACTGATTTTCGCTTGACAGCGCGTGTATGTGCCGCGTTGTTTTTTACATTTGCGGTCGCTGCATCAAAGCCGAGCGCAGCGGATGACCATGGAGGGAAACCGCAAGCTTTTGAATATGCCGTGGCCAGCGATATGGCCAGTCAGGCGCTCTTGCTCGATGTGGCGCGCGCCGGTTCGCGCATGGTCGCGGTCGGTGAGTTTGGCCATGTGCTGCTCTCCGATGATAATGGCGAAAGCTGGCAGCAGGCGGCCTCGGTGCCGACGCGTAGTACGCTGGTCGGCGTCACTTTTGTCGACAATCAAACCGGATATGCGGTTGGCCATGAGGCGACAATTTTGAAAACCATTGACGGCGGTGATAATTGGACGCTGCAATATAATGAGCGGCGAGGCGAAACCCCGCTTTTTGCTGTGTATTTTGCCGATGCCCAAAACGGCATTGCGGTGGGCGGTTTTTCCTACACATTTGAAACCAACAATGGCGGCGAAAGCTGGACGCAGCGCAGCCTGGTGGAAGACAGCTATGATGATTTTCATTTGAATGATTTGTTCGCCGACAAAAAGGGCAATCTATATATCCCCGCCGAATTTGGCACGGTTTATAAATCGCGTGATCGTGGGCAAAACTGGCAAGCCATTGAAACCGGCTATGACGGCTCGTTCTGGGGCGGTCTCAGTCTCGCCAATGGCGATGTGCTGGTTTTCGGCATGCGCGGCAACGTTTGGCGTTCATCCAATGCTGGCAAAAGCTGGAAGCAAGTCACCACTGGCACCGACCAATCGGTCTCCGGCGGCACCCAATTGGACGATGGCCGCATCGTGCTGGCCGGTCTGTCGGGCACGGTGCTGGTCTCGCAAGATAATGGCAAAAGCTTCACCAACCAGCCGCGCCCCGACCGCTTAAGCTTTGCGACGGCCATTGGTAAATCGGGCGATGACATTATCTTGCTTGGCGACCCAGGAATTAAGCCCCATAATTTAGCTGAATAAACTTGCGGTGCTGTTTGCAGTGTCCGCCTTCCCACCAACAAGGGGGGTAGAGATGAAAAGAGGTGGCTTTGGCCGCCTCTTTTTTGTAAGCACCCACCTATTTATAAGCACCTGCGGTGAAATGTATGACGGGCCGCGAGTGGATTTATGACCTCCTAGCCGGTCGCTATATAGTGCTGCAAATCAAATCCGACCGTCAGGCCAATGTGGCCACCGGTCTGGAGCGTTTGACGCCGGATTATTACACCCCGGCCAATGAGCGGCGTCTGTGTCGTTAGAGTGAATTCACAAAATTTCTCAAAGGGCCGGCTGCGGCTCGTCCTTTTTCGTGCGCTTTCGAGCTTGCAAAAACCGCACCGCGTCTCCCATAATCGGGGTTATATGGGAGGGATTTCATGGAAAGTTTGCAGCTGCCCGATTGCGTGACGCTGGCACGTGCCGACGGCCTCGCCACAGTGACGCTCGACCGCGGCAGCTATGGCGGCGGCATGAACCCGCTTTCGGCAGAAGCTATGGAAGGCCTGCGCGATGCGGCGCGCTGGCTAAAAGGTGATATAGAGACCCATTGCGTCATTCTCGGCGGTGCGCGCGTGTTTTCCATCGGTGCCGATTTAAAAGACCCCGATATGCACACCCACGGACTCGACACGCTGGTGCAACGACAAAAATTACTGCTCGGCCCCGATATGTGCGCCGCTTGGGAGGCGCTGGAGCAAGTGACGATTTGCGCCATGGAGCGCTATGCCATTGGCGGCGCGCTGGCGCTCGCCGTGTCGTGCGATTGGCGCGTCGCTTCTGAGGATTGCGATATTCGCCTGCCCGAAGTGCCGCTGGGCATTAATATGTCATGGCAGGCCAATCCGCGCATCAGCGCGCTTATAGGCCCTTCGCATGCCAAAGAATTGGTGATTTTGGGGGAAAATATCGGTGCTGAGATGGCCGCGCAATGGGGTTTGGTCGATAGGCTCAGCCCGTCAGGCGGCGCGCTGGCCGCGGCGCAAGGGCTGGCCGCCAAAGTCTTGGCTTTGCCGCCCGTGCCGGTACGCATGAGCAAGCAGGCGATTAATGCGCAAGCGCATGCGCTTAATAATCTCTCATCTTTCATGGATCGCGAGCAATATGCGCTTTTGACCGGCTCGGATGAAAACAAGGCGGCGGTGCGCGCGGCACTGGGCAAACAGGAAAAGGGCAAGTAAATGCTGACACCGGCTGATGATTTTCCGCTGCACCAAACCCCGGAGCCAATGGCCTATGCGGGCAGCGACCGCAATTTTTATGACCGTTTTTTCTTTAACGGCTATAGCGCTGATGGCTCGGTCTTCTTCGCCGCCGCGCTCGGTGTCTATCCGCAATTGAATATTATGGACGCCAGTTTTTCGCTATCCTATGAGGGGCGGCAATATAATTTGCGTACCTCAAAAGAAATGTTGGGTGACCGGCTCGCCCTCAGCATTGGCCCGCTTAGCCTCGAAATTGTCAAACCGATGCAAGAAACCCGCATCACTCTGGCCGATAATGAGGGCGGCTTGAGCGGCAGCCTGACCGCGCAAGCGCGCCACGAAGCCATCGAAGAGCCGCGCTTCACGCGCCGCCAAGGCACGCGCATGATGATGGATTTGACGCGCGCCACACAAAATATCGAATGGTCGGGCACTCTTGATGTGCGCGGGGAAAAAATTGATATTAGCGGCTGTCGCGGCACGCGCGATCGCAGCTGGGGCATTCGGCAAATCGGCATGGCCGAACCGCAAGCGCCTGTGCCGCCGGTGCCGCAACAATTTTACTGGCTATGGACGCCGAGCAATTTCGACGAAGCGGCGTTTTTCTGTCACAGCAATGATGATGGCGATGGCGTGCCATGGAACCGCAAAGCGGTGTTTGACGATTTCGCCCACGGCAGCCGCTTGGAGTTGACGCAAATTGACTTCACCACCGCCTATCATAGCGGCACACGCCGCGTCTCTGACCTAGTATTGCAGGGCGGCGGCGTCAAAGCCAGCTTCACGCCGACAGGCCATTTATTCTACATGCAAGGTCTTGGCTATATTCATCCCGAATGGAACCATGGCATGCATCATGGCGCCTTGCGTGTAGCTTTTGACGAGATTGATTTGGCCAAGGCGGAAGCCGCCCTAAAAGCCGGCAAAATGGAAAATCTGCATATTCAAAGTCTGTCCGATATTGAACTTGAGGTGAACGGCGTCAGCCACCATGGGCAGGGCGTTATTGAGCAATTATTTATCGGCCCGCACAAGCCGAGCGGTTTTCAGGACCTTGTTGACGGCATAATGACATGAGGTCCGGCCAATGAGTTTTTACGACCATCCTGAAAAATTTGATGTCGCTTTTCTCGCCGCTCTTTTCTCGCAAGAGGCCGACGCTTTGCGCGGCTTTGATTTTGCGCCCGTCGGCACCGGTCAGGTCGGCGACAGCTATCGCGTCACGCTTGATTGGGCCGGTCATGATGACGGGTTGCCAAAATCGCTGGTCGCCAAATGCCCGGCCGAAAATGCGGTGAGCCGTGATACGGCCCGTAATATGAATCTCTATGAGATCGAGACGAAATTTTATCGGCATTTCGGCACGAATTGCGGCGCGCGCGTGCCGCATGTTTATCTGACCGACTATCAGGCGACGAGTGGCGACGGGATTTTATTGTTTGAGGATATGGCACCGGCGCAGCAAATCCCGCAAATGGATGGCTGCTCACCGGCGCAAGTGGAAACGGTTTTGCGCGAAGCGGCTTTATTGCACAAAAGCCATTGGAATAATGCGGCATTGGCAGACCATGAATTTTTGACCTATGGCCAAAAAGACGAGCGCCGCGCCTTTGCCAGCGGCTTGATGAGCGCTGTCTATCCGGAATGGCGCGCGCGCTATGCGGAGCGTATTGACAAAGACATTCTGGCTATGGGTGACGCTTTGGTGGCGCGGTTTGGCGATTATCTGATGCCGCGCGACGGGCCGATGGTTTTGGCGCATGGCGATATGCGCCTCGACAATATGCTGTTTTCCGATGCTAGCGGACGGGTGATTTTGCTTGATTGGCAGACCGCCTCTTTGGCACCGCCCATGGGCGATATTGCCTATTGCATTTCTACCAGCTTGCAATCGGCAGATGAACGTGCGGCGCACGAAAAAGGCATGGTTGCCGCTTACCACGACCAATTAGGCGATTGTGTCGGGGCCTATGATTTTGATGCGGCTTGGGCCGATTATCGCCGGGCCAGCTTTGCCGGTTTCATCATGGCCGTTATTTCGGCAATGATTGTCGAGCGCACAGAGCGCGGCGATGAAATGTTTGCCGCCATGGCCGAACGCTCAGGCTGGCAGGCCTTGCATCTTGATGCTTTGGCGTTAATTTAGCGCCCAGTGTCTAAAGAGGGGGTGGTTGACGCCATGACAATTTTCAACACACCGATAGTAAGCCGGTTTCTCAAAATCATTGCCTGGGGGGTGTTGCTGGTGGTTGGCTGGCGTCCCGGCCCCAGCATTCCCAAAGACATAAAAAAATGCGTGGTGATAGCTGCGCCGCATACTTCAAATTGGGATTTCGGCCTGTTTCTGCCTTTGGTTTTTGCACTTAATTTGCATGTGCGCGTGCTTATCAAGCATACCATATTTATCGGGCCGGTCGGCTGGTTTTTGCGCTATTGTGGAGGTATTCCCGTTGACCGACGCGCGGCGCGAGATTATGTCGGGCAAATGGCCGAGCTGTTTGAAAAAAATGATATTTTCCACCTCGTGGTGACACCGGAGGGCACGCGCAGTCCGCGCACCCATTGGAAAACTGGCTTTTATCATATGGCGCAGGCCGCCAATGTGCCGATTATTCTGGCCGCCATTAACGCCGAAAAAAAACAAGTCGGGGTTGATCGCATCATCCACCCGTCCGGCGATTTGGAGGCCGATATGGCCGAGATTTATGAGTTTTTCGACACGATAAAGGGCGTCAAACCGGGTAATTATGCCTCACCCAATAAGCCGGCGCCGGTAGATGTCTAGCCCGCCCAAACGGGCAAATCATTTGCCTTTCGGGCTCAGTTGCGGCACAATTTTAGGGAGATAAGGGAGTGACCTATGCTTGAAGATAAAGACCGCGCACAGTTTTCGGCCATGATTGATGGCACGGAAGAAGATTATCAGAAAATCTCCGCTGCTTTCGGCGATTTCTCCAAAACCCTGCCTGATCGTGTGCTCGATCATTTGCAAATGCTGAAGGGCGATTTTGGCGGTTTTGCCGTTGACCGTTTGGAGCACAGCCTGCAAACCGCGACGCGCGCCCATAAAGATGGCCGCGATGAGGAATATGTCGTATGTGCATTATTGCATGATATCGGAGACCTTTTGGGCACGTTCAATCATGCTGAATTGGGGGCGACGATTTTGAAACCGTTCATTTGCGAGCAGAATTATTTCATGCTGCAAAATCACGGTGTGTTTCAGGGCTATTATTTCTTCCACCATATCGGGCTGGACCGCGATGCGCGCGAGGCGTTTCGCGATAGCGAGCATTTTGAATATACCGCCCAGTTCTGTCATCTTTATGATCAGTCGAGCTTTGACCCGGAATATGAATCCTATCCACTGGAATTTTTTGAGCCCATGGTGCGCCGCGTCATGGCGCGACCTCGCGACTCGATTTATATGAAGGAAGACGGTGAAAGCGTGGTGTAAGCGCTTCGCCTAGTGGCCTTGAACGATAGAGGGTTTTATGGGCGCCTTGCTGACGCTGATTTCGCAGCTTATCGAGTTTTATATTTGGATTGTCATTGCCTCGGCCGTGCTCAGCTGGCTGGTTGCTTTTGACGTGGTCAATATGCGTAATCGCTTTGTCTTCATGATTGGCGATGCGCTCAATCGCCTGACCGAGCCGGTTTATGCCCGCATTCGCCGTTTTCTGCCCGATATGGGCGGACTTGACCTATCGCCGCTTATTGTCATTTTTGGCCTGATTTTCCTGCGCAATTTGATGTGGGAAGTGCTGGGCCCTTCAGTTTATGGCGGGTAAATGTCGGCGAAAAAAATCGACGGGAAAGACATCGCCGCCGCTTTGCGCCGGCGCATCGGTGCGGCGGTTGCGGCGCTGGAGAAACGGCATGGCAAGACGCCAGGGCTGGCCGTGGTGCTGGTCGGAGAAGATGCGGCCAGCCAGGTTTATGTAAAAAATAAGGGCATTGCGACCAAAGAAGCAGGCATGACCTCATTGGAGTTTCGCCTGCCCGAAGGCACGCCGGAAGAAGTGCTGCTCGACAAAGTGGACACGCTGAATGCCGACCCTGCGGTCAATGGCATATTGGTGCAATTTCCCGTACCCAAGCAAATTTCGCAGCAAAAAGTCATTGATAGGATCGACCCGGCGAAAGATGTCGATGGCCTAAATCCGGCCAATGCCGGCCGTCTGGTTTCGGGGCTCGCCGCGCTGACGCCATGCACGCCTTTGGGCAGTGTCATTCTCGCCAAAGAAACATTGGGTGACTTAACGGGCAAACATGCCGTGGTCATTGGCCGCTCCAATTTGGTCGGCAAGCCGGTGGCGCAGCTTTTGCTCAATGAAAACTGCACCGTCACCATGGCGCATTCGGGCACTGCCGATTTGCCTACCGTCTGTCGGCAAGCAGATATTTTGGTCGCCGCTGTCGGTATTCCTGAAATGGTCAGAGGCGATTGGGTGAAACCGGGCGCGTGCATTATTGATGTCGGCATTAACCGCATTGATGCACCCGAAAGGGGCGAAGGTAAGACCCGCTTGGTCGGTGATGTTGCTTATGCGGAAGCGGCAGAAGTCGCCGCCCATATCACGCCGGTGCCCGGCGGTGTCGGCCCGATGACCATTGGCTGTCTTTTAAGAAACACGCTGACCGCCTTTTGTCGCCAAAACGGCTTTGAGGAGTCGGAGGTTTAGCTATTTCCGCCGACCGAGCAATTTCAGCCGCAGCGCGTTTAATTTGATAAAGCCTTCCGCGTCAAACTGGTCATAGACCGCATCTTCTTCAAAGGTCACATGTGCTTTTGAATAGAGCGAATAGGGGCTTTCGCGCGACACTATGCTGACGCTGCCCTTATAGAGCTTGAGCACCACCTCGCCCGATACATGGGTCTGGCTAGCATCAATCGCCGCTTGCAGCATTTCCCGTTCCGGTGCGAACCAAAAGCCGTTATAAATCAACTCGGCATAGCGCGGCATCAGCTCGTCTTTCAAATGCATGGCACCGCGGTCCATCGTGATGCTTTCAATGCCGCGATGGGCGGCCAGCAAAATCGTGCCGCCCGGGGTTTCATAAACGCCGCGCGATTTCATGCCGACAAAGCGGTTTTCCACCAAATCGAGCCGGCCAATGCCATTGGCCCCGCCAAATTCATTGAGCTTGGTCAAAAGTGCGGCGGGGGAGAGTTTTTCGCCGTCAATCGACACCGCATCACCGGCTTCAAAGCCGATGGTCACTTCGGTCGCTTTATCAGGTGCGTCCTCGGGTGCGACGGTGCGCTGGTAGACAAAGTCGGGGCAGGCTTGGCCCGGGTCTTCCAGCACTTTACCTTCACTCGACGTATGCAGCAAATTGGCATCGACCGAAAACGGCGCTTCGCCGCGCTTGTCTTTCGGCACGGGAATTTGATTTTTTTCGGCATAGGCGATCAGTTTTTCGCGGGCGTTCAAATCCCATTCTCGCCAGGGCGCAATCACCTTAATGTCGGGATTGCAGGCATAATAGCCAAGTTCAAAGCGCACTTGATCATTGCCCTTGCCGGTGGCGCCATGGCACACCGCATCGGCGCCGGTCTGGGCGGCAATTTCTACCTGGCGTTTGGCAATGAGAGGCCGCGCAATGGAAGTACCCAAGAGGTACACGCCTTCATAAAGTGCATTTGCGCGAAACATGGGAAAAACGTAATCGCGGACAAATTCTTCGCGCAAATCTTCAATATAAATCTCTTTAATGCCCAACATTTCCGCTTTGGCGCGTGCCGGTTCCAATTCCTCGCCTTGCCCGAGATCGGCGGTAAAAGTGACGATCTCGCATGCATAGGTTTCCTGCAACCATTTTAAAATGATTGAGGTATCCAGACCGCCTGAATAGGCCAGCACCACTTTATTGATGTCGCTTTTATCGATCATCGTTTTCTCCATATCTCGCGCCTTTATAAGCCGAATGACGAAAAAGAAAAGCATTTGCCGCAAGGAAAATATTTACATATTTTAACCAGTGCGTGTGGTGAAACAGAGAAAATCCGCATAACTATGTTTTGGGAGGCAATTACTGCCTTTCGGGGGCAATCGGGACGCGAGGCCTAATGTTGTGTCTTTGAGATCGTAAATTGGCCTTAGTTGATGTTTGGAATATTTGTTGTCCGATTGTCACTATCCTTTTTAACGCCCCAAATTACGCTGTGCCAATTCAGCTTTTTTCTCCTCCGCCGCCGATTGCTTGACACTGGCTGACTTTAGTTGGCCACATGCGGCCATAATATCGCGACCGCGCGGGCGGCGCACAGGGCTGGCATAGCCTGCCTTATTCACAATATCGGCAAAGGCCTGCATGCGTTTGTCATCAGAGCATTGATAGGGTGCACCGGGCCACGGGTTGAACGGAATGAGATTAATCTTGGCGGGAATGCCGGCCAGTAATTTCACCAAAGCGCGGGCATCGGCATCGCTGTCATTGACGCCCTTCAGCATGACATATTCAAATGTAATGCGCTTGGCATTGGACAGGCCGGGCCAATTGCGGCATGCGTCCAGCAAGTCGGCAATCGGGTATTTTTTATTGAGCGGCACCAGCTCATTGCGCAGTTCATCGGTCACGGCATGCAGCGAAATGGCCAACATGACGCCAGTTTTTTCGCCCATGGGCGGAATTTCCGGCACCACGCCGGAGGTCGATAGGGTAATGCGTCGCTTAGACAGGCTCAAGCCGTCGCCATCGCTCATCACATTCAAGGCTTCCGCGACATGGTCTGAATTAAAAAGCGGCTCGCCCATCCCCATCATCACCACGTTGGTCACTTTGCGATGGCCACTATTAGAGGGCCCGCCCATGCCCCAATCTTGCAAATCATCGCGCACCGCTACCATTTGGCCGGTAATTTCTGCTGTCGTCAGATTGCGCACCAATTTTTGAGTGCCGGTATGACAAAAACGGCAGGTCAGCGTGCAGCCGACTTGGCTGGACACACATAAAGTGCCGCGATCAAGCTCGGGGATATAGACCGTCTCGACCAATTGCCTGTCATCAAGTCGGAACAGATATTTGCGCGTGCCATCATCGGAATGCTGAGCATCGGCGAGTTCGAGCCGCGCCAATGAATAATGCGCGGCCAATTTTTCGCGCAAGTTTTTAGCGACATTGCTCATCTCGTCAAATTCGTGCACCCCATGCGCATAAAGCCAGCCCCATATTTGGTTAACTCGCATGCGCAATTGTTTGTCGGGGACGCCAAGCGCGCAAAGCGCGGCGCTCAATTCCGCGCGCGTCATGCCGATCAGGCTGGGTTTGCGTATCTCGCTCGAATTTTCCATTAAACGGTTTTACGGGGCGGGGCAGGCCGCGTCCAGCGCCTTCATGGCGGCGGTGACGCCTTTCAAGCTATAGCTGTCCGTGGTCAACGTGCCGCGCGCCGATGTGCCTTTGAAAACCAGCTCATTACCCCGCTTCATGGCCGTGACAAGGCGGTTTTGGTCGTCCAGCGTTTCCAACCAGGCCCATTCATCAGCCCCGTTTTCCACCTGCACGCCGGTGAAAAACCCGTATTCATCGCTGCCGACACGGGCAAAAGGTTCTGATGTTGCCGAAAACGGATAGCCGATCCGCACCGAAATCTCATTGCGCACACCTTGGCCGGGGCGATGGGCAACTATCAGGAAAATATCGCCGCGCCTTGCCGCTTTCGGTGTTGAGCTCTTCGGTTCACCGGCAATATAGCAATTTTTGGTTTGTCCGCTGCCGCTGACAAACATGCGCCAATCGCCATATTCGGCGACCAGCGGATTGGCGGCAAAACCGGGCGAAATCAATGAAAAGCCCAAAATTCCAGTGAAAATGGCGATTTTCAACATGAATCGCAATTTATGGTGATTTGGAGCCCCTGACCAGAGCGCTTTTTCTTGCTTTTGCGCGCCATATGGCCTCTACTAATAAGACGCATTGAATTTTGTGCGTGTTAGAGAGGTCATAAGACCATGTCAGCGAGTGGCCAGAACACCGGCTCCGCGCGAAACGAAGTAGAGTTAGATCAAATCGGCAAGCCACAGAGCTCCGATGCAGCAAAAACCGGAAGTAAACCCGATTTTGCAGGTCTTATCGAAAAGATCGCCGAAACCAAAGACCGCGACGCTTTTGCGGCGCTGTTCGCGCATTTTGCGCCGCGCCTCAAGGGCTATTTATTGCGCTTGGGAGCGTCTGACGGGCAAGCCGAAGAGGTTTTGCAAGAGGCATTGTTGACCGTGTGGCGCAAAGCGCATTTGTTTGACCGCAAAAAGGCTGCTGCCTCAACATGGATTTTCACCATTGCCCGCAATCGCCGTATCGATATTTTGCGCAAGCGCAAATTCCCTGAAATTGACGCGGAAGACCCGAGCCTTGTGCCTGATGCGCCGCGCCCCCCGGATGAGGAAGTTATCGGCGCGCGCGAGGGTGAAGCGGTGCGCTTGGCGCTCGAAAAACTGCCCGATGAACAACGCGAATTGGTGCGTTTGGCGTTTTACAATGGCTGGTCGCATTCAAAAATTGCTGAAGACACCAATTTGCCTTTGGGCACTGTCAAATCGCGTTTGCGTTTGGCCTTTTCGCGCCTGCGCAATGAATTGGAGGGGCGTCTTTAACCCTATGGGGTGAATTGCGCGCCTTTTTCGCCGCCTGGCATGACCGGTCGTTCGGCAAATTGGCCGAGACTTTGCAAGCGATCATACATGACAATGGCGCCAGCAATTTGCACATTTACGCAAAAGCGCGTCGGGATGCGGATCATATGGTCGCATTTCTCGCGCATGGCGGGCGATAGATCACCGCGCTCGGGGCCCAATACATAAGCAGCGCAGCGGGGGTGAGTGAAGCTTGGCAAATCAATCGCTTCCTCCGTCAGCTCGACGCCCACCAATTGGCATTTTTGGGGCAGCTGCATATCGGCAATATTGTCCCAATCATACCATGGCACGGAGCTTTGCGTTTTTGACGTATCGGAGCGCGCCTCGCGCACTTTCAAATGGGCGTCGACGGTGAAGATAAAGGCGGCACCGAAAGCATGTGCCGAGCGTATCAGATTGCCGGTATTCATCGGCTTGGATGCCTTCTCAATGCCAATGGCAAAATAGCCCTTCATTTTCCTCGCCCTTACCTCATTTTTCCGCTTCTCATTAAGCCTGTCTGGCTTATGATGCTTGCCTATCCAGCCGCATGGTAAAAGCCGCGGCGCAGAAAGAAAACCCCGCGCCTGGCGGGTCGATAAAGGGAGACAAAAATGAAAGCCGTTTTATGCAAAGAGTTTGGCCCGCCGGAAAGCCTGGTGGTGGAAGATATTGCATCACCCGAGCCAGGGCCGGGCGAGGTGGTGCTTGACGTGCACGCGGCGGCCGTCAATTTTCCCGATGTGTTGATTATTCAAAACAAATATCAATTCAAACCGCCATTGCCGTTTTCCCCGGGCGGGGAAGTGGCCGGTGTGGTGTCCAAATTGGGCGATGGCGTAAAGAATCTGAATATCGGTGACCGTGTCATCGGCTCATGCGGCAATGGTGGCTTTGTTGAGGAACTGGCAATTTCCGAAGCGGCATGTATCCCCATTCCCGATGAAATGGATTTGCAAACCGCCTCCGCTTTGGTGCTGACCTATGGCACCTCGCATTATGGGCTGAAAGACCGCGCCCAATTGAAAGTCGGCGAAACCTTGCTGGTCATGGGCGCCGCCGGCGGTGTTGGCTTGGCGGCCGTCGAGCTTGGCAAAGCCATGGGCGCGCGGGTGATTGCCGCCGCCTCAACGCAAGATAAGTTGGATGTCTGTGTCGCGCATGGCGCTGATGATACAATCCTTTATCCCACCGGCGAACTGGATCGCGAGCAGCAAAAAGCCTTTTCCGATGCGATCAAGGAAAAAACCGACGGGCTTGGCGCTGATGTGATCTATGACCCGGTCGGTGACGCTTATGCTGAACCGGCTTTGCGCGCCATTAATTGGGAAGGGCGCTATTTGGTTATCGGCTTTGCGGCCGGTGAGATTCCGAAAATTCCGCTCAATTTGGCGCTGTTGAAAAGCTGTCAGATTGTCGGCGTGTTTTGGGGCGCTTTCACGGCGCGCGACCCGCAAGCCAATCAGGCCAATTTGCAGGAATTGATGGAGATGTATAAGGCGGGCACCATCAAGCCGCATATTTCAGACAGTTTTCCTTTGGAACAAGCGGCCGATGCGCTCAATAAAATGGCCAATCGCGAGGTCAAGGGTAAGGTGATTTTGACCACCGGACGTAGCGAAGGCTAGTCCTTGTCCGACGCCATAACTCAGCCGACGCGCCAGCCGGTCAATAATCGACGCGCCGCCTTATGGCTGCTGGCCTCGGCTATCATGTTCACCTTTACAGGTGTGCTGGTCAAAACATTGGGCGAGACATTGCATCCCTTTGAAATTTCACTGTTTCGCGGGCTTGTCGCATTGGCGGTGATTTTACCGATATTTGCGCGCACGGGCGGCATAAGCGCGGGGATGAAAACGCAAATCCCCCTTCTGCAAATGACGCGCGGTGTGGTTGGCTCGCTGGCCATGTTTTTGGGCTTTTATGCGATTGTCGAACTGCCTCTGGCCGATGCGCAAGCCATCAGCTTTTCGCGCAATCTTTTTCTGGTGCCGCTAGCCGCTTTTATCCTCGCCGAAGCGGTCGGGCCGCGGCGCGCCGTGGCCGCCGCAATCGGGTTTATCGGTGTGCTTATTATGCTGCGCCCCGGCATGGGATTGGGTGGCGATGAAGCGGCAATGATTTTGAGCCTCGGCGCAGCGGCCGCTTTGGGGCATGCGTTTTTGGTCGCGCTGGCAACGGTTCTGGTCAATATTGCTTCGCGCTATGACGGGCCGGTGACGCTGATGTTTTACACCAATATCGTCTCGGTGACGCTGATTGCCATTCCGACCGTTTTCGTTTGGCAAACCCCGAACATGGATGAGCTGATGATGTTGGTGGTGATGGGGGTATTGGCCACCGCCTCGCATAATTGTTTTATCCGTGCCTTTGCAATGGGCGAGGCCAGCGTCATTGCGCCGGTCGACTATTCGCGGCTGATTTTTGCCGCTTTGGCGGGCTGGCTGGTTTTTGCCAGCGTGCCCGATATATATACCATTATCGGCGCGTCGATAATTGTCGCATCGAGCTTTTATATTGTGCGGCGCGAAGCCGGCCTGCAGGCAGGCGAAAGCAAAAAAGCACCGCCCGCCGCTTGAGTTTTACCAGCCGAATTGGGCTTGCACGCAGTCGGTTGACTGAATAAGGTTTGCTCCATATGAGAGGCCATTTTGTGGGAGAGAAATTATGAAATTGGATTCAAACATTACCGCCATTATCACTGGCGGCGCGTCAGGTCTGGGTGAAGCCACCGTGCGCTTGCTGGCCGAAAAAGGCGTGAAATGCGGTATTTTCGACTTGAATGAAGAAAAAGGCGAAGCGGTTGCAAAAGAAGTGGGCGGGGCCTTTGCCAAGGTTAATGTGACCTCAGATGAAGAGGTTGATGCCGGTTTTACTAAAATCCGCGACGCCCTCGGTCAAGAGCGCATTCTGATTAATTGCGCCGGCACTGGCAATGCGGTGAAAACCGCCTCGCGCGATAAGGAAAGCGGTGACATTAATCACTTCCCGCTCGATGCGTTTAATCTTATCATTCAGATTAATCTGGTCGGCACATTTCGCTGCATTGCCAAATCGGCAGCCGGCATGATGAGCCTTGACCCGCTGCCTTGCGGCGATCGCGGCTCTATCGTCAACACCGCCTCAGTGGCGGCAGAAGATGGGCAAATCGGTCAGGCTTCTTATTCCGCCTCCAAAGCCGGCGTGGTCGGCATGACATTGCCGATTGCCCGCGATTTGTCGCGCGAAGGCATTCGTGTCAACACCATCTTGCCGGGTATTTTCGACACGCCGCTGCTTGCAGGCGCGCCTGAAAATGTGCGCCAAGCTTTGGGCGCCATGGTGCCTTATCCATCACGCCTCGGCCTACCGGAAGAATATGCCAAGCTGGCTGCCACCATGTGTGAAGTGAATTATTTCAATGGCGAAGATGTGCGCCTCGACGGCGCCATTCGCATGGCCCCCCGCTAGGGGAAGTAAAGCCCCCCGCACGGGATAAGCGCCTCAAATATCCATTTGGTTTGAGGCAAGCAATTGACAGCCGGCGATCTTCCAAGATCCGTCCGGCTGTTTTTGCATCATATAGCGCGCCTTATGGCTGGTGCCGCGCTCATCGATCAAATACACATCTTGCAATCGAATTAGCGGCGTTTCCGATACCGCTCGTGCGCGGCCTGTAAAGCTGAATTGTTGCGCCGTGACCACCGGTCGATAATGGGCCCGCACCATCGCCATAAAGCGATTGGGGGCAACAAATTGCGCGCGCAAATCGGGCGAGGCATGGGCGAAGGCGCTGACATCATCTTGCGCGCGAAAGGCTTCTATCTGCGCCCCAATCGTGGCACGAATATTCTGGTCATAAAGCGCCAAAGGCTGATGGCGGTTTTGCAAAAACGCCGTGCCGACGGCCAACGCAATTAGCAATGCGAGAACGCCAATATCAGCCATGCCGATACGCGCGCCGGTCATTTATTTTTTCCGCCCCTTGGGTTTTGCCGCCGCCTTACCGGCCCCGCCCGCCGTTTTGTCCATAAAGCGTGCCAGTTTGATATCGAGCGGCGACAACCCGCGGGCATCATGTGTGGTCAACACCACATTGACGGTTTTATAAACATTATGCCATTCGGGGTGATGGTCCATTTTTTCGGCCTGCATCGCGACACGGCTCATCCACGCAAAAGCGGCATTGAAATCGGCAAATATAAAGGTTTTTTTAATGGCCTCGCGGCCACTGACTTTTTTCCAGCCGGACAGCTGGCTCATCGCTTTTTTCTTTTCACTGGCAGTCAGTTTCTCAACCATATCTTCCTCTTACAGGCTAAGTTTACGGGCACAGATTGGGTGCGCGCAAATGGACTTTCTCAATATCGGCCAATATCTCATCGGTCAATTCAACATCTATGCTGGTCACCGCCAATTTCAACTGCTCCATGCTGGTCGCACCGATAATGTTTGAGGTTACGAAATCGCGTGTGGTGACGAATTGATTGGCCAATTGCGAGGCATCAAGCCCGAATTTTTTAGCAATGTCGAGATAGCTGTCAATCACCTCTTCCGCGCCGTCCACCTCATAACGCTGCAAGCGGTCAAATAATTGTTTGCGTGAGCCTTGAGGCGTTGCCCCACCTTGATATTTGCCGGTCAAATAGCCTTGCGCCAATGGCGAGTAAGCCAATAGGCCGACCCCTTCGCGGTGAAAAATTTCTGACGAGCCAAGCTCATAAATGCGGTTCAAAAGATTATAGGCATTTTGCACCGACACCATGCGCGGCAGGTTTTTATCCATTTCCGCATGGTGCAGAAATTTCATAATTCCCCAAGGTGTTTCATTAGACAGGCCGAAATGGCGTACTTTGCCGGCTTTTTGAACATCGGCCAGCGCCCCCAAAATATCTTCAACCTTATTAATCTCGCCGCCCATTTCCTTATGGCCCAAGCCGCCGAAAATACGGATTGGGCGGTCGGGCCAATGCAGCTGATACAGGTCAATATAATCGGTCTGCAGGCGTTTCAGGCTTTTATTGACCGCTTCATGAATTTGTGCCGGTGTTTGCTCTGTGCCGCCGCCGTCATCGCGCAGCCAGTCCATCGGCGCGCGCCCGGCCACTTTGGTGGCGAGAATAATATCTTGGCGATTATTGTTTTTTTTAAACCATGTGCCGATGATTTCTTCGGTTTTGCCTTGCGTTTCCGCCCTAGGTGGCACAGCATACATTTCCGCCGTATCGAAGAAATTAATCCCCATTTCAACCGCATAATCCATTTGTTCATGGCCTTGTGCTTCGGTGTTTTGCTGCCCCCATGTCATGGTGCCCAAGCAAATGGCGCTGACATCAATGTCAGTATGTCCGAGACGACGATATTCCATAAAACCTCCCTATTTGTTTTATGATGCAATGCGTGCCAACAGCTTCTCGACTGTCGGCA